>Ga0114982_1000291_pt1 | contig 27499 bp, 23 predicted proteins | sample Shrwel_input2_FT_FD_87183 | JGI IMG/M metagenome (GOLD analysis project Ga0114982, IMG submission 87183) | Subsurface microbial communities from deep shales in Ohio, USA - Utica-3 well 1 S input2 FT | ecosystem: Environmental > Aquatic > Deep subsurface > Shale gas/oil reservoir > Produced... | reverse complement strand
GGATTTTCAGGATACGCATTCAAATCTGCCAGACGCATGTTGTGCAGCAGGTTGTTCAGCATATCAAGGCTCGGAGCGAGACATTTCATGTTGTTTCTCCAGATGGATCGGGAAAGAAAAAGGGGAGCACTAGGCTCCCCTTGAGAAGCCGTTTATTAGACGGGCTTCTTGTTACCGCGAACGATGACAACCACACCAGTGGCCGGAGCCACGGTAACGGAGACGTTGTTCGCATCGACGCGGGTCACGTCGGCCAGAACGGTGTCTCCGTTGGCATCAACGACTTCAACCTGCGGGTAGCGGTTGTTGAGGTTGTGCGCGATGGTGTGAGTGGTCTGCACGGTGGCGAGGCCATCGTACACGACTTCGGAAGCGTCGAAGGTAGCCTTGACGCCATCGACCACAGTTTGCATTGCGGCTTTGGCATCGGTGACTTCTTTCAGACGTGCGACGTCGGTCTCGGCAACCGGAGCTGCGGTGACTTTCAGATCGGCAGCGGTGTCGCCAGTTTTGGCGAGGAAGGTCTCACCCAGCTTGGCGTTGTCAACAGACACACCGTCTGCATCGACAACGATACCGCCAGCGTTCTTGGCTTTGACAGTGACAACAGAACCGTCACCACCGACCAGACCGTTACCCAGAGCAGCGGCAGCCAGTTCAGCGGCACCGATACCTTTGGCAGCAACTTTCAGACCAGCGGCAGTTTTCGCCAGAGTCACGCCGTCGAGTTTGACGGACAGCTTGGCATCAGCAGCGGTGGACTCAACGCCGTCAACATCCAGCAGAGCCAGACCAGATTCAGCACGCAGATCGATACCCACGCCATCTTCCGGCAGCTCAACGATACCAGCACCCATGCGGACGTTGATGGTATTGCCGACTTGTTCCAGACCAGCACCAGCGTTAATGTCGCTCAGGCCGCCGAAGGAACCCCACGCACCTTCAAGCAGACGCTTGTAGGATTTGGAGCCGTTGTCCCATGCCAGCGCACCGTTGGCTTTCGCACCCTCGGCGCTCACGTCGAACACAACAACGAACTCGGTGCCGTCGTGTTCAACAATGTCACCGTTGTCAACGCCAGCGATGGTGCCGAAGTCGGTGTGCAGAGCAGCGACGTTGGTCAGGATGTAGCGATCACCTTTAACCGCAACGCCCGGGCCCATAGTGTCGTCAACCTGAACACCCTTCACGTCTTCTTGCCAGTTCAGACCGGACAGCGCGTTGTCAATGTCGATTTGACGAGCGGCATCGGTCGGAGCAACCGGAGCACCCAGACCAGTGATCTTATGACCGCCAGCGTTGACGTCACCTTCGAGGTTGTCACCAGCTTTGTTCAGCGGGGTGTAACCCAGCGCAGCTTGCTTGCCGTCGATCTGGCCTTGCAGCGGAGCAGTGACACCGGACAGGTGGGCGATTTCAGCAGCGGTAGCGCCGCCTTCGATCACTTTACCTTGCGCGTCAGACACGACAGCTTTGTTGGCGGTCAGGTCAGCGGCAACGATGGTGGAAGCAGCACCAGTAACGGTGTCTTGCTTGGCAGTCAGCAGTTGTTGTGCGTAGCCTTTGGAGATCGCGGCCTTGGCGTCGGAGCCAGATTGGTCAGCGCTGGACAGCAGCAGATCAGCGGTCATGGCGATGGTGCCATCAGCGCGGATGTAATCGGACAGATCGCCGCCGATGGCCAGAGTTACGACTTCGGTGCCGTTGTAGAATTTCAGCGCCTTGGCAGTGGAGTTCCACCAGCCACGGCCTTCAAACAGCGCTTCAACTGCGGGGTCAGCCGCCAGAATTTCCGGACGGAAGTTGAGGATCTGGCTTTGACCGCGCAGGTCTACGTTACCATGAACTTTCATGAAGTCTACTCCTAAGAGAGTTTGATGTTGAAGATGGATACCGATTCAAGGATTGTTCGGTAGGCCACCCATCTGCGTTCGTCGGCTTTGAGGTAATCATCCTCGACTTCGCGCAGAACCTTTAATTCAGCATGGTCGTCGAGCAACCCAGCACGTCTATATGCTTCGAGTCGCACGCTTGGCAGGCTGAACGATTTCTTCACCTGTACGTGAATATCAATCACGCTCAAGTAGAGAATTGGTCGCTCCTTGTGAACCAAACACATAAGCTCATGAAGAGCGAACATGATGTGATTCAAGTAGCGTGTTGCAAATCGCATCACAGAAGCGAACGCCGTCGAAATGTCGCCGTCGATGTATTGGCGCGCCACGTCTAAAACAATCGGAGCACATTCACGGGAGGCCATAAGCCAAGGCTTTGCGATTACCGGATCGAAGTCGTCAGGGTTCTCGTCAATAACCTTGTGTACGTGCATAACGAATTGTTTAGCGTAGCGCTCACAGCGACTTGCTGCTTCGGGCGTAACGCATCCGGAGGAACACGCGATAAACGTGTTCTCGATATTGCGGAGAAGAACATCAGCGGCAGAGAGATACTGCAACAGTATCTCCCGTGCTGACGGGGAGAACAAGTCCGAATGTTCGCCGTCGAGTATCTCCCCTAACATGAAGGTTTTCGCGCTGTAGAACTCTGCATATTGCATCGCACTATTACGACGAAACCCGATGTTGTTCCGTAGGTATTTGATGTTCACGATCTGAGCCCTCGCACCTTATCACCAGCTTCGCTAGTACCGCGAGCCCGCGAGTTTGCGATCTGGTTGACGGCGGTTGACAAGCTCATCATGCGCTGGCTAAGTGTCCCCATGATCTGACGCACCTCATTGAGGTGGTCATAGAATTCTTGGTTCTTCTCTTCGCCGCGCGTTCGAGCCTGTTCGCTTGCGGCAAGACGCCCCTCGACTTGCATCAAGGTGTCTTTAACCATTGCCATTGTATCCCCCAGCAGCGAAATGCCGCTAAGGATTTCAGCAACCCGATTTATTTCCGGCTCAGTTTCTTTTTGTGCGAGTTGAGCGCGTGCCAATTCAAGTTCACGCTCAAGCTCGATTGTTCTACGGATGGCGGGAATCGCAATCCAGTAGATGAACGCAAGAGCCAACGCCGCAACGATAACCGAAATCACAGTTGCGAAGTTGGTAGATAACAGCTTCGAGATCAACTCACCCATCAGCGAGGCTCCTTACATACTCTGCCAGTAGCCTCAAGAGCAATGCGCACAGACTTACTTTCAACATCAGGAATGCTAATGAGCTTGCTAATGCGCGGAGTAAAGTCGATGCACTGCTTGCCCCGTTGAGGGTCGTCGATACAGATTGCCGACACGCAGAAGACTTGCTCTTCGACACTCAGCTTTGTCTGCACCTGCGGGGAAGGTGCGGCAGTCACTAGAACGGCAATCAAGATTCCGACAGCGCAGCCGATCACCGCCCTCCGCAAATACATGAGGCGTTTCTCGTCCATCGTATGTCCTAAATTATTGAGTGATGCCGTCTAGCTTGTCGAACCCCACAAGATATACTTGTTTGAGTCCGAGCTTGTCGAGGCGCTTTGTTTTGACATGAATCAGCGGTTTGCCCAGCGTCGCTTCACCGGATTCCAAACGAATGCTCGGGTCGGTATGCAACACCGTAATCGCACCGGGTGCGTAATCAATGACGCTTACGTCAAGCACACCAGCGCGCGCAATAATGGAAGCGACTTGCTGCGCCAGTACCGGACGATTGAACTCAACGTCGCGGACGTAAGTAACAGCGTTGATGATCGCAACGTCATCGCTTTGCGGGATAGTGGAAAGCGTCGTGCGCAAATCCGCGAGAGTATCAACCGTGATTGGCACAAGGTCTTTGAATCCAGCCTCGCGCGCTCTGTCATCGTAGAGCTGCCCGAACTCCGCACGGTACAGGAGATAGAACTTCTTGTCTGATACTCCGGTCTCTTGCATGAATTTGTAGAGGTGCGTAAACGAGCTGGTCGCGAGATCGAGCAAACCAATAGGCTTGATGCTACGGAGTTTGTCTCGAAGTTTATCGCGTGCCGTTGGGAAGTAATCGAAATTGATCTCAGTCGAAAGAACGACGTCAGGCTGCCAACGTTCGTAAGCCGCAAGTATCATCGTTTCGTACTGTTCGGATAGCCAACGCGAATCGTTCGTGGCACCGGGAAGGTAGATGGTTACGACGTGAGTGAATCCCATGTCGGTCAACTGCCTTACATACCCGCTTGCCACGAACGGAGAGATAACTTCCGCTTTGACTACCATTGCAGTTTTTGCAGTTACAGCTTGAGTGCAAAAACTGCTGCTTGCCCAGAGCAAAGCTCCGAGAAGCGCAGCACCGTAGTGCCGTCGGTGTTGTGCATCGTTTTGGCAGGACATACGATCTCCCCGCTTTCGTCCGTGACAAACACCTGCAACAAGTGTGTACTCTTGTCGAATCCGTGTTCAATAACCCACACGTCCGACACGTCCTCTTGAACATATGGATAAGATTGCGACTTCGAATAGTCGATCTCATTCACGCGCACTTGCAAGGAATCCAACGATGAGTACAGCGCACGAATACGTTCGTCATCGTACAGAACACGCTTGTTCATGTTCTGATACATCGTCATCAGCGAGTTACGAACTCCGTTGATGATGTTGCGGATAAAGCCAAGAGGCGCGGATTCCGTATCCTCATACGTGCTATTCACTACCGGATAGAGCGGGCCATTCAACTGGCCGCCCTTCTGTGAAATGATCACAGGGATAGGTGCATCTTCGGGAGCCCACACAGGCTCGGTGTTGAAAATTGAATTGTAGTCAGTCTCCGGCACCCAGCTATGCTGCCAAGGTGCGCTCGGAGTTTTAGACGTCCGACGCCAAATTAGGATATTGCCGCCGTCAGAATGAACCCAGAGCACATTTAATGGCAACACAAGAGAAGTCGGCTCTTCGTTGGATACCACAATGTATTTGTCGGTTCCCTCTCGCACTTGGTAGACGCAGGGGTGGCCGGAAGCCAACCCCTGTTCCAACGCAAGATTGTAGAGAGCGTTCGCGTACCCTTGAGCGCTCATTGTTAGTCACCTATAGCTTCAAAGAAGAAATCCCAAGCTCGGTCATTCGGTGTACTGACTTTGATCACGAAGCCGCCCAGCATCAAGTTTTCAGGGCCAGACGTCAACGCCTGTCCGTCTTCCGTGTAGAGCGCATACTTCTTCGATTGATTGCAGTCGGCATCAACGAATGTGAGTTGGAGCGAAACGCAGCGGTTCACGAACTGACGTTCAAACACCACGTTGATAGTATCCCGAAGTTGCCGCGCCTTCACTCGACCGAAGTTACGAATGCGTCGCGTGGCAGGATCGAACTCCGAGCCAATGAAGGCATCAGGATATGCGATCTCTGTATCGGGATCCTTGAAGTTGACGACGTTGTAGACGGACGTCGGGGCATCAGCACCCGTCGCGCCCTTTGGGCCAGTGGGGCCTACGGGGCCAGTGGGGCCAGTGATACCAGTCGGGCCAACAGCACCCGTCGGGCCAGTGGGGCCAACACGTCCACGGTCGCCTTTCCGTCCCGGACAGCCGGGAAGTCCATCGCGTCCGTTACGTCCGTCGTTTCCAGGTCGCCCATCTTCTCCACGCCGACCTGGGTCGCCTTTTCTCCCTTTCGAGATTTGCGCAGTTGTCGGAAATCCCGAGACCGTGGCTGTCTGCCCGTCAGTGTAACGGATAGTTAGCACGCCCGTTGTCGCATCAAACGATAGCTGCTCGCGGGGCGGGGAGTCATCGTTAGGTGCAGGCTTTTTAAACTTCGCCTGCTCACCGTCAGCTTGTAGAGCGGAACCATCGTCCACTCCACGCGCATCAATCATGGCAGGTTTTACCTGTTGCAACATGTTGCACACCTCATCAAATTGGGATAGTCCACCGTGGGAAGTTGGGGTCGTCCGGTGCGTGCTTAGAGGGATCGTGATCGGGATTCATGATTCTGGTATTCGCTACCGTCATCGTGATCCAACGATACGTCCCTCCCGCTTCTTTGTAACGCACACGCACGCCGCCATTGTTCAAATTATCGTGCCAGTTGCCTGTAGCCGGATCTTTGAACACAAGAACTGCGTGTTTTGGCATTAGATTACCTCCAAAGAATACGTGCCCATGCCGCCGTTCTGGCCGCCTCCGCTGTGCTGTCCGCTGTAGTACGCGCCATCATCGACCTTGACTTCGATATACATGAAGTCTCGCGTCGGATCGTGATCCATGTAGTAAACACCGGAACCACTGGCACGCAAATACTCTTGACCTACACGCGACAGGATGAACAGGCCGCCACCGTTATAAGTGAACTTGATTCGGAACGGGCCGCTGCGTCCGCTTGTTCGCGTGTCGTGAATGCGAACTTGCTGCGCGCTCATGCCGTACGAACCCCACACCGGCTTCACTGTGTCTTCCGAAGTGTTGTAGTCCCACGCTGTACCGGAACCAGTACCTTGCATTCGCATATCGTAGAACGTCGTGTAATCGAGTTCTGCGTAGTGCGGCAAATACAAGTGCCACTGACCACCTTGCGCCGGAAGGAAACCGTGAATCGGCCCACCCGGATAATCGTAAGGAGGTTTCACTCCAGGTTGCGGGCGCGGTTGCCCACCGACCCACCACGTATCATGGAACACGTCAAATCTGTCAGGCACCGTGTAGTGCTCGGAGTTGACGATGAACACGCCCGTGGTGTTGCGGTAAAGCTGACGCCGCCACTCAACACCTTGACCGCCCGAACTCGCCTGCGAACCAAACGGCGTACCATCGTCATCATAGATAACGCAACGGCCACGGTCTTTGGTGAACTCACCGCGCGACAAGTCATACAGCAGCATAGTGAAATACTCTTCACCTTCCACCAACGTATCGCCGTTCACTAACACGCTCACGGTTGTTTGCGTTTGACCGACGTCGATTGTCAGCTCCGTGTCCACGGGCACGTAGTCCTGCGGGTCGCCGACAGTGCCGTTACTGTCAACGCGCGACTCACTACCGAACGCATTCATCTTGCCAGTCATGCCACGAATCAAAGGATGTTCGCCTTGAGTTGCACGAACCTGATCAATGTCGATGTACTGACGGTCGAAGTTTCCGGAGAAGTGCGCATAGAAGCGGTGCGCCAATTGGTTAGCGCTCGACGCAAAGCCCATGTTGTTCGCTTCATCCAAGTGGTCAGTGATCAGCATCAAGCCAGTACCGCGACGCACCGAGTTTTCCAGTGAACGGCAGAACGACACGCCGAGCGGCGGACTATCCAGACGCGCGTACGCAGAACTGAATAACAACACCACGGAATACTTGTCGAACACCAACGCAGATGGAGCACCACCGTCCATTTCAGTCCAGCCGAGAATATCAACTTGATACCCGAGCGACCGGATGTAGTTGGGGAGCGCGACACCGAAGTCAGAAGGCGCACTTCCCTTGATGGAATAGTTGGTCGTCGGGGAAGGCGCACCCGGATAAACGTCACCAGTGATCAACACCTTCGCGTTACGTCCACGGTTCAACCAGTCCAAACTGTTCTTCACGAACTTCTTGATGTTGTTATCGCGGTCAACGTCGAAAGCGTTGTTGTAGTATTTCGGGAAGCCACCATCGAGAACGACGCGAGTGTTGTCGTAGTCAAGATATTGCAGCACCGGAATACCGCGCTCATCGCTACCGATGTTCTTCACGCTGGTCTCGGTGGAGAGCGCACGCGCAGAGCCATCTTTGGTGCGGGCACGCACAGTCAACGGACGTCCCATGATCGGCTCGCTCGCGGTAACAGTGAACGTCACCCATTGCTGACCGCTGTTGCCTTCTGTCAGCGACACGTCGTTGATGGAGATTGCCGGATAGTTCATGATGTTGACGCAAGGGTTTTCGAACTTGATGATCGATTCCTGTTCGTCCCACATCGGCAGCTTTTGGAAGCGCACATCACGCAGCTTCACGTTGTAGTCACGTCCGACAGTCATGCCGCCGTCAATGTCTTGCAGCGTGCGCATGTAAGCGAATGTCCCGGCCTGCATGTGGTTCAAGCCGCCAGTCATCGCAAACACAAACTCCTTCTCGGTTCCTGTGCAGTAAATCTCGTTGAACTCGTTGAAGTTGAATCCGACTTCGAAATACGCATCGGGGTCGCCAGACTTGTAGCCGCGATAGAGTTCGGAAATCGCGTTGCCTTCCTTAATCCCTGGGATGCCAAGGACGTGGTACGCTGAACGGTAACGGAAGTATTTCGACTCGTACGCTTCGGAACTCGCACCGATTCGGTACATGGCTTGAGGCAGCCCACCTTGCAGGCGGTTGATACTGCACTCGTCCCACATCGTAACCATTACGTAGCACGAATCATCGGGCAAGCTGTTAAGGAATGCCGCGCAGTCAACTGCTGCCTGCACGCCGTTACCACCCTCGACGCCGTTACCGTGCAGGTCAAACACACGACGGTCTTTTACCTTGTGCGTATCCTTGTCGATAACGTAGACGTTGAAGCCGCGCGAATCGAAGTAACGTACGCCGCTCACAACAGAGTAACCACGGTTCACACTGCGCCCCGGAGGATAGTGCCCAGGGAATCCGCTCGCACCTCGCACTTGGAATCCGACAACGCGCGAATAAATCGTGCTGCGCTGCTCAAGGAACGGGATACCAATTTGCTGCGGCCATCCATCGTAATCATATTCGAAGCAGACGTCGAAGAACGCATCGGCACTCGATGATTTCTCACCGCGATACATTTCGCTAATCGCCTGACCTTCGGCCAGACCGGGAGACCCGAGCAAGTGGTACGCTGCACGGTACGCGAACTTTGGCGATTCGAACACCGAGCGACTTGCGCCGAGGCGATACAGTGCGGCAGGTAGACCTCCAACCAAACGGTTGTAGCTGCACTCATCGAACATCGTCACCATGATCCAGACGTCGCCACCCCATTGGTTGAGGTAGGCCGCGCACTCACCTGCGGCTTGCTGGCCGTCAACGGAACCCTGACCGCTAGACCCGTGAATGTCGAAGATGCGACGATCCACAAGTTGCATGGTAGCTTTCGAGATCACGTAGACGTTTAGACCGCGCGTGTCGCGGTAGTACGCGCCGTTCACGTAACTGAAACCCGCGAGCATCGGATTATTTCCGTTAGCCGAGTAGGCACCCAAACCAACAACTCGCGAGAACAGTTTCACCTTCGACCAGTCCACCGGATGATCTTCGTTCCACGTAATGACGTGAGTGCCCAGATCCAAGCCCGTCTGCCAGTCGTGCGGTGCCGCATCATCAGGCTTGTAGGGTTGTGAGTAGAAGTTCATGCCATCGCGCTTGTAAACATCACCCATCGCCATACAGCAATTGAACTTCACTTCGATAACGTCGTCGTGGTTGTATTGGTCGGCGGGCAGGTCAACTTCGCCCCGCCAGAACGGCCACCACTCTCCCGGCTGTCCGTTGAGAATCGGCTGGTCTGCTTGATTCGGCACGCGCTGGAACCAGTAGTTCTCACTGGTGCGCGTTGCTTTTTCAAAGTGCAATTCACCGATACGTTTCAACAGCGCATCTTGTTGTGGGTCATTGAGCAGACCCGCAGCACTCCAGATAACGTGGTTGCCGTAGAACGCGCGGTACGCAGCACACGCCTGCGCGGTTGCCACGATGCGACTTGCGCCGTTGATGTTGATACCGAAGTTCGGATAGAAGATGTTCTCGAAGTTCAGGTGTCCGGCACCCGCATCCCACTGCAACACGATCAGCGATTGCCCTTCCTTCAACGCTGCGGCGATCACGTTAGCGAAATCCTGCGGCATGGAGCGCGAAGGCGAAGACAGCAACAGAATAACGCCGCCGTACTGCCGGAAGAATTTCGGGTCGTACGAGAAGCCATTGGCACCAGCCATGAGCTGTTGCATGGTGTACTTCTGCGTTCCGGGATTGCGCTTCTCGATGTAGTGAACGAGCTGGCCCCAGTGTCCGAGGTTGCTGCGGTCTGTCATAGAGTGGTGGCCGTCACTGACGATGCACCATTCATTGCCGTGCTTACGTTCGAGCAACCAAGAGAGCATGACGTTGAGCTGACGTACCGCACCGACCAACTTGAGGAACTGTTTGTTCGACCAGTCACCCATCCAACCGTAACCAGAGACCGACGTCAGTGAGCCAACGTCATCCCAAGCGCCGTTAGAGTAGATGGCACCGAAGCCACAAATCCATGCGCGAGCGTGTCCGCCGATTGTGAAGCTGGTGAGATCGTACTTGTTGAGCTGCACGTTGTTATTCACCCAGTCACTATCGTTTTCACTAGGGGGCGATGGCCGCCCCACTACTGCGCTGGTGATTCCTCGTAGGTAGAGATTCACCGTCTTCTTCATTGCTGCTCCTTAATAGTTCGCGTATGTTTCCAACGAGAGGTCGAGATACTGGTGGTCAGGCGCGGGAGTGTAAACGCGAATGATGCAAATCCATCCGTTCGATGCGTTCGGCATCTGGATGATGTTTGCCTTCTGAACCGAGCCAGTCCATGTGAACTTCACATCGACGCTCTTAATCGGGAACTCGCCGATCTTCGCAAGCCACGAGTCGTACTTGATGTTTGACCACAAGTCGCCGTGGTTCTGTTCGTCCGTCTTCAAGAAGTAGCCGCCAATGGCTGCGACTGCCGGAGTCAAATCGCGACCGTAACCGCTGCCCGTGTACTTCTTCGACACTTGGTTAACGACACGGAAGTGAATATCCAAACGGTGGTCAACTTCACCCCAGAAACGAAGGGTGCGTTTCATCACCGTGGTATCACCGCCACCGTCGCCCGTGTCCGGCCCACTCAATGCGTCGGTGTATTGGATGCAACGATACGGAACCCAGTGGTCGAGCGCGCGAATCTTCGGCGGCTGAATCGGACAGTAAACCAGATAACTCCAGTCGCTACCGATTGCACTGGTAACACGCACGCAGATTTTGCAGCGCGGTTGATGTTCGGTTGTCGGTGCTTTCCACGCTTCGAGCGTTGCTTTCTTCCGTGGGCCAATTCGAGTGGCGTCGATAACAACGTCATTCTCGTCAACGAGTTCGAACAGGCATTCATGGTTGCCGGAATCTACCTGCACCAAGATTGCGCGCAAGTCGTTCTGCACACCGAGATCGAAGTTGTCTTCGGTTGTCGGGTGTCCGGCACTCGCCACTTCATACGCTTCACATGGGTGGCGGAATTCACGCGCGCCTCTGGTATCGGGACACCACAGCGCGTAGTAAACGGAATTGCGTTCACCGATACCGCGCGGGTCGGCGCAGATGATACGCACCATAATGTCTTGGCAGTCGTTATCGCGCGGGTCGAACCAGAAGTGCAGGAAGCCGCGCTTGGTCTGCGGATCCAGTGTCGTCGCAATACGGCGACCGTAGTGATACACCTCAACAATGTCCTCGTTGTTCCACGATTTATAGTCGAGATACATCCAGCCTTCGAGCGTGCCGACGTGGTGATAGTATTCGAAGTGGCCGCGACTACTCAGCAGATCAGGGCGCACGTAAACACTTGCGTGACACGGCGCGGGGAACACTGGGGTTCCAAGATACGGCGGCGACAACACGTCAGGCATTTGGATAACCGGATACGTCTTGTAGTAATCGGGTTTGAGGTCGAACACTTCACTGACCACGGCGTCAGTCGGTTGACGAACTTGCAGCGTCCAGATCGAGTTCTCGCTTGTGCGGACACGGATCATGATACGCTCTTCGCCGTCGCCTTCTTCCGGATCGTAGTAGAAGCGAATGCGGCCACGGCCCGTATGCTTACCGCACGAAGTTGCGCGGCGCTCACCGAGATAATAGACGTCAACGGACGCGCCATCTTCACCGTACGAAATCCAAGTCACGTCGATGTAACCGGGATATTTGCCGAGCACGTAGAAGAATTCTGTGATTGCTGCACCAGTACCGAACACGCTGGTGTTATACGGCGCAGGGTTTGCGAATGTCGCATCACCGTTGTCCGCTGCAACACCGCCGCGCTGATACGATTCGATCATGTCAGCGCCTGGACGGCGAATTACCCAACCTGTCGGGTTCTCTTGCGATTGCTCAAGTCCGAAGCCGGAAACGCCTGCATCAGGCAAGTCGTAACCGTGGGGGTATCCTGTAATGGTGTCGAACTCTTTACCGAACGAGCCTTTACCGTTACCGGAGCCGAGGAACGTGTCTTCTTCTCCACCGTTGCATGACCCGGGCATCGTCATGCGCGAGCACGGATCGTCAATGTCAGGTTCGAGCAAGTTATCAATGTCAATCCAACGCGCGTTGGTCTGATCACGAATACTAAACTCTCCTGCAAACAGTGGAAGCCAACCAAGGTTGTCGGGGTCGCGCACGTACGCATCACAATCCGCCAAGTTGAGCCAGCGGTTGTTCAAGTTGTTGCGTATTCTCAGGCGCGACCTTACGAACGACCCACTTCCTTTGTCGTCCTTCACGCGAACTCCTTATTGGCCCATATCGGCTTTCGGCTTGGGTCGAATCCAGAATGCACCTGCACCAACTGCGCCCGGGTCTTCGTTCTGGTAATAAACGTTCGGTCGCGCATCGGCACCTGTCGGGCCAATGGGGCCTTCGATACCGATGTAACCTTGCGGGCCTTCACGACCGCGCGGGCCTTGCCGTCCCGGTTCGCCTTCACGACCTTCGGGGCCGAGACAACCATCGGGGCCGCGACGACCATCACGCGCAGTTAAACCTGCAACCCCGGGAGTACCCATCGGGCCATCGCGACCTTGTTCACCCTGACCCATGTCGGCAGTGCGAGGCAGGCCGCCGATGTTGAGTGTGCCGATTGTTGGAATGCGCAGCGTCAGCGTACCAGTCACCTGATCGTAAACACCGCTCAACTCTTCGGGCATATCATCGGTAGGCGGTCGCGTAACAAGTTGACCATCCACCGATTCGAGCAGGCCATCTTCACCAGTCGAATGCACCTGCGTAATATTTACTTTTTCAAGCATGACTCACCTCTCAACTTCCGGGTTGACCGATTGTCGGGTTAACCCAAATTGTGCCAGCGGGAACGTTCCCTGGGTCAGCACTTGTAACGATGATGTTCACGTTCCCTGGAGAACCTGCGGGGCCAGTGGGGCCAGTGGGGCCTGTTGCACCTGTCGGGCCTGTCGGGCCAGTTGCACCGGTCGGGCCTGTCGGGCCTGTCGGGCCTTGCGGGCCAATGTTTCCATCAGGCCCCGGCGGGCCAACTGGGCCTTCACGCCCATCACGCCCATCTTCACCGCGACCACCAGTTGCGCCCGTGTCACCTTCGGGGCCAGTACAACCACGGTCTCCGGGAATTCCGTCGCGTCCGTCCGGCCCGGGACGACCATCACGTCCCGGTTCGCCATCTTCACCGCGAGGGCCGCGCGGAAGATTTGATTCCGTCGCAAAGCCCATCACGTTAACAGCGGTGCCGTCGTGAAACTCCAACGTCAAAATGCCCGTGGTGAGATCGAATGCACCTGAACGGATGTTAGAAACTGTAGCCTCGTTCTGACGACTCAGAGGTTCGAGCTTACCGCTCTTAACACCAACCTGACTGCCCTCAGCGCCGCGAGACGTAACCATTTTTAATCCAACACGCTGTAGCATTATTGAACCACCTCTATGAATACTTCTGCTGTGCCTTGGAACACCGGTCTCCCTGGGCGTCCGCTGTCACGCACGTTCAACTTAATCTTGAAACGCTCGCCTTTGTATTTGCTGTCCGGTACTCGGTACACGTAGGCAATACTTAAACGAGTGCCGTTCTGTGTGAACGTGACACCATCGACTTTCGGAAGAACCCACTCATATTCGTACACGCCACTCCCGCCGCTGACCTTCGCCACAATGTCGGTGTTCGCTGCGAAATACTTCGTAGAGAACTGACGTCGGGCACTGACTGCGCGGTAAGGAATGGTGATAAGAACGGGAGTCCAGCGCGGAACTTCGGGACGCGGTTTCCCGGGAGTTGCAGGAATTGCCCACACGAACACGCCAGTGTTTGCAGGCAACTTCGTATCGAACACTGCATACGGTGCAGGCGTTGGGCCTGTCGGGCCTATGGGGCCAGAGATACAATTCGGCCCGGGATTTCCGACTACGCCATCGTGACCAGTTTTACCTGTCGGCCCTTCGATACCTGTCGGCCCCGTGATACCGCGACGGCCCATCATTCCTGTTTGACCCGTGGGGCCATCTTCACCATCATTGCCGCGCTCACCTGTCGGCCCCGTTCCACCTTTCTGCCCTTCGCACCCAGGTTGTCCTGTTGGGCCATCGCGTCCTGCGAATCCGTCACGCCCAGGCTTTCCACCTTTACCTTTCTTTCCGCGCGGCCCTGCACCGAGTTGTGCGAGTGTAGGGAAACCACTGACGGTAACTGTGCTAGAGTCGGAGCATACAAACGTCAATTGTCCGCGTTCCTCTGCATAAAGAACACGGACAATCTGGGCTGTTTCTCCAACTGCCGGAGCAACCGCTTGGGGTGCTCCGTCTTCACCAACAACAAGTTTACCGCCTTCAAGCTCGCGCGTAGCATCAAGAAAACGGCCATCCATTGTGTTACCTCACTACCAGAATTGACAGTTGTGCGGTCAACCGTGAACCGTACGAACTCACCTGCGCTTGTTGCACACGCATCTTCGCAACGACGTCCACAGCTTGCGCCGGATGGTTCTTGATTGACATTACCGCACTGGTTGTCAGGGTGCGCGATGCAACTGCGGTCGCCTGATCATCAGTCGGGTCAGTCATGCTGAAACCTGCGGAACCAGTACCGCGCGCATTCGAACCGAAGTCCGGTGCCTCGGAACCAACCTGCACGATTGCAACAACGCAGTCGATCTTCTCGCGATACCGGTCGGTCGTGAAACCTGGGCCGAGCATTGCTTCGAAGTCAACGGACAACTGCAAGCTACAGTCAGAGTCGATTTCGATTCGGCGCGTAATCACGATCTCTTCGGTGTCGTTCAGCGTTTCGGTGTAGGTGATCGTGTAGGCGCGTGAGCGGTACGCCTCATCGGCTGCCGGATCGTATGACACTTTCACCAGTGGGTACTTGGTCTGATCGACTTGGATACCGTTACCGGATTCGAACACCGGACGCACGAACGGAACACGCAACGGCTCGGCTTGATGGCGCAACAGCACCATACCCGTCGGGCTCGAATATGCGTGGGTAATCACTCCATTTAAACTACGATCCGGAGTGCCTCCGCTTTCGACGTTCTGGAACACGAGGATTTCAACGAACGTGCCGCCAGCGTACGGGTTCACCTTGGAGTTGAGGATTACGCGATTCTTCACCAACTGGAAATCACGCTGGTGAATTGCGGTGCCTGCAACGGTAATGAACACATACTTCTTGGACTCTGGCGCGAACGACAACGCGAACTCGTTGGTCGGTACATCGACCATCCACTGGTGCGGAACAATTCGAGTGCTCGAACCGATGCGAGTTTGGTAGCGCAGGATATACAGGTCAACAACCAGACCAGAAGGAATCGCTTCAACGAATCGCAGCTTGCCTTCTTGAATGGTGTACGTGGTGACAGGGTTGATGATCGTCTGCACGACTGCAATGACTTGCTCGACGTCGGTAATGTCCGCACCCACGTCGATCTCCGGAGAGCTGCCATCACCAACGATTTCGATAACGTCAATCGCCAAGCGGTCGCCTTGCGTTGCGATCAGGGAGAACGCACGCGCATTCAGCGACATTGCTTCCGGCACCGTCTCACTCAACATCAGGAATTCAGCATCGCGAATGTCGAACGCTGTCTTCGGCTGATAGACACCGCCAACTGTGAGCATCACACAACTGGAATCCTGCACTTCGGCAGCGAGCTGGTATTCAAGCTCTTGCGGAGTGGCAGTCGTTACCAGTGAACGCGAGACCAACCGTCCCGGTGGAGTGTAGAGAGTAACGCCGCTCGCGTTTGTCGCGTTGGTAGAAGGCGGAACCCAGATCGGCGCGTTGTCTTCACCGCGACCCAGTACCCAGTCGCTCGGCACTTCTGCATCGCTGTTATCCGGCCACGGAAGAACAGGCCCGACGTAGGTCTGTGAACCTTGCATCGGAATCCACAGCACGATAACGGAAGACGCATCGAACCCGTTGATCTCTGGCACACTCTCATCGAGTTGAATCAAGTTGCCGTCGTAGTCAGCGATCCGGCAGTAGCCTGCACCGCCGCCACTCTCAACGGACACGATCATGCTTTGCCCTGACTCAATCAACTTCGCGAGGTCTTCGTTCGGTTTGATTTGCGTCGGAGAAACCCACATGTCACCAACAGGGCCAGAGAAGATCCGGTCATGCCCAGTGAACGCCCAACCTTTGCCGCTCAATCCAGCGCGCACCGCGAATCCCGGAACACGTTCGCCGTCGGAAGCCTTCATCAAGTCAGCGACGATAATCGAAGTGAACTCGGAAGTGACGGCGGCAGGCAGCCAGTTAACGCTTGTGGTTTGCGGCAGCGTGACGTGCTCGCCCATCGTGACGTTGAACACGCGATCAAGATCATCGACGCCAACCACGTAGAGCAAGAACGAAACGCGGTGCATCAGGCCACGGAATTTCTGAATCGGGTATTTGAACTTCACGTACGCGAACGGCGTGCCATCATCCAACCGCACCAGTGCTTCGGTCAGTATGGCGAACGAGCTATCGGTGGGGAATTCCAGCGGGAAGCTGTAAGCGAATCGGGCGACAGTGCCGCCCAAAACTTCGATATAGCGGAGAGCACTAGACTCTCCGACCTTTGTTCCCAACAGCGCGTTAGGAACTTCATCATCGGGCACAATCCCTTCGTAGTTGCCAAACTCAACAGTGGCGGGCTTGAGATAAAACCCGCCATCCCGTGCTGAGAGCAACGACGAGTGACCCTCTGGGGTAAGCCTTAGAGTGTCTGTATACATCGTTGTTTATCTCCGTAGGTACTGCGCTAAATTAGGATTTCAGATAGCGCACCGAGAATCTTCCGAGCAATCCAGCACGTTTATTTGTGCGGTAGATCGCAATCTTGTCCACAAGGTTGTCGTACTCCTTATTGACAAAGATTGGGCCTGTGCCGGAGAAGTCAGTGAGCGTCCAGCTTGCGCCGTCCCATCCTTCGTACATGGTGTTCACTGCGCCATTCGGGAGAGCAACAACGCGAATGTCGGCAACGCCAAAATCAGCACGGCACGCGAAGTACCCAAACTGATCATCACGCGCGTCGAGGTAGAACATGCCACCCTCACCGGAGTTCAACCGCCCTTTGATGAACTTCAACAGCTCATCGAGTTGGTTGATGCCGAACGGGCCTTCACCGTAATACGGAATCGACGACACAACTTGCAGAACGTGCGTCTTATCGAAACGGTGGCCGCCTTCGACGAACAGACAGTGAACATAAACAGTCTGGTCATTGGGCAGCAGTGCGATGGTCATCACACCCGTGCGCGGATCGATTTCAATTCCCGGATAGAGAATCGAGTCGCCGTTCGCGTTACGCAGAGACCAGAAGCAGTTCGACGTCTCTTCTGTGGTCGGTCGTTGTGCGCGGCTGACGTCGGCACGGAACTTGATAATGCTGTCGTCACGCACGCGCTCATGTCCGGTAACGGTCAACCCGATTGGGTAGCCGACACCTGGGCACAGAACGATAACGGATTCGACAATCACAGTCCGGTCTTCTTTCAGCGTACACTGTACGGTTGCCGTTTGCTCTTCGGCGCTCGGCTTGAACCGGATAACACCAGCAGCACTCAACGTAACACCGCGCGATGCACCTTCCAGCAGTAACCACTCATAACTCACGGTCTGGATGGGATGCAGGCTATCACCTGTCACACCGTTGCGGCGCTTCCATTCCATAACGAGCTGAATGTTTTCATCCGGCACAATGTTATCCGGCGGCAACTTGATGGTTGCTTCGGTGATTGCGCGGGACGACTGGATGTTGAGCGTGATTGCGCCCGTGATTGTTTCCATCACGCCGCGCTGATCGGGGTAGCGCAGTGTTGCGGTCAACGTGAGTTGCGCGTCACTGTTTTGCTGACTCACATACAAACGTCCGGTCTGGTCGCCGACGGAAACGCCAGTCAAACCCGTCGGTGCCTGAAACGCCCACAGTGCATCGTCGGAGGGAACTTCAAACCCTTCCGAGTTGTCGGCAGTGAACAAACGCAGGCGATAGGGCACATACCAAATGCCATCGCTGTATTCGATTGTCGGGTTCAACGCTGGGTCGTCCGATACGTTTGTCTGACCGAGAATGTCCAACTGCATCAAGTAGGTGTTCACGCGCTGGATGTAGACCACAATCGTCCGACTGAACTTGTTGTAGTTGTCATCGAACACGGCGCGCAGCGTTACGCGACCATCTACGTTTCGCAGCGGGCGCATGTAACCGTCGCCGTCGATTGCCGCAAGCGCACTGGTGGCCGGAACATACTGACCGTTGACCAACTCTTCTGGGTCACTGAGGAACCAGTCGTTGGAAACTTCAAGGTCGTAATCATACGGCGCTTGCTCTACTTCGGTGCCGTCAGCCAGCACACTGCTACCCGTCAGGCGATAGGTGCAGACCAGTGCGTACGATGCGTAAAGGTTATTGGCCTTCACTTCAATCGGGCCTTCGATTCGCGCTTCAACAATGTCGTTGATGGGCAGCGGTGTTGCAGGCAGGATTGTCAGAACAGACGTGCGATTCTCGTTGAAGAAACGCGAGCTGATCGTTGCGCGAACAACTTCTTCTGTCTGGTCAACCTGCATCACGGCACCGACGAACGACGACTTCTTGATTTCATCGAGCGTAGTCATACCAGCGAAGATAGGCAGACGCGATGTTGGCATCCGCATGAACTCTTCGAAGGTATCCGGCATCTTACCTTCCAGCGTATAGATGAGGTCGGGCGCTTCCCACTCACGCGAACTGAAAATAACCAGCGGCGTGAATCCGCCGTCGTCTTCCAGCTCTGCGCTCCAAACACTGTCCACGTATTCCGAAGTCCCGTCAGCGTAGTCAACGAGAGAGCGAACAAACGTACGAGTGCGCTCACCTATCACTTCTGGAATCTCCATCCGCATTCCGGTTACACGGGCGCGGGTCGGTGACAGCGAAATGCGGCGACGGTCAACAGTCGTAGTTCCATTGTGGGTGTAGGTCGCAGTGAGCAACGCTTGTCCGTGCAGGCTGCCGTTGAAGTACAGCAGTTGGCGAACGTGCGTCAAATCAGTCGCCACGTCAACGAACGTCTCAAGGCTATCGCGGAACTCAAGCGTGATATACTTGGTGTAATCCAACTCTGTCAGGCTCAAGTGATCGAACGGTTCACCTGCGGCTTCCAATCTCTCGATCTCGGCCTTGGTCTCTTCGTACACGCGACGGTAACTGGATTGCGAGGGCTCGAACTCCACCTGCAACTCTGCACCGATTTCAGTACGGCCACCGTTGTTCCAGTTGCCGAACGTGTTGATGCGCGTGGTAGATTTCGCAGTCAGTATTTGCACGCACACGACGTCGATATGGGTTACGGTCATCACACGGTCAAAGGCAGTCATGCGACCCGTGCCTGTAATGCTTTGTCCGTCGTATTTGCCATTGAACCCGATATAGACTTCGGTGTCCTTGGTCACTGCGGGAACTTGAAACTCACCAGTGACCGGATTAGGACGCGCGGCAATCGCACCGTCTACGTGAACGCCGTACCAGAACGATTCATGCACTGCACGCCAGCCGAGAACGTAACGACTGTCGCCGGAATCGATCTGCTCTTGCGTCGCACCCTCGGCAACCAAGAACGCCTGCGCCTGCGGTGAAATGTCCGAGCCCTCAACCGCACGCACGGGCAGCCGCACGCGAGTGTCGTTTACACGCCAACGCTTGGCAAGCAACGAGATTGTGAGTTCGGAATGCACTGGGTCGCTGGCATCTGCAAACGTCGCATACAGTGATACGCGATAGTCCTTGATGTACGTGGCGCTTGAAAGCGTGGTGCCTTCGATGGATACGCGACGACTACTGATGTTCCACACGGGCAGAACTTCAACTTCGGTGCCGTCGTTGTATTTGGCGAACGCTTTGATCTGCACGTTGGTGCCTTGCGCGAGTTCCTGCGGGCATTCGATTCGCAGCGCGGTCGGCACACGTTTCAGGATAGACTTGCGGGCAGTCATCTTGAACTGCGCTTCGCGTTGGTAGTGGCTGCCTGTGTAGATGCAACGCACCATGAACTGCGTGTCTTCCACGATGTTCGGAATCACCAGCGTCGAACCATCGAACACGCCGAGTTCAGTTTCCCAAGTCAGGAGACCGGAATCGGTAATGTCCACCGGATAGGTATGGCCTTGGAATTTGCCGACGCACCGGAACGGAACGCGAGAGCCGCCAGTAACCGGATTGTTATTCGGCAGGATTGCAATCTCGTCAGGGTCAACAACGTTCGACGGACTCAACAGTGTGAGGTTCACTTTGCCCTTTGCGCCTGTTTCCGGACACCACAGATCAACCACCAGTGTTTCGCGGCCAGAGCTTGGCGGGACGAACGTACACCAGTTAATGCCGCCTGCTTCAATGCGCGGACTGCGACACACTGCGGTGTAAGTCACTTCACCGCCGCCAACGAATGCGGAGCGGTAACTGAATCGCAGCAGTTCACCAGCAGCCAGAACGGATCCCGACAGAACGAAACCGGAACGCACTTGGTCAAGCGTGCGGCCACCAACATGCGACCAGAAGATTTCCTCGTTCGCAAATATCATCCCAATGCGCAACGGCTTCGAACCGCTCGGGCGTTTATCAGGATCGTCAGTGCCGTCCGGAATGTCTGGGTCGTTGGGGTCAGTCGGATTACCGCCACCGGGATTATTCGGATCGTTGGGATCGCCGCCACCGGGATTGTCGGGGTCGTCGGGATTTGTTGGCGGCTTGTCCGGATCCACGGGGTCTTTAGGATCGTTGGTGCCGCCGCCGCCGCCGTCGGGATTGGGGTCAGTGCCCGCCTCGTTAACGAAGACGATGGATTCGAGCACGTCATCAATGGGTGCCCACTGATAGAAGAACTCGGCAACGCGACGCGAGAACACGTACATGCGCACGAACGCAACGGGGTCTTCCGTGTTGTTCAGTTGCAGCCCGACGTGACGCTCGGCCCATTCGGTCGCCATATCCTTCGCCCACTTGAAATTCTTCACCAGCAGGTCAGCGATTTCCGGAACCATGTCGTGATCGATCTTCAAATCGAATCCGGCGTACTGCGCACCGATACCGACTTCGAGTTCGACGTGCGTTGTCGGATACCAGCGACCGCCGTTAATGATCGTCTCGCCTTGCGGGTCACGATAGAACGATTCGTAGTCCGCAGACCACAGGGATTTCACACGGAAAATGTTGTTGATCAGAAATTGGGCGTAGTCCGCCCAGAATCCGGTATCCACAACTTCGTGGTAGGTGTTGAGGAAATCAAAACCCTTGGCAAGGCGACGCGCTTGTTTGCGCATCAACCCTGTAGCCAAGTTGATCCCGATACTGCGAAGGCTCGCCTCAATCGTGACAATATCCGTCTGGTCACGAAGGCGGCGAATCTCCAATAACTTCTCGACGTGCGGCAACACCATTTCGTCGTTTACCGCAGTGAGCATTGTAATCAATTCATCGAAGGCCGCCTGACGCTCGACTACTTCAAGAATTGGTACGCTAGATGAAAGCATTCGTACCTCCACGTTTCGAGTACGTCGCGGTCACACGCAGACTGCGCAGCGCAATGTACTCCAACTTTGAACTTGGGGTAAGGTCGGTCTCTGGCCCCAGCACGCGCACGTAGTCGATGTGATTAATGCGCACGCCCTTTGCGTACTTGCACGCATCGCTAATGTCATCAATCGCAAGTGTGCGGCCAAGAATCCCTGGGCGCGGACGGAACAGTTTGGTGATTTCATTGCGGCAGCGGTCTTCGACTTCACGCAAGTCGCCGTTGTACCAAGAGTGGACAATGACTTCGACCACCGCCTGCACCATCAGCCGTGTCGGGTTCCACGTCTGGATGATATGCAGCGGACGGTACAGCGCAATCTTGTCAATCAAGCGATCCCACTGCGCACTGCGCGGATTAGGGTTCACGCCACCCAACGTCTCGCCATGATAGGGAAGCGCGCAGATGCGAATCACCTTCTGGAACGATGGGTCGTTCGGTGCAATGTCACGCTGGCTCAAGATGGAGCAATCCGCGATTCCCGGTTGAGCCAGCATGAACGCGCGCCATTCGTCGGGACGCGACAGTTGACGACGCGACAGGTGCAGCACGGGGCCGAACTGGCGATAGTATTCGATGGGGAGTTCGTCGCTGCCTCCGGTGATCGGCTCAACGGTGCGGCCTGCAATCTGGCGGTTGTCGAGCAGCGAGCACACAAGGCCCGCCGCATCGTTGTTGTCCGCAGAGCCGCCGCAGGTAATGTAACGCGCGTGCAGCACATGGCCGCGATCAAGTGCGCGACCGAAGAATCGACCGCCGAACAGCAGGGATACCGCGCCTTGTTCGTCAGTGAAATCAGTCACCACGTAATCACCAGCAGCGGCGCGAGTGAATGCCTGATCGATCACCGTGTACGGGAACGTGTTTCCAGCGGGGTCAGTTGTCCACACATCGTACGAGTCGATTGTGAAATCTCCGGCAGTCAGCGAGAAGGTTTGAAGGTCACGCTGTTCGGTGATCTCGAAAGTCTCTTCGACAACTTCACCAATCACCACGTCGAAGTCTTTGGTCTCACCCGGATTGAGTGCGAGAGTGGTGCGCAGGTATCCGGCCTTGCCACTGACAGACACCGCAGTGTGCTGGTCGTAGGTAACGGGATCCGTGCTGCCGTTGGTGAACTTCACGCGCGTGGTAGCGGCAGACTTGCGGCGGATCGGGATCCCGAGGAAGCGAGCGCCTGCCAAGGTACTGGAAGCGCGGCGGGAGAGTTGGATAAATGCTTCGCGTGCAGCGATACGGATCGCGGCGTTGTTATTCTCGCCAATATCACCGAGCACGTCGGCCAGAAGCACCAGCAGCGATGCCGCTTGTTTATCAGACCAGTTGGTGGACTCCGATGCCTTCTCAAGCAGGGCGGTAACGAAGTCCTTATGGTACATTGCCCGTGAGAGCTGGGTCGTCATTTTAATACCTCCGAAGTCCAGTTGTTCTGGTAGGCAACTGGAACGCGCTAGGGTCAGGTGCCGCACTGAACTGATAGCTTGAATTCCGTGTGACCTCACCGGACGGCAACACAATGTCGAATGTGATTGACACGTTGTACGTCTGCCTTCCGAGAGTGACCACAGTCTTCACGTTGGTGAATATGGTGTTGATTTCGTTTGCCGGATTCTCGATGGCGTCAGTAACATCCACCCCGAGCCAGTCAGCGGTGATCGCATCGAACGGCTCGAACAGTCGGGAGATAAGACGCGCACCGAATGCAGGATAATACTTGCGCGCACCGAGCGGCACACTCAACACGATATACAATTTCTGAATCGCGGAATCAACGTCGGTCACAGTGTCATCGCTACTGTCACCGTAGTTGATCCTCACGTCGCTTAATGATGCCATTTCAACCTCCGGCAAACACGTTAGGGGAACCGTTGCTTCCCTTGTCGCCGCAACTGATACCATCGCCTTTGCGGTGAACCTTACGGCCATTCACTTTAACGGTTGACGGAGATTGCGCTTGCCGTCCGGCGTGAACTACCTTACCGCACTTGTGTGGTTGGTACATGTCACCCATGCGAACTGCGCCGATGCGATTCACTTTGACGTTGTTGCTGCCTTGCGTTGGTTTTGTCGGAGGAAAACATCCGTGCCCAGCGGAAGCATCACGCCCTTTTCGAATGATGGCTTTTCCCATGATTGTCTCCGAAAAAGAAAAAGGGGCCGTAGTGGCCCCGTGTGCCTGCTACAAATTAGCGCGTGGCACGTTTGTTACGTGAGTTCCGCGACGATCTCACTAAGGTCATCAGGTGCAACGCGCTTCACGCCCGAGCGCAAGTAGTCTTCCTTTGTCGCAAAGGTCGGATACTTGAACAGCGGTACGCGATACGAGGCGCAGGGCGGGCCGAAAGGATCGACCTTGGCGTCTGGGTCTTTGCGTGCAAGTGCGCGGCCAGTTGAAATCAGGTCACGCACAATCACCACATTTCGCCATTCATCCAGTCGCACGGCGTTGACAACTTTATACTGCTCGACACCGTAGACGAATGCGAATGTCTTTGGTGTGTGCCATGCGCCGTCACGCGCCTTGAACAAGGTGTGCTCTTGCCTGAATCGGTGGAGCGTCTTCACCATCATACGCTCGGGCCACTCGTCGCCGTACTTCTCGATGATCGCCAGCACGAACGCCAGCGGGAGGTCGAGCAGGATTGCGATTTCAGCAGCCGAGTATCCGGCTTGCCCGAAGCGTACACGAACAGCGAGCGCACGCGGCAGGAACTCCATTTCCAAATCAAGCAAGGAACATTTGATTGCTTCACAGGTACGCGCTTCTGCAACCGCAGTGAGTTGCGAGAACGTGCGCTTATCCATGAACTCAATCAAACTGTCTTCCATGCGCGTCAACTTTGCAGTGACGACCTCAAGCGAGCGTTGGTTCACCCGATTGAAGTAACGTTCAACTTTCGACCCTGTTAACATCAGCGCCTTCCTCAGACATATAAAGCGCGTCACCCGTTGGTGATTCGACTTCGAGATAGATATTGCTAGTCTCGGGAGTCAGTGCCTCTGGTACGCGATTCGCACCATTGACGATCACCGGATACGAGTGTCCGCTTACTTCCATTACACACGGGGGCTCGACACGCGCGGCCTTGATGAAGTCTTCGCGCTTTACCCCGTAGATGATCGCGTTGCTGCCCACTATCTCGACACGCGATGAAACCACCGATATGTCAAACAGCTTTAGGCTTGTCAGTTTCCGGAACATTCTCATGATAGAGACCTCCAAACTCATCACCCGCCAGTAGTTGGACAACGCGAGGCGCAGGGTTCGACACTTGGAACCGCAGACCCTCACAGAAGTGATTGAACCACGGAATCACCAGAGTGTCGAACTCGGCAAGCAGCGTTGGCGCAGGCACGTCGGAATAAATCGGAACCGTGCAACCAGCAGATGAGTAGATGTATAGGACGGAGCGATGGCCTCCGCACTCCGCAACCGCGATAACACCGGAGCTTGACGCAACAAGCGAATACGTCACTCCGGATGGCATCTTGACCAGATTGAAAGCGCGAAACGTATGACTGCCCTTTACTCCCTTGAGTTGTCGTTGTTCTGACTTGCATCCATCAGGGAGTTGAAAACCACGGCGCTCCATATCACGCAGCACTTCGGAAATGAACTTCACGTTACGATAGAACGTACGTTGAGCACATTGCGTCCGTGGGAGTATGAGGCGCTTGAGGTCTCGGTTAAGCGGTGCCCGCAACGCATCAAGAATTTTCTCGATGGTACAGCCTTTGGATACCAGAGGGTTAGCAGTCACAAGTACCATGTTACGCTCTCCGCGCCTGACGTTGCTGTTGCTGCGGACGGCGCGGCTTCATGCGGCGTTGCGGGCGAGCGGCGCGGGCTTCGCGTTCGGCTTTGCGCTCCAGCCAGCGGGCGTAATCGAACGGATGCAGCACGGCGTCATCGGGGTTCTTCGGAGAAATGATGAACCAGTCGATGTGCGGATACAGCGCAGCAACTTCGGCGAGAATGCGCAGCAGGTCGTGCATCAACATGCCACTGGTGCCGCCGTAAATGCGATTCATGCCGATGGCCAGACGTTGGCCGTTGCGCGGCGTCAGGCTCGACGCTTGGCGCGCGATGGAAGCGAACACCTTGAAGATGTTCTCAACGGTAACGCGATTCAGCGGACGCGGTTGCTTCTGACCTTTGGCCGCAGCATCTTTCATGTTGCGGTCGTTGATCGAGCGGCGGATTTCTGCACCGTACTCGAAGAACGAGTAAGCCAGCGTTACGCCGTGATTACCCATCGGCAACAGGATGGAAGAAGCGAGCAGGTACTCGGCGGTTGAAGTCCCATCCATCAGCACGTTGCTCGAAACTTCACTGCGCGCGTACTGCATGATCGAGCCGTACTGCGAACAGGTATTCGGGAAGTCTGCTTTCAGGAAACGTTCGGTCGGGCTACTGGGGAATGGCGCACCAGCGAAACTCTCAACGACGAACACGTCGAAGAGACCAGCACGCAGCGCAGCAGTTTGACGCCCTTCGACTGCGATGAAAAGATTCTCGGCGACCGGAGTCATTGACTCACCAACTGCACGGCGAACGAGTTCGCGGCCAGCACCTTGCAGTCCCTCAGTCGGGCGCGGGCGCTGCTTGGAAGGTTGACGATTGGATTTTCCACCCACGCCGATAGACATGAGTTCTTCGAGTTTAGTTACGTTAGCCATATCCTATGCTCCAAACAGTGAAGAGAAACGGTACTTCTTACGGAGTTTACGCATACGCTCTACGCGCTTATCAGTTAGCGGCTTGCGTGCGTAGTCCTCCAAGTCAGTTGGGATTCCTTGTACCTCGGTGTCGAGTCGGATCAAGTTGCGCATCATCTTCACTGGCATAACCAGCGAACCTTCACGCAGAGACTTGAAGCGCTTAACGAAATCAGGATCCTCTAATGCCGAAGACAGCGACCCGTATTGCTTGAGCGCAGCCGCAGCTTTCGATTCCCCCAGCCCAGGGATACCGGGAATATTATCCGCCTTGTCACCCAACATCGTCAGGTAATCAACGATGCGCTTCGGCGGCACTCCGTATTTGGCAATGCAGTCCTTCGACGTGGACAGCACAATCTGTTTCGCGTTGCCAGTATCCGGCATGATGATACTGGTGTTCTTGTACTTCAACAGTTGCGCACAATCCTTGTCGCGGGTGTAAAGCCACACACGGATGTTCGGGTCGTCTTTGAAGATGAATGAAATGGTTGCCAGCACGTCATCCGCTTCTGCGCCATCGGCGGCAAACAGAGGGAAGCCGGAAACTTCGAGCATCTTCAACACGAGTTTTATTTGCGAGCGAATCGAGGCACGCTTTTCCGGATCGTCATCACGTCCGGCTTTATACAGATGGTTTTCGTCGAGCCCTTTCTTCTTGACCCAGCGCGCAACCTTCAAGTAGCGATTCGATTTCTCGCGAGGGCAGTCAACGGCGAAAACGAAGAAGTGCTTGTCGTTCTTGCCTGCCGTTTCCTTTACCTTGGAGACCAGCGCTTCGACCATGTTGATGAATACTTTGGCGGCACCCGTGGGTTCCCCGTTCGCAGAAAGCTCGGCAGGGGCCACGTAGTACGCGCGATGTATCCAGTTGCTCAGGTCGATGGCGTGTATATGATTCATTTGTTTTGTCTCAGCAAGGTGATATGAACATCAGCCAGCCACGTCGCACCTTCCTGTTGATCGAGTGCGTCGAGCATTGCATTAACGCGAGTGCCTGTGCAGAACACACGCGCAGCTTGCAGCTCAAGCATCCAGTGGAATTGGTACAACCACGACGCTCCGTCATACACCAGTGGGTGAGAGAACGCTGGAATTCCTTGGCGCGAGTC
>Ga0114982_1000290_pt1 | contig 27554 bp, 20 predicted proteins | sample Shrwel_input2_FT_FD_87183 | JGI IMG/M metagenome (GOLD analysis project Ga0114982, IMG submission 87183) | Subsurface microbial communities from deep shales in Ohio, USA - Utica-3 well 1 S input2 FT | ecosystem: Environmental > Aquatic > Deep subsurface > Shale gas/oil reservoir > Produced... | reverse complement strand
GGCGTTTCAGCTGTCCCGCCAGGAAGCACTGTTTTACATTGAACAGGCCAGTCAGCACTGGCAACAGGCCACCGGCAAAACCTTGTTTGTGCAGGATCAGCAGCAGGGTTTTGCCATTGATTTTCGCTTTGATGCCCGTCAGCAGCGGTTGCTGCAACAGCAACTACTGCAACGCAATCTGCAGAGATACGATGCCGCCATCACGCCGGGTTTGCAGCAATTACCGGCCAGAGCCGCGCTTTTACAACAACAAGTTGACGAATTTAATCAACAGCAACAGCAGTTGCAGCAGCAGCTCGAACAATGGCAGCCGCAACAGGCTGATGCCGCCACGCGCCGCCAGCAGTTGTTGCAGCAACGACAGCAGTTGGTCCAACAGGCCGACTGGCTGGAACAACAACGACAGCAATTACAGCGGGATCAGGACTATTTAAATGAAACCATCCGGCAACGCAATGAACTGCTGCCTGGCGACCGGCATCAGCAAGCCGGCAGCTTTGAAATAGACAGCTTTGAAATAGACAGCTTTGAAGTAGGCAGTATGGCCAGGCATGGCCAGCAACGTCAAATGACCATCTTTGCTTTTGCTTCACCGCCGCAATTAGTCAGCACCCTGGTGCATGAATTCGGCCATGCCATCGGCATCGGCCACACCGCAGACCCGCCCTCAATGATGTATCCCAGCCAACAGCCAGAACAGCAGCAGTTAACGGCCACTGATCTGGCGGCATTTGCAGCCGTTTGCGGCAAGTTTTAGTGGGCGGGTCTGCGTACAGACTGCGCAGTGATTAATGCCAATAAACGGTCCAGATTGAGTCTGGTATAAGGCATGCTACGCACCGGCTTACCGTGCCGGCTGATGCTGATATCCTGCTCAGAAAAATGCAGCGTGGCGTTGGCCGTGATGATTTGTTGACCTTCGACGCGGAAATGACAATGAGCTAGCTGTAAAAATTGGACAATTCGTTGACGCGCTTGATTCATCATGGGCTTTGCACCTCTTGTGAAGAGAGGAACTGATATCACATCAGCACCGGGTTCAGAGTTAGCGCGTTTCACCTTCACAACCAACCAGAACAGGCACAGCTAACCGGCCCCCCTTTGGCCAGAAATTATGCCTTCTCCCTTTTGGCGATCAGCCAGTCGCAGGCTGTTCCGGTGAAATCGCACTGGGTCAGACCAAATCACGGCCACTGAAGTTCCGCCAATCTGGTCTGACCTTTACCCAAGCTGAACCACGGCTGGCAACGCAGTGCCGGAAACTAACAACACAACTTTACGCCCGCCGACCAGCGGCCGACGCCATTTGTTGCAGATATTGTCGATGATCCGGGAAATTCAGCGCACAACGGCGGATAAACTGCCGGAGCATCGCCACATCATGTTGCAGTGCTTCACTGTTCCCCGGTTTTAACTGGGCGGCGTCCGGATAGATGCCATAACCGGCTAACAAACAATGCCAGGACATCGAGGGGTAATAGTGGTCAATCTGCTGCCGCGCCAGCTCATCACTCAGATTCTGGCCACTGAGCCAGGTTTTCAGGATCTGATACAAAGATAACGGAATTTTCTGATTGTTGGCATTGGCCCGCCAATACTCAGTATCCTGCCGCGAGTTCAACCGGTAATGACCGACAATATAACTGCGGATCGCTTCAAAGCGCTGGTTAATACTGGTATTAAACTCAGCAGCTCTGACATTACTGAATTGCCCCGCCTGATAATGTTCAATAAAAGCCTGCACTGTTTCCTGCACCAGGTGTAAGGCAGTTGCTTCCAGCGGTTCAATAAACCCCTGCGACAGGCCCACTGCGACACAATTTTTTTGCCAATGAGTGGCTAACCGGCCAACCTTCATCTGCAAATGGCGACACTGCACGTCCGCATCCAGCAACCCCAGGCTTTGCCGAAACTCAGTTTCGGCTTGATCAGCACTACAAAATGCTGACGAATAGACATAACCATTGCCATTGCGCTGCGTCAGCGGAATAGTCCAGCGCCAGCCGTGTTGCATGGCAGTGGAAATAGTCTGACAGTCGAGCGCCTGTTGTCCTGGCGTTTGCACCACCACAGCGGCATCATTAAATAAATTTTCAGCAAACGACAGCAGCGGCACTTGTAATTGTTGCTGGATCAATAAACCACGAAAACCACTGCAATCAATAAACAGATCCGCACTGATACGCTGACCATCAGCAGTCACCACAGCCGCAATATCACCGGCCGGCGTCAGTTCAGTCGCCGCTATGGTGCCCTGGAGATGTTTGACCCCAAGCTTACGGGCGTGTCCAGAGAGGTACTGACCTAACAAAGATGAATCAAAGTGATAACCATAATTGATTTCAAAAGGAAAACTTTCACCAGCTATCGGTGCCAGCTGCTGTTGCGCCAGATAAGTAGCTAAAAAAAATGGATCCGGATGGCCTTCGACTGCAATCCCCTGGCGCCGGACATAACTGTTATAAAAAAATGCCGGTGCCGTGTAATCATCCGGCTGCGCGGCAAAAGGGTGAAAATACGACTGAAAACCTGGTTTGCTGCTCCAGCCGTTAAAACGGATACCGGTTTTGTACGTGGCATGACAGGCCGGCATCCAATCGGCTTCGGCGATACCAAGAAAATCCAGTAAGCCTTTTAATTGCGGCGTTGAGCCTTCGCCAACACCGATAATACCAATCTCTGGCGATTCAATTAAACTGATGCGGATGGGTTGATCCTGCCAGCTTTTGGCCATCAGATTGGCGGCAATCCAGCCCGCGGTCCCACCACCGACGATCAAGATATGTTTTTGTTGCATCTGCGCCTGCGACTCCTGTAAAAACAGCCTGCGACTATGCTGCAGCCTGGCAGCATGGCCTATCAACAAAAAAGCCCGCAGTCAATCCGGCGGGCTTTTCATCAAACCAACGAACAGGGCGTTATCAGAAACTGAAATTCACGCCAACATACATCTGACGGCCGAACTCTGAGTATTCACCATTCAGCATCTGATTGCCATAGTGACCGATATTGGCTTCATCCGTCAGGTTATTGACCTGAGCAACGCCGACCAGACCGTTTTCAAAGTCGTAAGAGACCTGCCAGTCCACCACAATATATTCATCCGCCCATTGGAAGGATGAACCACCTGGCGTAGCACCGGCATAGACATATTCATCACGGTAACGGGTGTTGATATGGGTACTGAACGGACCGTATTCCCAGAATAAGGTCGCGCTCCAAACGTTTTTCGACAGACCCGGCAATGGTAACTGCACAGCACCAAAGTTAGCGCCGCCATCGACTGAAGTTTCACTTTCAGTGTAAGAATAACTGGCATTCAGACCTAAAGTAGAAAGGATTCCCGGTAACTCACTGAATACCGTGGTGTATGCCAGTTCGGCACCCCGGATATAACCACCTTTATCATTGTTACGCACGGTCTGATATTGTCCTTCGACAGTACCGGCCGGTGCCGTCAGGCCAATTTCAGACCAGGCGATATCACCTTCATTAAAGGTGACGCTCTCAATCAGTGATTCAATATCTTTCCAGAACAATGCTGCGGTGAAGGCACCATTTTTACCCATATAACGCTCATAAGATAAGTCCAGTTGCGTCGCACGGAACGGGTCCAGATTCGGGTTCCCTTTTGACCAGACGTTATATCTTTTGCTGACACCATCATTGGCGGTGTCAATCCAGGAACCAGCGCCACCACGCAGTTGATACACAGGTGGCCGGCCAATCACTTTGGACGCCGCGAAACGTAGTTGTTCTTCTTCGTTAATGGCAAAATTCAGGTTCAGTGATGGTAAAACATCCGTATATTCAGGTCCATATTTGATGTTTTTGTAGTCGGTACGCGCGACACCATTGTCATCAACAATAGTATCCCCTTCCCCTTCCCGTACTTGCTGAATACCAATTGACTTGGTATCGGTACGGACATAACGAACCCCCACGTTACCGGTCAGCTTGTGATCAAACAGTTCGGTATCCAGGTTCGCCATCAGATAAGCTGCGTTAACTTTTTCTTCGACGCTACCGCTTTCAATCAGAGTCCAGTTATGATCCCAGGTTTGCTGCGCATCAAACTTACCAGCGCCAAACACGGACTCAGCCACGCCCAACAGGTCAAGATCAAGATAATTCAGCCCCTTGTTGTTTTTGACCGAAACGAAATTACCCAACGCACCTGGCATACAAGGATGGCCATATTTGTTAAATTCACAGTCCTCGTTGGTGACAACTTTGCCATCCGGTAAACGATAGCCATTTTGACCTTCACGACGGCCCCAGCGGAAAGTACCGCGTTTATCGGTGAAAGTACGCTCTGACAAGCGGACACCTGTTTCCAGCGATGACACGACATCACCTTCCAGTTCATATTTAAAATCAACTTTTGCGCTGTCGATTTTGTCAGAATACTGGTGAGGGAACTGTTCCCAAATGCCTAAACGCATGGCGTTCAGATCGGTCAGATCAGCATTGATTTTAATGTCCGGGAAACCACCCGCCTGATTCAGGTAGCTGAAGCTCTGGCCTGGTTTTTCGTTCCAGGTTTGCACGACAGTACCGTCTGTTAAAGTACGGGTACCGTATTGGTAAGCGTGCATCGAGGCAATGCGGTCTAACCGGGTTTTATTGCCTTCGCTACGGGCGATATCGGCATTCAGCGTCCAGCGTTCCTGCTTCCACTGTAAACCCAGACCGGCACTTTCGGTATCAGATTCAGTCGACTGATCTTCAGTCCGCATTTCCAGCCAAGGTCCGGTCAAGCCTGTCAGTTCAACAGTCCCACCTGTGACATAACCATCCTGCACCGTCGGATTGGTCATTTTGTAGGTATTGGCATCCCGGTTCAGACCTTCAATATTGATACCGTTCTTTTTGTCTTCGGAATCAAAGTCAGATTTGAAATAGTCAAATTTAGCGCTGAAGTTATCATTCGGCTGGTACACCAGTGCGCCTAACAGGCCGAGGCGGGTATCACTGCCTTTGGAAAAACGGGTTTGGAAACCATCGGTGATTTTTTCGGTTTTGCCATCGCCATTGACATCACGGGCGGCGCCGTAAGCCCGGGTCGACAACTGGTAAGAACTGTTTGGCTGCTCCAGGTGGGCAGCGCCTAATGCCAGACCCAGAGTGTCATCGATAAATTTGCCCTGATAAGCAAAAGACACCCGTTCACCATTTGGATCTGCATCGACATCCGACGCCGCATCGTTATGGGAGAAGCGGACGCTACCGGAGAAGTTGTGCTGGTCTTTTGCTTCCAGTGGATTGGCGGTGCGCATTTCCACTGTACCAGCCACACCACCTTCCACTAACGAGGCCTTAGGTGATTTATACAAAGCAGCCTGATTAATCAGTTCAGACGGATACTGGTCAAAGGCGATCCAACGGGTACCTGCAGTATAACCACTGGTACTGGCCTGCTCGCGGCCATTTAACGTGGTTTGGATAAAGTCCCCGTTCATGCCGCGGATGTTCAGTTGTGATGATTGACCGCTATCACGCACTGTCGTCACGCCAGGTAAACGACCTAAAGCGTCGGCAATGGAGACATCTGGCAGCGAACCTAAATCGCCGGCATCCACCACTTCACTGACGGTATCATTAAAACGTTTTTCATCCAGGGAGCCTAATAAGCTGCGGCGGATACCTTTAATTTCGATGACTTCAATGTCTTCTTTCACTTCTGTGTTGCTGGCAGCAGTTTGCTGATCAGCATAACTGTATGCACTGAAGCCTGCCGTCGCGAGCGCGATGGTCAGTAAATTTAGTTGATAGTGTTTCATTGCCCTTCATCCCCGGTGTGCTGTTTCTGATTGTATGTTGTTCTCTTCACACCCGTTCGGCATGAAGCACGACAACCTGCTATTTCTAAGTCTATTACCCGACTGACACAACATGAATACGTATTCATATCCATGCATTTGTGCAACTCTGGTGCGAAAGCGAAGTCCTGTGCACAACAACAGCGCAGCAATCGGGCTTGCGCTGCTCAGATGCTGCACAAAACAGCGCTTTTCAGCGCATGATTTTCTTAGTTCGTCGCGCAAATCCAACTAGTTCTCATTGCGCCAAAATGACGCAGCCCAACGAAAATCAGCGTTGCCTCTGTCAAAAGTAGCTGACATTTGGCGGCTGTGGTAACGGGAAAGCGCTTTTTTAGTGAATAAAAAATGAATTTTTATTCGCGCTGCGTAAGGGATGATGAAACGAAATGCCAAGATGATTGATTTGACTGGTTTTATGCCGGGGAAAAAATAACGGCGCTATGGAGCAATTGCCCGATAGCGCCGTTATTCAAGCAGAGATCAGTGGTCAGCGACTGACCTGTTACCAGATTTTCACCCGTTCTGCATCTGGCCGGTACATCGCATCACCCGGTTTAACGTCATAGGCCTGATAAAACTCCGGCATATTCGACAACACACCCAGTACCCGGTACATGCCTGGAGAATGAGGTCCGGTGATCACTTGCTGACGCAAGGCTTCAGCACGGAACTTGGTCCGCCAGACCTGCGCCCAGCCGATAAAGAAACGTTTTTCACCGGTAAAACCATCAATCACAGGCGCTGGCTGGCCTTGCAGTGAATTCTGATAAGCACGGTAAGCCACGGTCAAACCGCCGAGGTCGGCAATGTTTTCGCCTAATCCCAGTGCGCCCTGTAACCGCAGATCATCAATCGGATTAAAGGCACTGTATTGATCGATCATCAGCTGAGCCCTGGTTTTAAACTGCTCGGCATCCGCCGGCGTCCACCAGTCACGTAAATTACCATGACCGTCGGACTGGCGGCCCTGATCATCAAAACCATGGGTAATTTCGTGCCCAATCACACCACCGATAGCACCATAGTTCACCGCATCATCGGCATCTACATTAAAAAACGGTGGTTGTAAAATGGCGGCCGGGAACACAATTTCATTCATGGTCGAACTGTAATAAGCATTCACCGTTTGAGGGGTCATGCCCCACTCAGCCCGATCCACCGGCTTACCTAACCGGCCAATCATCCGCTGGTATTCACAGGCATTACTGCGCTGCATATTGCCAAACAGATCATCAGCGCTGATGCTCAGACAGCTGTAATCACGCCAGACGTCCGGATAACCAATTTTGGTGTTAAACTTTGTCAGTTTTTCCAGCGCCTGTACCTTTGTTTCCGCACTCATCCAGACCAAATCATTGATCGACTGTTCAAAAGCAACCCGCAGATTTTTGATCAGTTGATCCATCCGCTCTTTGGCTTCAGGTTTAAAGTATTTTTCCACATACAACTTACCCACCATAAAGCCCAGGTTGTCGTTGATGGCCGTCACAGCGCGTTCTTCACGCGGTTTTTGTTCCTGCAGACCACTGAGCACCCGGCCATAAAAATCAAAGCTGGCTTGTTCAAAGCCGCTGCTTAACAGACTGGCATTGTTGCGGATCAAATGAAACTTCAGGTAGGTTTGCCAATCCGCCAGCGCGACTTCTTGCTGGATCTTGGCAAAGGCGGTGAAATAACCAGGTTGACGCACCACCAGCTCGGTGGCACCAGCCAGACCAGCATTGCTCAGCAGGGCAGCCCAATCAAAACCTGGTGCCAGCTCAGCCAGCTGTGACACTGTCATTTTATTGTAAGTAGCGGTCCGATCCCGGTTTTGTACCCGGCTCCACTGCGCCGCAGCTAGTTTGCTTTCGATGGCAAACACAGCTTCGGCCGCTTTGGTACCATCCGGCCAACCCGCCAATTCCCAGTATTTGGCAATCATCCACTGGTATTGCTTTTTGATTTGCTCAGATTTTTCGTCTGTTTTCAGATAATAATCCCGATCTGGCAAACCAAGGCCTGCCTGACTGGCACCGGTAATATACTGATCGGAATTTTTCTGATCCTGGCTGACATAGAGTGACACCGGAGTGCCATAACGTGACTGCTGTAATTGGCCCCAGAATGCTGCCAGTTGCGCCGGATTTTTCAAGCCATCGATCGCTGCCAGATCACTGGCCAGGGGAGCAATGCCCAAGGCTTCAATTTTGGCGGTATCCAGATAAGAGCGGTACAAATCACCGATTTTCTGCGTATCAGAACCTGCTTCCGCCGTTTTGGCCGCTGCCGCTTTAATCAGCGTCAGCACATGTTGATCGGCGCTATCACGTAATTCGTTAAAACTGCCCCAACTGGATTTATCGGCCGGAATTTCTGTTTTTGCCAACCAGTTGCCGTTCACATAACGAAAGAAATCTTGTTGTGGCTTGACCTGGGTATCCAGATTGGTCAGTTCAATACCGGATTTTAACGCCGTCGTAGCTGCCACTTCAGCCACAGGTTGTTCCTGATTTGCCACAGGTTCAGGCGCTTTGCCGCAAGCGGCCAGTCCCAGCGCCAGACTGACACTCAGCGCTAAAATTGTTTTATTCATCATCGGTGTAGATCCTCGAGACAACGATTAGTTTCATTGATGCCGAGTGTAGTGATTCAAGTCCGAAAGTCCAGTAGCGGTACGTTTGAACGCAGAGTTCTGCGATAAAAGGCGATATTTGCGCGAATTTAGCGCAAAAGGTCAAGCTTGCGGCCAGTAGCTTTGTACTGGCCTTTGGGCACGCCAGGTCAAACCTGATAGGCTGCGGTCTGGGTTCGTAACTGAGCCGCCAGTTCGGCCAGCGAACTACTGGTCTTGGCAGTGTTTTGCGCACTGTTCACCATTTCGGCAATGCTGTAAGAGAATTCGCTGATATTTTTATTAATTTCTTCTGCCACTACAGTTTGCTGTTCGGTGGCGGTCGAGATTTGCACATTCATATCAACAATAGTCCCAACAGAACTGCGGATCTCTGCCAGCACGCTACCCGCCTGCCGCGCATGCTCCACACTGTTACCGGCATGTTGCTGCGACAAGGTCATCACACTGACCGCCTCTTTGGCAGCGACTTGCAGCGTTTCAATCATCTTGCGGATCGATTCGGTCGCTTGTTGGGTATTGGTTGCCAGGGTCCGGACTTCATCTGCCACCACGGCAAAACCACGCCCTGCTTCACCGGCACGCGCAGCTTCAATCGCGGCATTCAGTGCCAGCAAATTGGTTTGTGCCGCAATGCTCTGGATCACCGCCAATACCTGGCTGATTTTATCGGTTTCACCATGCAGTTGCTGAATAACCTGACTGGCGGAGTTAATCGAACCGGACAACTGGTCAATGGTCTGGATATTTTGTGTCACCTTGTCATAGCCGTTCTGAGTTTTCAGATCTGCATCACCGGCTTGATCCGAGGTCAGTTGCGCGCTGGAAGCCACTTCCTGAATCGCAGCCGACATTTGATTAATGGCTGTGGCAATCGAATTGACCTGCTGTTCCTGACTGAAACTGGTAGAACTGACCTGCTGGCTTAACGTATTCATCTGGCCAGAAGCATGCGCCAATAGTTGTACCGCCTGGCTCAGCTCGGCAAAAAATGTTTGGACCCGGCTGATGGTCTGATTAAAAGAATGCGCCGCTTCGGCAATTTCATCATTACCGGTAATCTCTACCCTTAAGCGCAAATCTGAATTTTGTCCTACGGCATTGATGGTATTGCGCAGTGCAGCCAGCGGGCGTTGTATTGAACGATAAATGGCGGCAGCAATCAGGATCAGTAACACCACAAATATCGCTGCTACCACCCCAAACAACCAGATCATCTGCTCAAAGCTGGCGGTAGCCTCGGTGTTAAAATTCGCGGCCTCCGACAGTTGTAATTGGATCAGTTTATCCAGTGCCACACTCAATTGATCTGCCTGCTGGTACAACTGTTGATTAAAGGCTTTGGCATCCATCTGAATCAGCTTATCTTGCTGCATTTGTTGCTGATAAAACGCGACCTGCTGTTGCCAGCTGTTGATTAGCGCAGCAGCATTTTGCATCAACTGCGTTTCTTCCGGCGTTAATTTAGTTGCAAGATAATCCTGCCAGGCCGCAGCTGCCGCCGCGGTCGCTTGTTCAATCTGAGCACTGGCTTGGGGTTGATCCAACAGCCCACCCCGGTATTTATGTAAGGTATCGACCACTGTGACCGCATAAGCATCAGAAACAATCTTGATTTGTTGCATCGGTTTCACCCGATCCAGATACAAACTTTCTACCCCTTGCGATAAGCGCTGCATATCCATTAATGAGAACAGCGACACAACAATCAGAAGCACCAAAGGTACAGCAGCCATGCCGATTAATCTGCTTTTCACGGTAAAATTACTCAACATCTGACCACCCCATCTGACAATTCAAAAATTAATATTAGCGACAATAATTGCACCAAATTTGAGACTAGTTCAGTCTAGGGTTTTTGTATAATAAAATTTGTCTCATTTGTCTCGATTGCCTTTTAGCGGCAAATTCTGGATGATAGGGCCAGATTTTCATTTAGCCCTAGGGATCCGCTATGTCTGAGACACTGCTTGCTTCAATTGCCGGTTTGCCGGAGTTTTTAAGTTTCTTTTTTCTTGCCATCTTGTTGTTAGTGCTTTTTGCCCGCATTTACAGTTGGTTGACACCGCACGATGAAGTGGCGTTGATCAAGGCAAATAATCCGGCCGCTGCTGTCGCTTATGGCGGCGCTTTGATTGGTTTCGCCCTGCCGCTCGCCAGTGCCATCACCCACTCTATTTCGCTGGCTGACTGTGCCATTTGGGGAGCGATTGCGCTGGTGATCCAGAGCCTGACCTTTGTGGTGGTGCGACTGATCGTGCGGCGTTTGCCAGAGCGTATTAACAACGGTGAAATTGCTGCTGGTATCTTCTCGGCTTGTTGTTCGGTCGCCGCCGGCTTGATTAACTCAGCCAGCATGACTTTTTAAGGAGTTCGGTATGTCTGACAGCCTGAAACAGAAAACTTTTAAACGCAGTAAAAAAGCAGCGCTGATGCTGATGGTGCCAACAGCAACCTTGTTATTGGCCGGTTGTGGCAGTGAAGAGCCGGTGCAAACTGCGGTCTACCAGAATGCCGAAGAATGTGCGGCTTTTTATAATCCACCGGCAGAATGTAAAGCTGAATTTGCCAAAGCGCAGCAGTTACACAGCCAGGTCGCCCCTAAGTATCAGGATAAAACCGCCTGTGAAGCAGACTTTGGGGCCGGTAACTGTGAAACGCCGGCCACCGCTGCCGTCAGCGAAGATTCAAACGCTCCGGCACAGCAACAACAAGCCAGTTCCAGCTTTTTTATGCCGATTATGATGGGCTTTTTAGCCGGTCAGATGATGGGGAAAATGGGTGCCGCCGCCGCACAAAAATCCGTCCCAACCCAACCTTTGTATAAATCCAAAGATGATATGGGTACTTTCCGCACCGCCAGCAATACGCCGGTGGCGCGTCAGTCTGGTCCTGCCACTGTGATGCCATCACAGATGCAACCAAAGCCGGGCATGATGGCGCAACGTGGCGGTTTTGGCGCCCAGGCACAGCAACGCCAGTCGATGAGCAGTGGTGGTTAAGCCGCAATGAAAAAAATTGCTATTGAACAAAGACCAGGCTGGCGCGATTACGCCGAAAGTGTCGGTTTTGATTTTCATACCTTTGACGGCGAACCTTATTGGGACGAAAGTGCCTATTACCAATTCAGCCTGCAGCAAATAGAGCAGGATCTGGAAGCGCCGACCGAAGAACTGCATCAGATGGCGCTGTCGCTGATCCCGGATATCCTGGCTGATGAGCAAAAGCTGATTGCGCTGGATGTACCGCGGCAATACTGGGACTGGCTGGCCGAGTCATGGCGCAGTCAACAGCCGCATTTATATGGTCGACTCGATTTAGCCTACAACGGTACCGGGCCGGCAAAATTGCTGGAACTGAACTACGACACGCCAACCTCATTGTTTGAAACCGGTTTTTTCCAATGGGTCTGGCTGGAAGATCAACAAATGCGCGGCCGGTTGCCAGCGGGCGCCGATCAGTTTAATTCGCTGCAAGATCAACTGGAACAGCGTTTTGCCAGCATACCGTTACAGCAACCCTGCTACTTCGCGAGTGTCGATGGCAATATCGAAGACAAAGGCACCGTCAATTATCTGCTGGATATTGCCAGTCAGGCTGGAGTCGCGGGTCGTTATCTGGCCATGGAGCACTTGGGGGTCATTGATGGTCAGTTTGTTGATCAGGACAATTATCCCATCCAGGCCTTGTTCAAGCTCTACCCATGGGAATTTATGCTACGGGAAGATTTTGGCGCTCATTTGCTGACCAGCCGCACGCAGTGGCTGGAACCGGCCTGGAAGATGCTGCTGTCCAACAAAGGTATTTTACCGCTGTTATGGCAAAAGTTTGCCAATCACCCCAATTTGCTGCCGGCATTTTTTGAAGATGCCAACAGCCAGCCACTGAGTGCTGGCTGGGTGCGCAAACCGCTGTATTCGCGCGAAGGCGCCAATATTGAACTGGTCGATCATCAGGGTCAGCGTTTGCAGGTCGATGGACCTTATAACGACACCGCTTTTATCCGCCAGGCTTTTACGCCGTTACCTAAGTTTGATCAAAGTTACACCTTGATTGGTTCCTGGGTGGTGGGTGACAGTGCTGCCGGTATCGGTATTCGGGAAGATAACAGTTTAATTACCAAAGATAGTTCCAGATTTTTGCCGCACATTATTCTGGATTAAGCGTCACTGCAAAATACATCGCCGGGCCGAGGACAGTTTTAACTGTTTTAGGTCCAGCTTTATGACTGAAGTAACCAGATAAAACCCCTTTCAAATCACTTTCCTGCCGTTATATCGCACAACATTCAAAAAAATATCACACGAATATCATCAAAATAACATCAAACAGGTTTTGACAACGCTGTCATTTGTTCCATGTTAGTGCAACCACCTTGGTACTGAAACAACGGACTGTTTGTGGTCGGTGGTGGAAAAAAAATCAAAAACAATAACCACCAGCAGGACAAAAAGTAATGAATCAAATCAAACCCCCATTCCGGGCCAATGCTTGGCTATTGGCCGCCGGATTATTAAGCCTGAGTCAGTTGGCACTGGCCGCACCACCAGCGCCTGCTAAACCAACACTGGCCTGGCAGGAAACCAACCTCACCCTGAGCAACGGCAGCGTCAATGTGCCGTTCAACTGGAATATGTGGTGGGGCACCAACGGCAACCAGTGGCAAATCAGCCAAAATGGCGTGGTGGTGCATACGGCAGCACTGACTGCCAACGGCCAGAATGCCCAGAGTGGCAGTAAAACTCTGACGCTGACCACGACCGGCAGTTACGACTATATCGTCAGTTTATGTAATCAGGCCGGCAGCGAACGCAGTTGTACCCACAGCGATAAGCGCACCATCAAAGTCAGTGGTGGTGGCGATCCGGGCACACCGGGCGGTTTTGATCCCTGGACCGATCTTAATTTCGCTGGCTGGCCTAAACCATTGAATCAGAATAATAAACCTTATCAAAATACCAGCAACAAAATGGTTGGTGCTTATTTTGTCGAATGGGGTATCTATGGCCGTAACTATCATGCCTACGATATTCCGGCGAAAAATCTAACGCATATTTTCTATGGTTTTATTCCGGTTTGCGGCCCGAATGCATCCTTGCAACGGGATAATCCGCAGGGGTACAGCGCCCTGGTCAGTCAATGCCGCGGCAAAGCAGATTACACAGTGGTGGTGCATGACAAATTTGCCGCGCTGGAAAAAGGCTATGCCAATGATAAGTGGGATCAACCGATCCGCGGTTTGTTTGCCGAGATGTACCGGCTGAAAAAAACCAATCCGCATCTCAAAATTCTCCCCTCCGTCGGCGGCTGGACCTTGTCTGATCCGCTGTACGCCATCGGCACCAATCCGACCCACCGTGCGACTTTTGTCGCCTCGATGGTCAATTTTATTAAAACCTACGATTTCTTCGACGGTATTGATATCGACTGGGAATTCCCGGGTGGTGGCGGTGCCAATGAAAATCTGGGTTCAGCCCAGGATGGCGCCGGTTTTGTACTGCTGATGCGTGACTTACGCCTGGCACTGAACGCACTCAGCCAGCAAACCGGTCGCAGTTACCAACTGACGGCGGCGATGAGCGGCGGCGTGCCAAAACTAAGCCAGGTCGACTGGGAAAGTGCCCATCAGTACCTGGATTACATCAATCTGATGACCTATGACTACTACGGCGCCTGGAACGGCACCCTGGGTCATATGGCGGGTTTACACCCAAATACCAACTCGCCCCTGCCAGGCTTTAGTGCCGAAGAAGCTGTTGCGCATCTGCTGAACCGCCAGGTCCCGGCTGGCAAAATCACCATCGGTGCTGCCATGTATGGCCGTGGCTGGAAAAACGTCAATAACGTCAGCGGCAACAACCCGTTTAGTGGCACTGGTGGCGAAGGGATCGCAGGCAGCTGGGAAAAAGGCATTGAAGATTATAAGAAAATTGAAAGCACTATGCTGGGTGGCGTCAATGGCACTGGTGCCAATGGTTTTATCGTCGGCTACGACGAACAAGCCCAGGCCGCTTATGTCTGGAACCCGACCAGCAAAACCCTGGTTAGCTTCGACAGCCAACGCTCAGTGCGGGCCAAAGGCCAGTATGTCCGGCAATACAACTTAGGCGGTATTTTTGCCTGGGAGCTGGATGGAGATAACGGTCAGATCCTCAATGCCATGCACGAAGGCCTGGGGCATCCCCAGCAGTAATTGCAGGCCATAGAGACTGGCATGAAACGCCATGTCAGGCGGCAGCAGCGTGCGATCAGACCTGCTGCCGCCTCTGGCCGCACAGCCCCTTTTTCGCAACGAACATTATCAGAGAACATAGCATGCAACAGATCCATAAAATTTACCTGCTGGGGCTTTGTAGTCTCAGCAGTTTCAGCAGTCTGGCGATAGACTGCTGCAATTTACCGACCTGGGATAGCAGCAAAGCGTATGCCAGTAATCAACAAGTACAATTAAATCAACAAGCTTATAAAGCCAATTGGTGGAATCAGAACCGCAGCCCGGCGCAATATGCCAACCCTTACCAGGAATGGAGCAAACTGGGTGCTTGTGACGGCGTGCAGCCAAATCAGCCACCCCAGGCCAGTATCACAGCCCCTAGCGCCAATGCTGAATTTGCCGCCGGTGCTGCCATCGCTTTTGCCGCCAATGCCAGTGACGCCGATGGCAGTGTCAGCAAAGTGGAGTTTTACTTAAATGGCAGCCTGCATAGCAGCGACAGCAGCGCGCCTTACCAGGCGAACTGGACGGCGGTTGCTGGCAACCAGCAGCTGTATATCATTGTGTATGATGATAAAAATGCCAACACCCAAACGCCGGCGGTCAGCTTTAAAGTTAATGCCGTCAGCAACAACCAGCCGCCAGTGGTCAATATCAGCGCCCCCGCCAACGGCAGTCAGTACCGGGTCGGTGAAACTGTGCTGTTCAGCGCCACCGCCAGCGACAGTGATGGCAGTATTGCCAAAGTGCAGTTTTTACTCGATGGCACTTTGCTTAGCGAAAAAACTGCAGCCCCCTTTAGCACCAGCTGGACCGCCAGCGCCGGCGCTCATCAGTTGATTGTCAAAGCCATTGATAATCAAGGGGCCAGCAGCGAAAGCAGCGTCAATTTCAGTGCACAAAGCGATCAGACTGGCCACGCGGCATGCCGGCCGGACGGTTTATATCAGACGGTCGGGCTGAATGTACCTTATTGCAGCCTGTATGATGTCAATGGCCGGGAAAAAATGGGGCCGGATCATCCGCGTCGGATCATCGGTTATTTCACCAGCTGGCGTCATGGTAAAAATGGCAACCCGGCCTACCTGGTCAATCAAATTCCATGGCAGAAAATCAGCCATATCAACTACGCTTTTGCCCATGTAGATGCCAGCAATAAAGTATCCATTGGTAACCCGGCTGATGCGGGGAATGCTGCTACCGGCATGGAGTGGCCGAATGTAGCAGGGGCAGAAATGGATCCGGCGTTTAACTACAAAGGTCACTTTAACCTGCTGAATAAATACAAAAAACAGCACCCGCATGTCAAAACACTGATCTCGATTGGCGGTTGGGCCGAAACCGGTGGTTTCTTTAATGCCAACGGCGAACGGGTCGCCAGTGGTGGTTTTTATAGCATGACCACCAACAGCGACAATAGCGTCAACGTGCAGGGTATCAATACCTTTGCCGATTCAGTGGTCAGCTTCCTGCGCACTTATGGCTTTGATGGGGCTGATATCGACTACGAATATCCAGCCAGCATGAAAGATTCCGGCAATCCGGATGATTTTGCCATTTCCAATCCACGCCGGGCTGGTTTAATGGCGTCATATCAGGTGCTGATGAAAACACTGCGGGAAAAACTGGATGCCGCCGCAGTGGCCGATGGTAAACATTATCTGCTGACCATCGCCTCGCCTTCATCCGGCTATCTGCTGCGCGGCATGGAAGCCTTCCCGGTCACGCAGTATCTGGATTATGTCAACATCATGAGTTACGACCTGCATGGCGCCTGGAATGACCATGTTGGTCCCAATGCCGCCTTGTTTGATGATGGTCAGGACAGTGAACTGCTGGCCTGGAACTATTACAACAGCACGCAATATCAGCGCATTGGTTATCTGAATACCGACTGGGCTTACCATTATTTCCGCGGCGCAATGCAGGCCGGCCGCATCAATATTGGTGTGCCTTATTACAGCCGCGGCTGGCAGAATGTACAGGGCGGCAATGCCGGTCTGTGGGGCAAAGCAGCTCAGACTGATCAGACTAAATGCCCGCCAGGCACCGGTGGTTCACCGCAAAACCGTTGTGGCGCCGGTGCCTTGGGCATCGACAACCTGTGGCATGATCTTGGCCGAAACGGCGAAGAAGTGCCGGCGGGTTCTAACCCACTGTGGCATACCCGCAACCTGCAGGCCGGTAAAGTTGGCAGTTATCTCAATGCCTATGGCTTAGATCCAGTCAATGATCCGCGGGATCAACTGATCGGGGTGTATCAGTTTAACTACAACAGTACGCTGGTGGCGTCCTGGTTGTGGAACAACACGAAAAAAGTGTTCCTGTCGATTGAAGACGAAGAAAGTATCCAGCAAAAAGCCAACTATATTGCCAGCCGCAATATCGGCGGTGTGATGTTCTGGGAACTGGCCGGTGATTACAGCTACAACAGCAGTAAAGGCGAGTACTTTATGGGCGACGATCTGACCAGTATTTTCTACCACACCTTTAAAGCGGCCGCCCCTTATGGTCATCTCAGGGATCCAAAACCACTGCCTGCCACCAGCTTAGATCTGCAGTATAAACTCAGTGGTTTTAAACTGGGTGATGCCAACTATCCGATCAATCCAACGCTGACACTGACCAATAAATCCGGCCAGACCATCCCGGGTGGTGCCAAAATCAGCTTTGATGTACCGACAGCCACTGGTGATAACCTCAGCGACCAAAGTGGTTATGGTGCCAAGGTGGTAACAAGCGGCAGTAATCCGGCGGGGAACAATATCGGTGGACTGCAACAAGATTTCCATCGCGTTGAACTGACCATTCCGGGCCACAGCCCGCTGGCTGCCAATGCCTCGGTGGCACTGACGCTGAACTACTTCCTGCCGATCCCGACGCCGTCAAACTGGCGCGTCACTGTCGGCACTCAGAGTTTTGCGCTGAAACAGGATTATCCGCAATTACCGGCCGGCACTATCAATGGCGGTGATAACGGCGGACCAGGCGCTTGCACCGGCGTGCCCGGCACAGTGCCGGCTTATCCGAACTGGCCCCGTGGCAGTCATGCCGCGGCCGGTGACCAGATGAGTTATCAGGGCAAAATTTATCAAGCCAAATGGTGGACCACCTCAATACCGGGTTCTGACAGCAGCTGGCAGTTGGTTTGTCAGTTGCCTAACTAATCCGCCACCCTATCCCGGCAGCTGTGCTGCCGGTTTTTTGTACGGAGCGACCGATGAATAAATTACTTTGCTACATCGCAGCCAGCCTACTGCTGCAGTCCATCAGCCAGCAGGCAGCTGCTCATGGTTATGTCGAATATCCCAAAGCCAGACAACAAATTTGTAAAGATGATGGCGGCTACTGGTGGCCAGCGGATGGCTCTGGTATTGCCAATCTGGCCTGTCGGGCTGCCTATCAGCAATCCGGTGGTTATGCCCTGACCCAACATCATGAATATTCCACCAATGTTGCTGACTATCGCAATATGGCAGCCGTCAAAGCCGGCATCAAAGATGGCCTGCTCTGTGCCGGTGGCGATCAGCGTAAAGCCGGTATGGACGCCATCTCAGCACACTGGCAAAGCACCCAGCTTGATTTGGCAACGACACCAACACTACGACTGAAGTTTCGCGCCACCACGCCGCATAATCCCAGCTTCTGGCAGATTTACCTGTCCAAACCTGGTTTTGACGCCAGCGCCGCCGCGCTGAGCTGGGATCAACTCACCTTGATCCACCAGCAAAATGATGTGCAGGCACAGGCCGGTTATTATGAACTGGACGTGCCCTTACCGGCCAACCGCAGCGGTAAAGCGGTACTCTACACCCGCTGGCAGCGGGTTGATGTGGTTGGTGAGGGCTTTTACAACTGTTCCGACATAAACTTTGTTAACGGCGACAGTACGCCCGGCCAGTGGTTTGACAAAGGCGCTTATCTGACCGCAGGCCAGCTTGGCAAAGCGGGTGAAACAGCGTTGTTACGGGTGTTTGATGCACAAGGCCAGGAACTGTTGCAACACAGCCTGCCACTGAAGGCCGGGCAGATTACCAATCAGGCCTGGGCGCTGGAATTGGCGCAACAAGTAAACGGTTTATATAGCCAACAGCTACAAATTGGCCTGCTGACAAATGGCAGCATTAGCCTGCAACCGTTAGCCAGCGCCAATAAGTTTTATCTGCCACAAGCAGGCTGGTATGTGAATTTGGATTTAAAACCGGCTAGTGGCGGCTCAAGCTGCGGCGGGCTGGATCCGGCGAAAATTTTTGCCTGGCCGAATTGGCCACGTCAAGACAGCGCCGGTAACCCAAGCCATGCCCAGACCGGTGATTACCTGTCGGCACAAGGCAAAGTCTATCAGGCCAAATGGTGGACCCAGAGCCAACCCGGCAGCGACAGCAGCTGGCAACTGATTTGTAGTTTAGCGCAATAAGCGGTACAGGCAGGCAGCCATAGTTGCCTGCCACTATCGCCTGCCTTGATTAGCGCTTGCGTCCGCTCACCAGCAATAACAAGGCGCCAATAGCAACAGCCCCAATGCCGGCCCAAACCGGCACATTAATCGTATGTTTTTCTGCCACCGACAACTCGACACTTCCCAGTTTGACGGCAGTGTTGTCTTCGGTATAACTGAAACCACCATAGGCCAGGGCAAAAGTACCAGCAGCCAGCAGCAAAAATGCGATTATTCTCATTAGATTCATCAGAGTCTCCCTATGCATAACCGCACTGCGATGACTGCGCCGGTGACACAGCAAGAATGCGATGTCCAGTGAAACACAATGCAGGCCCTGAAGCCAGCACTCTGGCCAACAGTGTCGGATGCGCTGGCAACAGATATGCAAAAAATAAGCATATTAATGCACAAATAAAGAATAACCTATCTATTTCATGTTGTTACATCAGATGCTAACCGTACCTAGAGCCATCGCCTGTTGCCTTGCAGTCTCTGCCGCTGCGGCAGAAATTTTTTGTTGGATATTTATCCACTTTTACTTTAAAGTACGCGCCATTCGCCACCCCAGGCTGCTGCGGATTTTTCCCCCACCAGGCTGGCGATTTGAGGATACTCAATTCATGCTGTTGTCATCGCAACAGCGTATGACTTAACCAGCACTCAGCCAACGTCTTGAGCAAGTTAATAAGAAGGAACCAAACAGAGCGTGCGTACTACTGAAATTGTTGATGGCTTCCGCCAGTCTGCCCCCTATGTCAACGCCCACCGCGGCAAAACCTTTGTGGTGATGCTGGGTGGTGAAGCGATGATCCAGCCAGGTTTTCGCAGCATTATTAATGACATAGCCTTACTTAATAGTTTGGGGATTAAAATTGTGCTGGTGTACGGTGCCAGACCACAAATTAATCAGGCGCTGGAACAACATGGCCTGGCGGCACAGTACCACAACAGGATCCGGGTGACGGACGATGATTCTTTCCGCTTGATCAAACAAGTCGCTGGCGCGTTGCAACTGGATATCACAGCGCGGCTGTCGATGAGTTTATCCAATACCCCGATGCATAACGCCCAAATCAACGTGGTCAGTGGCAATTTTGTCATCGCCCAGCCGTTGGGCGTGGATGAAGGTATTGATTACCATCACAGCGGCCGGGTGCGCCGGATTGATGTCGCCGGTATCCGCCGCCAGCTCGATCAAAACTGTATTGTGCTGATGGGACCGGTTGCTGCCTCTGTAACCGGCGAAAGTTTTAACCTGACCGCCGAAGAAATTGCCACCCAGGTGGCGATTAAACTGCGCGCCGATAAAATGATCGGTTTCACTGACATTGGCGGCATCGTCGATGAACTCGGAGAAATTATCGCCGAATTGATGCCAAATGATGCCGAAGTGATGATGAATAATATGGAGCAGCGACCAGGCGCCTGCACCGCGACCCTGGCGTTTTTGCATGCAGCCATCAGCGCCAGCCGCGCTGGCATCCCACGTTGTCACCTGGTCAGCAACAGCATCAATGGCGCTTTGCTGCAGGAGTTGTTTTCACGCGATGGCATTGGCACCCAAATTGTCACTGAAGCCGCCGAACGACTGCGTGCCGCCACTATTAACGACATTGGCGGTATTCTGGATTTGATCCGGCCGCTGGAGCAACAGGGTTTATTGGTCAGACGCTCGCGCGAACAGCTGGAAATGGAAATTGACCAGTTTGTGGTGATTGAACGGGATGGTCTGGTGATTGGTTGTGCCGCACTTTATCCATTCCCGGAAGACAATGTCGGTGAATTTGCCTGCCTGGCGGTGCATCCGAATTACCGGGATGCCGACCGTGGCACTTTATTGCTGAAAAATATTATTCAGCTGGCGCGGCAACGCAAGTATTACACCTTGTTTGCGCTGACCACCCGCAGTATTCACTGGTTCCTGGAGCATGGTTTTGAGCTGAAAAATGTGGAAGATTTGCCGGCGAAAAAACAGCAGCTGTACAACTACCAGCGTCGCTCGAAAATTCTGGCACTGGATTTAACCTAAGCCTTGCTTAGACTACAGCAGGTGCTCAATTCGCGGATTGTTGCACCTGCTGCACCACTTGTTTTGCCAATGCCCGCGCCGTTGTCCACTTGCCGCCACTGACGGTTAATAACTGCTGTTGCCAGTGCATGGCATATTCCCGGCTGGCGCTGCTGGCATCAGCACTGCCCGCCAGTAATGGCCGTACACCGGCGAATTCGCGCCGGATATCCGTGCTGCTACGCGGGCTGACAAAATAATGGTTATAGACATCCAGTAGATACTGCCGCTCGGCGGCACTGCATTGCACCGGTTGCTCAATGCTTTGCCGCACCTCAGTGGTGCCCAGCAGGGTTTGGCCCTGATACGGCAACACAAACACAATACGTTGCTCGCCAGGCACTTCCAGCATATGACCGTAACGGCACAGTGGCGGCAATAGCAAATGACTGCCGCGCACTAAATCCAGCCCTTGCTGCACTGGTAAACCGGATTGCTGTAACAACTGATTGCTCCAGGGGCCGGCGATATTAATCACCCGATCAAAAGGGCGCCACTGTGCTTCATCGAGCAATAATAAAGCGCCATCCGGCCGTACTGCCGTCACCGGACTGTGCTGATGAATGTGCACACCCTGCTTTTCTGCCTGGGTTGCCACCCAAAGTCCTAACTGCTGATCATCCATCTGACCATCAAAAAACAGATAAGCGCCGAGCAAACCAGCGGGCTGTAAATCCGGACTGCAACGCAGCGCCTGCGCAGCCGTCAACCAGCGATGCCGGCCAATGCCCTGCCGGCCTGACAGTAAGTCATACAGCCACAAGCCAATTTTCAGCTGCCAGCGCGGCCGGCGACCCGCCTGATACATTGGATATAAAATCGGTAAACGCCGGGTCAACTGCGGCGCTTTTTTTAACCACCAACGCCTTTCCTGCAAAGCCTCATGCACCAGCCGGAATTCAGCTTGCTCCAGATACCGCAAACCACCATGCAACAATTTGCTGGAGGCGGCGCTGGTTGCCTGCATCAAAGCATCCCGCTCAAATAACTCCACCTGATGACCTGCCAGCGCCAATTGCCAGGCCGCGGCCAGCCCGTTGATGCCGCCGCCAATCACTGCCAGTCGCATGGGTTTATCCTTTTACTATTAACAAACTGGTTAAAATCGCTAAGCTGTGGTCAGAGCAAAGCAAAAATTTTTAGCTTTGTCGACTGAATGTACAACAATCACCCAGCCAGGGCACAGATTTATCAACTGCCCCGCTGACAGCAGTGGCAAAAGCAGCTACAGTTGGCGGCTATTAAATCCAACTTCGGATCAACACCGCCCTGACGCGGTACCGCATCTTTTGCAGGACCTGAATGGATGAACCAATCGTTGTTTGGCAGCACCATCGCCACTAAAAATATCAAAGAACTGCTCAGCAGAATTTATGACGTCAGTGCACGCAAAGATTCGTTATTTGAACGGGCGCATAGCTTTTTCAGTGGCGTTGATCAGGCGGAGCTGACGCAATTACAGCAACAAATAGAGGCACTGGAACAAAAACTGCTGACCGCAGGCAAAACAGCGCAGAGCAAAGTAGAAGCCAGACTGCTCGAGTGCCGGCAACAACAAAAAGACAAACAGCGACAGTTGGAAGAACTCAGAGTTGATCGGGTGCGACAACTGAAACAGCTGGCCCGCATGCTGTTGACGCAAAGCCTTGGCGATACCCCACAGGAAAGCCAACTGTTGGCCGCCAGAGCACTGGGGACGATTCAATTGCTCTCACCCAGCAGCGGCAAACAGGTGGCAAGTGTGAACCAGCGGCATAAACATGCTTATAAAGCCATTTTGGCGCTGGTATTACTCGATCGCCTGCTGGCACTGAAGCTGATTAAAAACCGTTATGTGTTGCAAAAATGGCATGACAGTCAGCAAGCGAAACAACAACAAACGGCCAGCGATTACGATCCTTTTCTGGAAGAAGTGCAGTTACCGCTGGTGATGGCTTTGTTATTACAGGACATCGGCCTGCAACATCCGGCAGCCCAACTGATCCTCAAAGGCGAAGATGGCAGCCTGGATGAATTCCGTATTCTGCAACCGGCCGAGCGGCAGGCACTGCTGCACATCAGCTATCAACAAAGCCAGGATTATCTGGCGCTGGGACTGGGTGCTGACAGTTACATTGGTAACTCCAAAGCTGAACGCGCTTTGTATCAGGAGATGGAGCAAGATCGGCTGAATTTCATCAGTCATTTGCTCAAATCTGCCATTACGCCGGAAGAGGGTATTGGCAACTTGCTGAAGATCCCACAAGTTTATGTGTCGGTGGTATTGCCCTGTAAACAAAATTATAAATACGAGCAACTGCCCAAAGTCAGCGCTATTTTAAAAGCCGGTGTTGGCAAAGGTTGGTATCCGGCAACGATCGTCGATGCTTTGCTGGATATCACCGGCGCTTTTCCGCAAGGTTATGGCGTGACTTACATTCCAAAAGATTCAGATAACAAAGATTTGGACAGATACGAATACGCTATTGTCAACGGCTTGTATCCGGCCGATATTGAGCAGCCGATCTGCCGCACGGCCACCCGCAATCTGACCTACCACAGCTCAGGCGTGAATCTGGTGATCAGCACTGACAATAATCTGTATTTCAGCCCGGCACAGCAAAAGCTGGAAAAAATGAGTGAAGAGCGGCTGCTGGAAATTTTAAGTAAGCTGGCTTCTAACTTTACCGAACGCAGCCAGCTGGATTTAATTCCAAAATGCTGGCATCCGGATGAGTTTTTCACTTATTTAAAAAATCAGAATTTATGGAATAAAGCCGATACCTATCGTAACTGAGCGCGGGCGGCTTGCACTTAGCCCAGTCGCCAGACGATGGCAGCGCCGGTCAACACGCCGCTGCCAGACAGCAGAAAGTTCAGGATTTTGGCGGCGGTGGCGTTTTAAGCTGCCGTTTAAATTTGACGATTTGATAAATCACCAGCAGGTAACTGAGTAAAAACATCAAATTAAAACTGCCTGTTGTCGTCGTAGAAAATGCCTGCGCTGAGGGTAATAACACCATTTTCACCATCGGCAATAAAATGCTGGCAAAGATCACGGCCAGCACCGACGAACTTTGGACAAACTTCACCAGATAGGCCAAACCCAGACTGGCCAGCGCATATTGTAAATGCCACTGCCCCTGATACAGCGTTTGACTGTCCACTGCCACATACAACAGCGTCAGCAGATAACTGACGGCAAACAGATAAGCCAACACCCGAACAGCTTTTTGCATCTTTGATTCTCCTGCCATAAACTGCGGCAGTATGCCCGAGCACTGTGCTGGCGCCAAACGAAATTGCACAAACCAAAGGAGACAGCGCTATCGATACCCTACTGCAGCAGGCCGTGGCTGAACGCCTGCGAATGTCCAGCAGAAACTGCTGCCAGACAGTGCTTAACTGCTGTTATGATCAGCACTGAATTTTTTGCGGAGATTTATTATGTCAACCTCACCAAGCGCCCTCGCCTATCAAAAGCAGGAACAAGGCTATCGCGATAAAGCGCTGAAAATGTACCCTTGGGTCTGCGGCCGTTGTGCCCGCGAGTTTGTTTATTCCAATTTGCGCGAACTGACCGTCCATCACAAAGATCATGACCACAGCAATAACCCGGCGGATGGCAGTAACTGGGAACTGTTGTGTATCTATTGTCACGACAATGAACACAACAGATATTCTGAGCATGTGATCTATGGGGCAACCACAGCACAACAACAACAACAGTTGGCGACCCATAATCCTTTTGCCAATCTGAAAGCACTGCTGAACAAGGAATAACGGATGAGCGCTGCCCGTGCTCTGCAGATCCCGGCCAGCGCCAGACTGCAGTACCGTTTATTCGACGCCGATGACAGCGAGTTGTTATTTGAACTGGATCAGGACGAAGCCGTGATGCGGTTTATTAATGGCGGCCGCAAAACCAGCCGCGCAGAAATTGCACAGCGACTGCTGCCAAGGATGTTGTCGTACCGGGATCCGCTCAAAGGCTATGGTATCTGGCAAGTGTGCAGCAAAGCGGATCAGCAACAACTGCCCGCAGCCTATCTGGGCTGGATACTGGTCAGGCCGATGGGCTTTTTCAGCGACCAGCCCAGCAGCGATCACCTGGAAGTGGGCTGGCGTTTTAAACAACCAGCCTGGGGTCAGGGCTTCGCCACAGAAGCTGCCCATGCTGTGATGGCAGCGCTGGCGCAGCAAGGGACAGTACGCTATTTTTCCGCCCTCGCCGATCCCAATAACAGTGGCTCTATCGCGGTGATGAAAAAATTAGGCATGCAGTTTATTTGTCAGCAACAGGTGCAGGATCCGCTTGGCGTACAGCAGGCAGTGGTTTACCAAATGGCAGTGCGCGAACACCAACCGCAACACAACAATTTTTCTTCTTTAGATACAACAACATAAAATATAAAACCTTGACACAGCAGACCTGTTTGGCGTGAATAGCAGTGTATAGTGTCAACTTTTATATCTCTTTGCAGCCGGAGTCTTTATGCAGCCATTTGCCAGCAACTATCCTATTGGTCAGCCAGGTATGCCCTGGGGTGACGCCGAAAAAGCCCAGTGGCTGGCCAGGCAACAACGCCTGCGCAGTTATCAGCAAGAAGTAGTACAGCCCTTACAGCAACTTTGCCAGCAAAACCCTGAGCTGCAAGCCAGCGCCGAGTTACTGCACTATGGTGAACTGGATTACCGTGCGCTTGGGTTTGACTGTTATCCATTATGGGCGGTGCGCAGTAAAAACTGGCAAGCCGGTCGGGCCACAGTCCTGATCACCGGCGGTGTGCATGGTTATGAAAGCAGTGGTGTGCATGGTGCTTTGTTATTTATCGCCGAGCAATTTAGCCAATCCAGTCAGCAGTTTAATCTGCTGGTGTTGCCTTGTATCAGCCCATGGGGTTATGAAACCATTAACCGTTGGAACCCGGCGGCTGTTGACCCAAACCGGGCTTTTAATGCCCAGGGTCAATCCGCCGAAGCCAGCGCTGTGATGGCATTGCTCGCAACTATCAAGGATCCGATAGTGCTGCATGTCGATTTGCATGAAACCACAGATTCAGACAACAGTGAATTTCGCCCGGCCAAGGCAGCCCGCGACGGCACCGTCAATACAAACTGGAACATTCCGGACGGCTTTTATCTGGTCGATGACAGTGAGAAATCACAACCGGAATTTCAGCGCGCTATTATTCAGGCTGTCAGTGCCGTCACGCATATCGCTGCGGCGGATGCGGATGGCTGCCTGATTGGCGAAAAAATACAACAAGCTGGCGTGATCCATTATCCAAAACGAGCCTTAGGATTATGCGGTGGTGTCACTGCTGCACCTTATGTCACCACCACTGAAGTGTATCCGGACAGCCCGCTGGCCAGCCCGGCGCAATGTAATCAGGCGCAGCTTGGTACCATAGTCGCAGCCATCGCTTTTGTCGCCGCCACTTTGACTTAGCACGATGAAGCAAAAAAGCAGCTTGTCATCACAATGGCATCTGCAACTGGCACTATCCAGTTCCGGTTGCAGGCTATGGCTCAGTTGCTCCAGGTGAACACCTATGGTGTTCACCATAGGTGGTAGTCTGCACAAAGTGTTAAAAGTAACATGAAGTTTTGATTTAAATGAACCCGCTGTAATGACTGTGCAATTCAGGCGACAGCCTGCGGCGCACGCAGAAGTTTGAAAGAATGGCAAACTGATGAAATTCAAATGCTGTATTTTTGTAATGCTGAGCCTGAACTGCCAGCTTGTCCAGGCAACGCCAGCGGCTGAGCCGGTATTAACCTTGACTGCCGGCACCAACGCCGCCCTGATACCACCTCAAACAAAGTTGCCAGCTGACCCAAAGCTGCAGAGCACTGACCCGGCCTGGCAACAAAAGGCGGCGGATGCCTGGCAAACGCTGTTCAGCCACAACAACAGCGCCGCCAGCCGCAACCAGGACAGCGTACCGCGCTGGACTTTACCAGCGCTGATTATGGCGCTGCTTGGTTTGTTATGGTTAATCAGCCGTAGTCAGCGCCACGGCTAAACTGCCAATAACAACATCGCAACAAGCAATGAGGACGATAGCAGGGCAAAATCTGCGCTGTTTTTCGCCGCAAGGCTAACAAAAATCGGCTAGAATGCTGACCAAAAATTACGCCGAAATATCGGAGCTGTGGTCAGGGATGAAAGTTGGTATCGGTTATAGTAATAGCCAGGATGCGCGTGCCGCCGGCCGGGCTGTGGCAACAGCCGCCATCGCGGATGCGGCCTTGGATCAGCCAAACCTGGTGCTGGCGTTTTGTCATGGCTCTATGGATCATCAGGCATTTTATCAGGGGCTGCGCGATATCCTCGGCAGCGACATCGCCATCGTCGGCGGCTCTGCCATTGGCGTCATTACCAATCATCAGTTGAGTTATCAAGGCGC
>Ga0114982_1000288_pt1 | contig 27598 bp, 24 predicted proteins | sample Shrwel_input2_FT_FD_87183 | JGI IMG/M metagenome (GOLD analysis project Ga0114982, IMG submission 87183) | Subsurface microbial communities from deep shales in Ohio, USA - Utica-3 well 1 S input2 FT | ecosystem: Environmental > Aquatic > Deep subsurface > Shale gas/oil reservoir > Produced... | reverse complement strand
GCCATAGGGATCCGCATGTGCCAAGCCCAACATATCGCCGAAGTGATCCTGAAAGGCTTTCGACGGCATTTCAGTTTATTTTTGCAAATCACGGCGCAAGCCAGACACAGATTTAGCCAATCCGACTGGCAGGGCTTTGCCAAAGACAGTTCAGATCGGATTTCATTTTATGATTTGCGGGTGCAGGAAAGTATCGACCGCTTGTTACAAGAGCTACCGGCGCAACAGTTGGATCAACCTTTGTGGCAACAGGTCAAACAACATTATCTGCAGTTTTTACTGTTTCACCCGCAGGCTGAATTAGCGGAAACTTTTTATAATTCAGTATTTTGCCGTTTGTTTGAGCGTAAGTATTTCCACAATCAAAATATTTTTATTGAATCGACGCTCAGCAAACAACGGTTACCGGCACCGGTCGCGTCAGTGTACGACAGCTATTTCCCGGCACAGGATGGTCTGCGTAGCTGTATCCGCAAAATTATTGCCAGTTACGCCCTGAGTTTACCTTTTACTGATCTGGAACGGGATATAAGGCTTATCGTCCAACGTTTCCGGCAGCAATCGGCTCATGGTCGTTATCCGGTTTATCAGATCCGGTTTGATATGCTCAAATCACTGTTTTATCGCAATAAAGCAGCTTATCTTATCGGCCGGGTGGTCAGCCCGGATGGCCAGCAACCTTTTATTATTCCGATCCTGCAACAACAACAGCCAGACGGCACCAGGCTTTATCTTGATACCCTACTGACGGACGCCCAGCAGATGAGTATTATTTTTGGCTTTTCCCGCGCTTATTTTATGGTCGATTTGCCGGTGCCTTCGGCATTGGTGCATTTTCTCAAGGAGTTAATGCCACATAAAACCCTGGCCGAACTCTATGCCTCGGTGGGTTTGCATAAACAGGGCAAAACTGAGTTTTATCGCGAATTACTGCAACATTTACAGCGTAATACCGATCAATTTGTGGCTGCCCCAGGCATTCGCGGCATGGTGATGATGGTGTTTACCCTGCCCTCTTTTCCTTACGTATTTAAAGTGATCCGTGACCGTTTTGCCGATACCAAAGCCTTTGGCCGTGATACCGTCAAACAGCGCTATTTGCTGGTGAAAAAACACGACCGGGTCGGCCGGATGGCCGATACCATGGAATACTCTGATGTGGCGCTGCCATTGCAAAAATTCAGCCCGGAATTGCTGGCTGAATTAACCAACAGCATCGCAGACTCCATTCGGATCGAAGATGGCTTACTGGTTATTTCGCATTTATACATTGAGCGTCGGATGACGCCGCTGAATATTTATCTGGAACAAGTGGATGCAACTGAACAGCGCCGCGTGATGCAGGATTATGGTCAGGCGATTAAAGATATGATTGCAGCCAATATTTTTCCAGGTGATATGTTATTGAAAAATTTTGGCGTCACCCGTCATGGCCGGGTGGTCTTTTACGATTATGATGAAGTGCAGTACTTACTGGATGTCAATTTCCGCGCTATGCCGAAAAGCGATAACTGGGACGACATGCTATCTGCAGAACCCTGGTATAGCATCAGCCCGGGCGATGTTTTTCCGGAGCAAATTGCCACTTTTGTCACACCGCAGCCAGCCTTGCGGCAAATGTTAATCGACAGCCACCCGGAACTGCTGGATGCCAGCTACTGGCAAGCCAGGCAAGCGGATATTCAGGCGGGACGGCTGGAAGACATTTTTCCCTACCCACTGTGCCAGCGTTTTGCTGCTGATCTACCGCCACCGGCCATCACAGCGGCAACGGCACAGAGTTCATAAGCCTGGGCGGCGGTTTTAGCAGAGCTGGCCGCTGCCCGCTAAATCTGGCTGGCTTGGTGTCGCAGCGTCAAGCTTGTTTGGCCCGCCGGCTTTATGAGTCGTCCAGCCGCTAAAACCTAAGCTTCTGATCAATTGCTGTTGATCAGGTTGCCAGGGCCGGGCCGGTACCCCCAACAAACGCGCCAGTAAACCCGGCTTTTTCACCTGGTTATGCCATGACTGCGGCAGTTGTAATTGTTGCAGCGTCAGGGTCATTTCACCGGCTAACTGCCGTAATTGCTGACATAACTGCATGTTTTGCCAAACTTTGGTTTTAGCGCCATGGCTGAAAATTTCGCTGGTTTCCAGTACTAAATAACGATATTGCCAATCAGGTTGTTGTAACAATTCCAGCGTCTGGCGGATATCAGACTGCAATTGCGGATGACGGATTTTTTGCAAAAAACGCTTTAATTCAGCCAGTCCCTGGGCAAAATCAGCCAACAAGGCCTGATCCTGACAAGGATGAAATAACACCGACGGACAGAGCCTGGTATCAACCGAGCATAAAATTTTAAACAACAACGGCACTTCACCAGGCCAACTGCCAATTTCCTGTAATTGGTCACGACCCAGCGGTTGTAAGCCATCCGGTAGTTGATCACTGCCAAATAAGTAACAACGTTTCTCCATCTGATCTGCTCCTGTTTTTTTATTCTTATTATTTTTGGCCGCAAATCAGCGTGACCGTCACTGTATGGCTGATGACAATGTTCAGTTTGCATGCTCAGCTTCATCCTAAAGAACTGCGAATCAAAAAAGCAACACTATTTACCAAAAAATCAAAATATTTTCTGGAAAGACCACAGCCAGCGGCAACAGGTGCTGGCTGGGTGAACTTCAGTTACAATGCGCCCCCCGAGCAGGAGTGTTGTGTGAACCATATCAATTCAGTACTGGCGCTGCGCACGCAGCAACTTCAGAAAACGACCAAACCATTTAACGCCCGCGGCAGCAGAGTGCTAAGGTGCGAGCACTGTTTGTTACCTCAGGCAGATTGTCTCTGTGCGAAGAAACCGCAGCCTTGCGCCCGCAGTGCATTTTTACTGCTGATGTATACCGGAGAGTGTTTTAAACCCACCAACACCGGACGCCTGATAGCCGATGTCGCGTCGGATAATCACGCTTTTGTCTGGGACAGGACGCAGCCAGATCCAGCCTTGCTGGCATTACTGGCCGATCCACGTTATCAGCCGATAGTGATTTTCCCAACTCAGTATGCAGAACCAAGCCGCTGTATTGATCAACCGGTGACCGACGGCAAAATTCCGCTGTTTATTATGCTGGATGGGACCTGGCGCGAAGCCAAAAAAATGTTTAATAAAAGTCCTTATCTGGCCGCGTTTCCGGTGCTTGGCATTCAACCGGCAACGGCTTCCTGTTATCAGTTACGCGAAGCGGCACATTTACATCAGCTTTGTACCGCCGAAGTGGCGGTTGAGATCCTCAAACTGGCGGACGACCACCAGGCCGCGGCAGCGCTGGCTGAATATTTTCAGCAGTTCCGCCAGCATTATATTGCCGGAAAACCCCACCTGAACTTTATCACGGCGGATTAACGGTCAGGCAGTTGGGTCGCCGCAAATCGGCCTGGCTGATTGAGGATACATTTGACAACAAGCCGGCTGCAGGCGATAACAGTCTCATGCCTGACTCATCAGCTTTTTTATGAAACAAATCAATATTATCGGCGCTGGATTTGCCGGCAGCGCCGTCGCGATGCAGCTGATCCAACAAGCCCGGACCGCCCTGCAGATCCGACTGTTTGAACGTGCTGATCAAGCACAAACCGGTGTCGCTTATGCTGACCAGGGCCTGGATTTGTTATTGAATGTGCCGGCTGGCCGCATGAGTCTGTGGCCAGAGCAGCCGCATCACTTTGTGGCTTGGTTAGCACAGCAAGTCGAATTTTCGGCACTGCCACTGTCACAACTGGCCGGCAGCTTTGTCCCCCGCCGCTGCTATGGTCGCTATCTGCAGCAACAATGGCAGCACAGCCAGCAGCTGGCTACAAGCAAAGGGATCCTGCTGGAATCAATCAACGCCGATATCCGTCAGCTCCATATCCACCAGGGCAAACCGCTGCTGTTGGGACATCGACTGGACGCAACACGACAAACTGACACCACACTGCCTTTCAGTCATTGGCCCTCGGATGTGGTTATTCTGGCTTGTGGTAATGAACAACCAGCCGCCCCAGCCATGCTGCCAAGCGAAGTACTGCAGCATCCAGCCTACCGGCCTGATCCCTGGCGGGCGCAAAGTTATCAGGGGCTTAGCGCCGACAGCCAGGTGCTGATCCTCGGCAATGGCCTGAGTATGGTCGATGCCGTGCTGGCCCTGCGACAAGCTGGCGTGCGCCGGCCTGTGTTGTCCTTGTCACCACATGGTTTTGCCATGCTGGCGCATCCGGCAGTGGCAACCCCAACGACACAGCCACAGCCGCCAATCTCCCCGCCAACCGCAGCAAGTTCACCCAGACAATTATTAAACTGGTTTCAGCAGCAGCGGAAACGGCATTCGGCAGCAGCCAAACCGGATGCGAGCCAACTGCTCGATGCGATACGTCCTCACAGTCAGCACTACTGGCGCCAGTTCAGTGACTGGCAAAAACAGCAATTTTTGCGTCATTTACGCCACCGCTGGGGGGTATTACGGCACAAACTGCCGGCAGAGATGATGGCGACTATCTTGGATGCCCAACAGCACGGCTGGTTGCAAATCCGGGCCGGCCAGTTGCAGACCGTCACGCCTTGTGGTGCTCAACTACAGGTCGCATGGCGTGGCAGAGGCGACCACCAGCAACAACAATTGCGGGTCGACGCCCTGATCAACTGTACCGGCCCGGCGACCGATTATCGTCGTTTACCAGCACATCTGCTGCAACAAGCTATTGCTGACGGTATCCTGGCGGCAGGCCCGTTAGGCCAGGGACTGGCGCTGGCCCCAACCACGACAGTGCAGGACGACACAAAGCTTGTGACAGCAGAGCTCGTGACAGCAGAGCTGCAGCTGGCGGATGCTAAGGGTCAAGCGCAGGCCGGGGTTTATGCCCTAGGTCCGGTGCTGCGGGGCGCTTTATGGGAAACCACCGCTGTGCATGAAATCCGCCAGCAAGCCGTGTTGATCGCCAAGGCAGTCCTCAGCCGTTAAACGGCTGATAGAAGTGCATTGCTTGTTGTAACAACCAGGTGGGATCATCAAGTGCCAGATCGTGACCTGCGCTGGCGTGTAAATGGAGCGGCACCTGCCAGTGCCTCGCTATGCTGGCGCTGGCTTGCCAATGTACCAACCGATCGGCTTTGCTGGCCACTAACAACACCGGACAAGCCGGTTTGGCCGGTAATTGAAAGCGACTGGCAGCCAGCAGTTGGCGCAGCACATTGCTGCGACTGACCGGCGTTTCGCTGGCATAACGCTGCCACTTTGGCAATGTTTGCTGCCAAACCTGGGGATTATTGGCGGTCAGCTGTAAAATCAGCTGTTCCCGCTTCGCCACAGACACAGCTAAGGCCTGCAATACTTTTGGATAACAACGCCAGTTCAGGCGCTGATAAAACGGCGTCAAGCCAGCCGCACTGCTGTTGATTAATAACAGCGATTGCACTTGCTGCGGATACAGATCGGCAACAGCCATCGCCACCATAGCGCCCAGCGACATCGCCAGTAAATGACAGGGCCCGGTTTCAGTCTCTGCCAGCCGCTGGGCTAATTGTCCGGCCATCTGTTCGATCCGTAAAGGTGACGGACTGGCACTGGCCTCACCCATGCCGGGTAAATCCAGCGCCAGCACCGGATTTGGCAGTTGCTGTTGTAATAACTGACGAAAATCGCCCCAATGCCGTTGTTCCCGCGCCAGCCCCCGCACTAACACCACAGGCATCAGGCTCGGCGCACTGGCCGTTGCAGCTACAGCTGATACCATAATTCCCCCGCTTCACTGGCGTTTCGGCTACTGACAGTGCCAAGCCAGTCCGGCGCTGCGGCAGTGGCATGTAATAAAAAATCAAACAGGATCAGATGCGAGCGCAGCACCCGCTTGATCCGATGCGGTTTGACCGGATGAAATAAACCATGGCTGCGGAGCAACTGAAACGGATTTTTCCGCACCCAATTCCAACTGCCCATCTCGAGCGTCAGTGGTAAAAAGGTTAATTCACTTTGCAGCGCCTGATCATAGAGATAATCCCAGATATCGCCATGGCATAAATAGTGGCGGCTTTGTGGCTCAAAAATATAGTTTTGCTGCGGGTAGGTCTGAAAAAATAATTCCCGCAAGCGATGCATCTGCGCCAGATGCGCTATCGGTTGGCGGGCAGATTTGGCATAAGGAAACCATAACCGGTCGGTGCGGCCAAAGCCGGAATGACAGTCCAGCGCCAGCAAAAATGGCGCCTGAAAATGGCTTTGGGCGTAGCTGAGTAATAACTGATTTTCCTGCTCCAGTACCCCGGCTGCGCCGCGATACCAGGGCAGACGCGGACTATAGCGCTGCCCCCCCAGCAACCAGGCCGCTTTTTCCTGCGCTTCCACCGGCGCATTACGCATTAAATCAACATGGTGATGATTAGAGCGCCAACCCAGTGCCATGCCGGCCGGATTAACCAAAGGCAACAGACACAACTGCACTTTATTGAACAAATCCGCAAACTGATGGTCCCACTCCAGCCGACGACATAAGGTCTCCAGATAAGCCAGTACCACCTGAGTGCCGATTTTTTCCAGGCCATGCACGCCGGCAGTCAGCAGCATCACTGGTTTATCCGGCGCCCGCTGACCAATTTCGACGGCATAAAATGGAAAACTTTGCGTGGCTGTCACAATGCGGCCAAGCTCAGTGGCACTGACCTGCGGCGGAGCACTGCCCAGCAATAGTTCCAGTTGATGTAGCTCAGGCAATGAATAAGCGACCACAATTAGCTTCCCTGTGTTGAACGTCCGGCCAAAACGCAATAACAATAGCAATACCATGGCAGTGCAAGATGGCAGTTTGATGAAAATTCACAGCAGGCTGACGGTTGAACCAGCACCACCGGACAACAGACGCTGGGGCTTGTCGGGACCGCATACTGCGAACTGTAACAGCACTGCTTGTTCGTTGGTCAAGGTCGTGCCATAGTGGCACGGCTGACGACCAGTGGCCAATTCACTGCTCAGGAGACAATTGATGCAGAAAATATTTATTTTAATCAGTCTGTTATTGATGGTGCAGGCTTGCAGCACGCCGCAACGTGGCAGCGAAGAATACTGGTTTAATAAACTGAAAGACGAGCAACGCGCGCAATGCAGCCAGCTGCCAGAACCGCTGGCCAGTAGCTGTTTACTGGATGTCAGTAAACGCAATTATCAGGACTTTATCCGGCAACAACAGCAGACACTCACTGACAACAAAAGCGCAACGATGCAGTAATAACCCATACGCGACCGGACCCTCAGGCCAACATAGTCAGCCGGATGCCGTCAAATTCAACTGGTACAAATCAAGCCATTCCTCAGTATCCGGCGGCTGGATTTGTCGCTGCCATTGCATGCCGACCTTTTGCAACAACTGTTTGGAGGCCTGATTATCCGGTGTGACGATAGCGCAAATGCCGGGTAATTGCAGATTGTTGGCACAGTAAGCCAGCACAGCTAAAGCCAGTTCGGTGCCATAGCCAAGGCCGCAATACGGCGTCAACAGTGCATAACCCAAATCCGGACATGGCAGATAATCCCGCCGCACCAGACCACAGAGACCGACGACCTGGCCGTCACTGCACCGTTCTGCCAGCCACAGGCCAAAGCCATGGGTTTCAAAACTGGCTAAAATACGTTGTTGCAGATAAGTCTCAGCTTCAGCCAGGGTCCGGACCTGACGATCGCCGATAAAACGCAAAAAACCTGGATCATTGAGTAACTGCAACAAAAAAGCGGCATCACTCAGTTCAGGTTGGCGTAGGCTCAAACGTGCAGTGATCAGGCGCATGTGAAGTCCTCGTTGAGGTTTTGAACCAATGTCAGGCACCGCATGTCGTGGCTCGTCAGCGATCCGCTTTAAGATGGATAAAACGATAATCAGCGACCGCTGACTATCGTTTTGATTGAATGGCTGGTTGTGAGCAATTCACGACTGCTTTTTCACTGGCTCCTGCAAAGCGGCATTGGCCAGACTTGAGCTTAATAACTCAGCGTCCGTTTTACCTTCCCAGTAATCAGCATTTTTAATGCCTAACTTCTCTGGATGAAACACCGGGTCCAGCCCTTGTTTTTTCTGCGCTTCATAATCCCGTAAGCAACTGAAAGCGACTTTGTGCATCAACAGAATGGCAATAATATTCAGCCATGCCATCAAACCGACGCCAATATCACCCAATGCCCAAGCCAAATCTGCTGTTTTTACCGCGCCATAAACCGTTGAAGCCATGATGCCTACTTTTAATACAAAGGTCAGCCAAGGCCGGTTTATTTTCCGGTTGATAAATGCAATATTGGTTTCTGCAATGTAGTAATAAGCGACGATAGTGGTGAAGGCAAAAAACAGTAAAGCAATGGCCACAAATAAAGAACCAAATCCAGGCAGCACATTTTCCATTGCGGTTTGTACGTAACCCGGACCTGCCGCGACGCCTTTGATACCGGTAAATAACGCAGTACCATCTTCCGCCTGCACATTATATTGACCCGTGATCAGTAACATAAAGGCAGTGGCAGAACAGACAAACAAGGTATCGATATAGACCGAAAAGCCCTGGACCAGTCCTTGCTTTGCCGGGTGACTCACGGCAGCAGCAGAAGAAGCATGCGGTCCTGTGCCCTGTCCTGCTTCGTTGGAATAAACGCCGCGTTTGACGCCCCACATAATCGCCATGCCTAAGATAGCGCCAAAACCTGCATCCATGCCAAAAGCACTGGAAATAATCAGTTTAACAACCCCGGGTAATTGCTCAATATTCAGCGCCACCACCACACAGGCAACAATAATGTAACTCAATGCCATAAAAGGCACGACCACTTCGGCAAAGGTCGCAATACGCTTGACGCCGCCAAAAATGATAAAACCAAGCACTATCGCCAGTACCGCAGCTGTCACATTCGGGCTGATACCAACGGCAGTTTGTAAACTTGATGCGATGGAATTGGCCTGGACGCCAGGTAATAACAAGCCCGTCGCAAAAATAGTCGCAATGGCAAATAACCAAGCGTACCAACGGATACCTAAACCTTTTTCAATATAAAAAGCCGGACCACCGCGGTACTGACCATTAATTTTCTCTTTATAAACCTGGCCCAGCGTTGACTCGACGAAGGCAGAACTAGCGCCCAAAAAGGCAACAACCCACATCCAAAATACGGCTCCCGGCCCGCCAAAAGTAATGGCAGTTGCCACACCGGCGATATTACCGGTACCAACCCGGCCTGCTAACGTCATCGTCAGCGCCTGAAACGAAGAAACACCACTGTTGGAGCTTTTACCATCAAACATCAGCCGGACCATTTCCCGGACATGGCGGATTTGTAAAAATCTGGAACGGATCGAAAAGTACAATCCAACGCCAAGGCAGAGTGCGATCAGTGCCGGGCTCCAGATAATACTATTCACCGCTGAAACAAATTCGTTCATTCACATATTCCTCGGTTGTTATAGTTATGACAGAACGATGCAGCCGTTCTGACCTGCGCTGTGGATGATGACTGAGATCCCCTGAAAACAGCTGCAGGCAAGCGTCATAAGATACCCAACCGCAAGCTGCAAGCACAGTATTATTTCGCATGACCACGGCTAAATCGCAGTTTTTTCAGGCAAAACACCGTCAGATCGGAGCAGTGTTCAGTGCAGAGACTGTTGTAAGCGACGGGATTGCGGAGCCAGCTGTCGCATCTGCCGTAAAATCCATTGCTGGCGTTTGCTGACATAAGCTGAAGGTTTTTGCACCGAGAAACGATGCGGATTTGGCAAGACAGCGGCCAGCAACGCCGCTTGAGAACGACTCAGTTTCGCCGCTGAAGTACCAAAATAGCGTTTGGCTGCAGCTTCTGCGCCGTAGACACCTGGCCCGAATTCAATCGAGTTCAGATAAACCTCCAGGATCCTTGGTTTGCCCCAGACAGTCTCCAGCAACACTGTCAGAGCCGTTTCCAGACCTTTACGCAACCAACTGCGCCCGGTCCATAAGAACACGTTTTTTGCTGTTTGCTGGCTGATGGTGGAAGCGCCGCGGATCCTTTTGCCTTTGCTGTTGTAGTCGAGCGCTTTTTCAATCGCCCACAAATCAAAACCATGATGCGTCAAAAATTTCTGATCTTCCGCCGCCACCACCGCCTGTAATAAATGCGGCGAGATGTCGGGCAGCGGAACCCACTGATGACGGCGCTGATAAGACGGCTCTGCTTGCCACCAGGCCGACAACTGCCGTTCTAACATCACCGCGGTATAAGGCACTGGCACAAAGGCAAACAACAACAGCAAAGTTAACCATAGCGCCAGCCCATAGCGCAGTAGCTGCACCAGACGAAACCACATCATTTTGAAAAAATCAGCCACAACAGTTCATCTGCCAGCAACAAATGAAAAAGTATAAATAGTTATCTGGCGACTGCATAGTTAAACTGATAGTGCCGCCACTTGATCGCCACGAAAAGATAGCTGCTAACTACGCTCATCAGCTGCCTTTTGCAACAAACGCCGGCTTTCTTGTAAGAATTGCGTCGCCAGCCCACCAAAAAATTGCTGGCCTTTGGCAAATTCGGCCATTAAGCCAGCTTTATCTTTTGCCGCCAGCAAATGCGACAACTGATTAAAACGATGCTGGTAACGCTGTAATAAACCAGTCACGGCGGCGGATGACAACATGATGTCGGCATATAATTCGGCATTTTGCGCAAACAAGCGCCCCACCATCGCCAGCTCCAACCGGTAGATGGGTGAACTCAGCTCGAGTAACTGCTGCAAATCGGCCTGTTCTTCTGCCAGATGCACACCATAAACTAATGAACTGAAATGCCGCATCGCCTGAATCAACTGCATCAGTTCATCATGTTGGCTGGCCGTTTTTTCCGTCAGCACTGCGCCCCACACTTTAAATTGGGCTATCAGCCACTGATATTCCGCTTCTCCCCGGCCATGACAACAGACAACCACCTGTTTGACGATATTACTGATATCAGGTCCAAACATCGGGTGTAATCCCAGCACCGGGCCGGCATGCTGTTGTAACATCGCCTGTAATGGCTGCACTTTGACACTGGTCAGATCCGCCAGTACACAATCTGCCGGCAACGGCGGCAACTGCGCGATCAGTGCTGTGGTTAAGTGAATTGGCACCGCCATCAACACCAGACAACAATCCGCAACCAATGCAGCCGCTTGTGGCCAATCCGCGGTTTCCAGCACCGCCACCTGATAACCGGAGCGCTGGAATAATGACACAAAACGTTGACCCAGCGCGCCAGCGCCGCCAACCACCACCACTTTACCACCGCCAGCACGGCAACAAACAAAACCGGTTTCCTGCGTTTGATAGGATTCGCGCATCACCCGGCGTAATACATCTTCGACCAACTCTGCCGACACCCCGGCTTGTTCTGCCTGGGCACGTCTGGCTTTGAGCAACGCTATTTCCCGCTCCGGTACATACAGCGGCAACGCATGCTGCTGTTTGACCTGACCGACCTGTGCAGTAATCTTGGCTCTGTCGGCCAGTAGCTGCACCAGTTGGCTGTCAATGTCATCAATCTGCTGGCGCAGTGGCTGCAAGGCGGCCATCGGATCCGTGCTGAAATTGCTCATCATTCCCTCTTATGCCGCAGCAACCACAGGTTGCATCTGTAGGTATAAACCGGCCAGCAACTGCGCTGTGGTTTGCCAGTCAATGCAAGCATCAGTGACAGAAACACCGTATAACTCAGCCTTGCCATTGACGATATTTTGCCGTCCGCCATTGAGGTGACTTTCCAGCATCAGTCCAATAATAGCTTTGTTTCCGAGTCGTCGCTGCGCCACCACGGCTTCAGCCACCAGTCCTTGCCGGTTATGATCTTTATTGGAATTGCCATGACTGCAGTCGACCACTATCGCTTGTGGTAATTGCAGCCGTTGCAACTGCGCCACAGCCGCATCAATACTGGCACTGTCATAATTTGGCTGTTGCCCGCCACGTAAAATGATATGCCCATCCGGATTACCGGCAGTCTGTACCAGCGCCACTTCACCGCGTTGATTAATCCCGATAAAGGTATGCGGACTGGCGGCCGATTGCAGCGCATTCAGTGCGATATTCAGATTGCCGTCAGTACCATTTTTAAAACCAACCGGCATTGACAAGCCACTGGCCATTTCGCGGTGCGTTTGTGATTCGACGGTGCGGGCGCCGATGGCGGCCCAGCAGATTAAATCTGACAGATACTGCGGACTGATCGGATCCAAAGCTTCAGTTGCGGTGGGCAATTCCATCTCGATCAGTTTCAGTAACAATTCACGGCCGCGGGTGAGCCCGGTTTCCAAATCAAAGGAATCATCCAGATGGGGGTCATTGATGTAGCCTTTCCAGCCAACTGTAGTGCGGGGTTTTTCAAAATAAACCCGCATCACAATGTACAGACTATCACTGTATTGCAGTTGCAACGCTTTTAAGCGCTCAGCGTATTCAATGGCAGCCACCGGATCATGGATCGAACAAGGTCCGGTCACGACCAGCAAACGTGGATCACGGCCATGAATAATATCGGCAATCTCCTGCCTGGATTGCTGAACAAATAATGCCCCTTGTTCTGACAGCGGTAATACTTTTTTCAACACTAAAGGCGGACTTAATGGTCGTTCCGCCACAATTCTTACATCATCAACAATTTTACGCATGTTACAGGCTCCGGTGAACGGCTGGGCTTGCACCGGCATAACGCCAACCCAGCTGTAAATTTTTTAATACACAACGTATTTAATAAATTACAATAGCCAGCATATTAAAAAGCGCACCAGGTAAAGTCAACCAAATAAACCAGCAAAAATGCGGCACTCAATTAAGTCACTCACTTTTCAGCAAGAAAAAATATGTATATAAATAATTACACCCTTTTGTTTTGCTGAAGCTATCTTTTTATGGCAGCATAAAAAACAAACAAAATTATGCTTCTGAGCCGCCTGCGACATTGCAGCACTGCCGGAACCCCGTTACATTATTGATTCAACGGATAACGAGGTGCCTGATCTGATGCGGCTCTGGCAATACATACTAGGTGGTGCTGTGCTGTGGTATGCCGTTTCATCTGAGGCCAAGCCACAGACGGTGCGCGTTTTCACCGAGCATCTGCCGCCCTATCAGATTGTCAGTCCGCAACAGATCAGTGGTTTTGCCACCGAAGTAGTCCGGCGGACTTTTGAACAGGCCGGTGTTGGCTATAAAATTGAAGCTTCGAGCTGGAGCCGGGCTTATCAAATGGCACTGCGCCAGCCGGATAGTTGTATTTATTCCATCTCCCACAGCCAGGAGCGGCAGCCGCTGTTTCATTGGATTGGCGCAATTTCATATAACATCACCGCTTTTTATGCGCTGAAAAAACGCCGTGATATCCAATTAAGCAGCCTTGCCGATGCCAAAAGTTACGTCACAGCGGTGACGCGCGACGACATCACGCACCATTACCTGCTCAAACAAGGATTTAAAGAAGGGCAGCAGCTTTATTTATTGGAAAACATCGACATGATGCTGAATTTATTGCAAAGCCGCGATGATATTGATCTCGTGATCCTCAATGACACTATTTTAAAATACCGGGCGGAAGAATCTGGCGTACAACTGAATTCATTGCAAAAAAAATTGGCGTTACCGGAATTGCCGCTGGATTTTCATTTGGCTTGTAGTTTAACCACCAATGCCGCGGTGGTTAAACGCCTGCAACAGAGTCTGCAACAACTAAAAGACAGCGGCGAGTTTGATCGCATCGTCGCCGGCTGGACAGAGAAATTACAACAGCAGCCGACCCCGCTTTGATGCGGGCAGTTATAAACTTTTTTTCGGTGGTAAAGCCACATTGGCAAAAATAAAGCCTGCCACCAGGGACATAAAAATTAAAAAGGTCTGCTGCCCCAGTTGTTCAGTGGCCACCATATGCTCGCCGGAGATCAGCGAATTCAGACCAATATAAGTTTTACTGCCGGGCACCAGCACTATCATGCCTTGCAAGGACACAATACTGGCAGGCGCATTCATCAACCGGGTAAAAATATTGCCATAGACGCCGACCGCAAAAGCACCGACAAAAGCCCCCAGCGCGAGTCCCAGATAAATACCGCCGATCAAACTGGCACCATAAGCAATAAAACCAGAAGCCAGGCCCCAGAGGATATGTTTAGTGCGGGCCCGGAACACAATGACCAGACTGCCACATAAAATCGCCACCGCCAGCCAGGCGGTCCAGGCGGGTACTGCGACCCCAGGTTGCACTGCCGTTTCGCCAACACAGAGCTGACCGAGCGCCATGCCGAGGAAAGCACCAAAATACAATTTGAATAACAGCATCACGGCATCCATGATCCTGGCCGTGCCAGAGACCAGATGACGGGCCGCTAATTCGGCCAGCCCCAGCGTTAATGCTAAACCTGGAATAAATACAATAATGGATGACAACACCACTAAGGGCACATGAATGCCTGCATCAGCATAAGCAGCAATCAAAGTAGCCACAAAAGCGGAGACCAGCGCCACTAAGGGTTCCAGCATATTGGTGACACGACGGCTTTTTTCTGCCCAGAGCACAAACAGATAGACCAATAAGCTTAAGGCACAGGCCCAGAACACATCATGCCAACTGGCGCGCATTAACATGGCAAAAGCGCCGCCCGCGGCGCCAAAGGCCAGGAAAGTACTAAAACGGGAATAGGGATTGGGCATGGCCGCAATTTCATTGAGCCGGGCTGTGGCTTCTTCCAGCGTTAATTGCTGACTGGCCAGCGCATCAACAATTTCGTCGGTACGTGATAACGAACCTAAATCCAACTCACCAGGCATGACCCGCGCCACATGGGTATATTCATTTTCTTCACCCGGCTGCCAAATCACAAAAGTTAACACGGTCGGCGTGATGGCAAAAGCGGCACCAATACCTAAAAACTTGGCGACATCCAGCAAATGCACTTCCAACCGATAAGCCGGGGTGCCAAATTTATGCAACATCTTGCCAAGCTTGACAATAAAACGGCGTTTCTCAATAAAACTGGCACTATGCACAAAGGATCCTTTTGGCGGCCGTATCTGAATACCGACAATTGTAGTCTGGCTTTGTCACAGAAAAAAGAGTGAACAAAAATAATAACTTACTGGCCTTCGCTGTTTTTCTAAATTGAGAACAAATGCGTGCTAACCCTGATACAAGTTGCTTGACGGCTATTCGCCGCGGACCAGACAAGCCAAGCTGGAAGCACCTGGCTGCCTGCCACCGTGCCACAGCTGCTTTTATTCTCTGGCCAGCAACTTTTTACCTTTTTCATCCAGTAACAATAGGTAAGACGCACCAAAATCAGCATTGCAGACGTCAATCGGCTTGCCACCAATAGCTAAGCCGTTGGCACAGTTTTCCAGCGCATAAAAATCGCTGACCTCGCCTTTTCGCGTGGAAGCTGTGACCGTGCTGTTTATTGTCATCTGATAGACATCATCTGCAAAAACCCGGACATTAATTTTACCCGCTTGCTCACGCTGTTGTTTGGGAATGACCGTCAATTGTGGTTGCTGAGCCTTACTACGCCAAACGACCAGCCAAAGGTTTTCTTTATCTTGCAGTGATCGATATAGTTTCGCCTCATCTACCTGATTGATACTGTTGCGAACCCCAAAGTTTGTTGCTGGCAAATGCCCGCTATAGCGATAACGATAAAGCTGACTGACAGACCCCTGCGGGATGTCGCGGATCACTCGGTTTGCATCAGCAAATAAAGCTGAAAAGCTGGTAGTTGACATCGTTCTATGCTGAAGATAAAAATCTATCGGGTAATCCAGCCCATTCACCACAGTAAAACTATTGTCATGCTCAAGCTGCTGCTTCAGTTCTTCAGAACCGCCACAGCCCGCTAAGCCCGTTAGCAACATCATCATCAGTGCGCCAAGCGAGCCAAAATTTAATTGCGAAGATATAGTCATTCCTTCCCTCAGTCCATTTCATCAAACAGCATTAACTGGCAAATATTGCCCTTGTCCAGGACAAAACTTTAACTGCAGAGCAATAGGAAAACTACGGATGGAATTGTTGATAAAATGTAATGTTTTGTAAGACTGAACTTACCTGCTTATCCGTCGCGAATGAGCCCGGCGCAGGCAAAAAAAAAGCTGCCCGCAGGCAGCTTTTAAAGAGTGCTTAGTTAAGCTTTTCGCGGATACGCGCTGATTTACCTGAACGATCGCGTAAATAGTAAAGCTTGGCACGGCGTACGGCACCACGACGTTTCAGCGTGATGCTGTCAATCATTGGGCTGTGCGTTTGGAATACACGCTCAACACCTTCACCGTTCGAAATTTTACGAACTGTGAATGCTGAGTGTAAACCGCGGTTACGCTTGGCAATAACAACGCCTTCGTAAGCCTGCAGACGAGTTTTATCGCCTTCTTTAACTTTAACTTGAACAACCACAGTATCACCTGGGCCGAAAGCTGGAACGTCGGTTTTCAGCTGTTCGTCTTCAAGTTGTTTGATGATGTTTTGGCTAACTTTGCTCATAACAATCTCACTTTACCTGGAATAAACTATCGTGTTGCTGCAACGCCTGGTGTTCCTGTTGGAACTCGTCCAGTAATTTGCGTTGCTCCTTAGTCAGAGCCAGGACATTTAACATATCCGGCCGTCTTAACCAGGTCCTACCAAGGGCCTGCTTTAGACGCCAGCGTCTGATGTTTTCATGGTGTCCGCTGAGTAATACAGCCGGAACCTGTTTGCCGTCTAACACTTCTGGTCTGGTATAGTGCGGACAATCAAGCAATCCAGAGGCAAACGAGTCCTCGACTGCTGATAAATCATGCCCCAGTACGCCTGGTACCAGTCGCGACACCGCATCAATCAGCGTCATCGCAGGCAATTCGCCCCCACTCAGCACGTAATCACCGATTGACCATTCTTCGTCAATTTCCGATTCAATTACGCGTTCATCAATGCCTTCGTAACGGCCAGCTACCAAAAGCAGCTTCGAATAAGTCGCCAGTTTTGCTACGCCTGCCTGATCTAACTTCCGGCCTTGCGGTGAAAGATAAATCGTTCTGACGTCGCCGCCTGCTGCAGCCTTCGCGGCGCGAATCGCGTCCGTGAGTGGCTGTACCATCATCAACATACCAGGACCGCCACCAAAGGGTCTGTCGTCGACAGTGTTATGTTTATCCGAGGTAAAATCCCTTGGATTCCAGCACTGTACGTCGATCAAGCCATTTTTGACTGCCCGGCTGGTCACGCCGAATTTCGTCACAGCATCGAACATCTGCGGAAATAAGGTAATAACCCCAAACCACAATTTAGGCTGTTCGGCCATTAAAATTCAGGATCCCAGTCAACAATGATCCGACCTTGCGTTTTATCCACCGCTTTAATGACAGAGTCAGTTAAAAATGGTAACAAACGCTCTTTCTGACCAAATGCATCATTCCGGTTGGCTTTGACGACGATGACGTCGTTTGAGCCTGTTTCCATCATGTCCACAACTTCACCTAAATCGTAGCCGGTTTCAGTGATTACTTTTAAGCCCATCAGGTCTTTCCAGTAATAATCGCCGTCTTCGAGCTTTGGCAAGGCTGAGGGCGTCACTGCGATGTCAATATTGACATAGAGTTGCGCCTGATCACGGTCATTCACGCCATCAATTTTGGCAATTAAGCCATTACTGTGCCGCTTCCAACTGCTGATCTGCACTGGTCGCCAGTTACCCTGCTGTTGAATCTGCCAGGGTGTGTAATCAAATATCCCTTCCGGGATCTCTGTGTAGGAGTTTACTTTTAGCCACCCGTTGATGCCGTAAACAGCGCCAAACTTACCTAAGACAACTAAATTTTTACCGTTCAAGGTTTAAACTCCAACCAGATTGCTAATTAAGCAGAAGCTTTTTTAGCTGCTTTTACCAGTGAAGCCACGCGATCACTTAAAGAAGCGCCTTGCGCTACCCAGTGGTCAACACGGTCCAGGTCGATACGCGCTTTCTCTTCAGTACCGCTAGCGATTGGGTTAAAGAAACCCACGCGCTCAATAAAGCGGCCATCACGAGCAAAACGGCTGTCAGCGACCACAACTTGGTAAAATGGACGCTTTTTCGCGCCACCACGTTGTAAACGAATAGTTACCATACCGTCCTCTAAATCAATCGTTCAGGTTTTATTGAAATAAAAATCCCTGCAGTCAAACCACAGGGACGCCGAATTGTACGCATTTTTTCCCCGAATGCAAGAATTTTCAGGCTTTGCAGCCGATTTAGCCAGTAGATAAGTCTGTGGATAAGCTCTTGACAAGCTTGCCAGCAAGGCTTTGCGGCAAGGAAAAAAAACTGCGCCGACACCGCACGCCGGGCATCGGTTGCACGCAGAGAACGACCACAAGGGTCTAACGTGAGTCAGGCACAAGCCAGCAGCAAGCAGACTTGTACACAACCTAGCGCTGACGACTGTGGATCAAAAAAAGCTGCCGCGGCAGCTTTTTACACTATAAAGCATCAATGCTGCTGTTAGCGCGGTGGTAACATCCCTGGTGGCAATTTGCCGCCAAGGCCACGCATCATTTTCATCAGACCGCCTTTGCCACTCATCTGCTTCATCATTTTCTGCATCTGGGTAAACTGCTTCAGCAACTGATTGACATCTTGCACCTGAGTGCCGGAACCGGCGGCAATGCGTTTTTTACGTGAGCCTTTAATCAGATCCGGAAATTGCCGCTCTTTTGGCGTCATCGAATTGATAATGGCTTCCATTTTGCCAAATTGTTTATTGTTAACCTGATCTTTGGCGCCAGCCGGCAGGTTTTTCATGCCTGGCAGTTTGTCCAGCATCGACATCATGCCGCCCATGTTGCGCATTTGCACCAGTTGATCACGGAAGTCTTCCAGACTAAAGCCCTGCCCTTTCATCATCTTGGCAGCAACTTTCGCCGCTTGATCTTTGTCGACTTTTTGTTCGAGCTCTTCGATCAGGCTCATCACATCGCCCATACCGAGAATTCGCGACGCAATCCGGTCCGGATGGAATGGCTCTAAAGCATCAGACTTTTCGCCCATACCGATGAATTTAATCGGCTTACCTGTAATATGACGAATCGATAAAGCAGCACCACCACGGGCGTCACCGTCCGCTTTGGTCAGAATAACCCCAGTCAGTGGCAGCGCCTCGTTAAAGGCTTTTGCCGTGTTCGCCGCATCCTGACCTGTCATGGCATCCACCACAAACAGCGTTTCGATTGGTTTAATCGCCGCATGCAATGCTTTGATTTCATCCATCATTTCACTGTCAACGTGCAAACGACCGGCGGTATCGACTAACAATACATCATAAAAACCCAGCCGGGCTTGACTGATAGCGCCGTTGACAATATCGACCGGTTTTTGGCTGATATCACTTGGGAAAAATTCAACACCGACTTCTTTGGCCAGCGTTTCGAGCTGTTTAATAGCCGCCGGGCGATAAACGTCGGCAGACACCACCATGACCTTTTTCTTTTTCCGCTCTTTTAAAAAGCGAGCCAGTTTACCAACAGAGGTGGTTTTACCGGCACCTTGCAGACCGGCCATCAGCACCACTGCAGGCGGTTGCGAATTTAGCGCCAACTCTTCGTTGGCTTCGCCCATGGCTTCTTCTAAAGCTTTTTTGACAATCTTCAGAAATTCCTGTCCCGGCGTCAGACTTTTACTGACTTCCAGACCGACCGAACGTTCTTTCACCTGCTGGACAAAATCCCGCACCACCGGCAAAGCGACATCCGCTTCCAATAATGCCATCCGCACTTCACGCAGCGTTTCTTTAATATTGTCTTCGGTTAAACGGCCACGGCCGCTGATATTCTTCAGCGTTCGGGTTAAACGATCGGACAGGTTTTCAAACATGTTTTGTTACCACGAATGTCAAAATGGCGGTGATTATAACCGAGCAAGTGGCTGCCGTCAGCCGTTGGCTCTGTCATTCTTGCAAAGCTTGCAATACAATAGCTTTTCGCGCCTTAAATTGGAATTATTCGCATGTCTTTCGCGCTGTTACCTTTAGTTGCTTTTATTTGTTATCTGTTTGCCACTGTGGCTGTGGCACAACGGCTGTATCATCCGCAGGGTCCGCAGTTAAAACTGGTGTTTTCAGCTGCAACCTTGGGCATAGTGCTGCATATGCTCGGGCTGAGTCAGTCCATGTTTGCACTCGACGGCCAGAATTTCAGTCTGGTCAATGTCAGCTCACTGGTGTGCTGGCTGATCACCTTGTCCTTTACCCTGGCAGCATTACGAACCCCCATCACCTTATTATTGCCGATCGTCTTTGGCTTTGCCGCCTTGGTGCAGCTTGCCGTTGGCTTGTTGCCTGCCGGGCAGCAAGTGCACCATTTTGAACAAAACCCCTGGTTGTTGCTGCACGTCATTGTGGCTTTTATCGCTTATGTGATGCTGATTATGGCGACGTTGTATTCATTTCAGGTCAGCTACATCAGCCAGCGGCTGAAACAAAAAAGCCCACTGCAAACCGGCTCGGTCTTTCCGCCTTTAATGCAAGCCGAACAATTATTATTCCGACTGGTACTGCTGGGAACCTTGCTGCTTGGGCTGACGCTGTTAAGCGGCGCCATTTTTACTGAAGACTGGTTTGCCAGGCACAATGTGCATAAAAACGTGTTAAGCCTGCTGGCGTTTTTGCTATTCAGTCTGTTGTTGATTGGTCATGCTCGCCTCGGCTGGCGTGGCCGTATTGCCAATGGCCTGACGATTGCCGCCAGCCTGTTATTGACGCTGGCCTATTTTGGCAGCCGTTTTGTGCGGGAAATTCTGCTCGAACGGTTGTAATTCTTGACTCAAAGGCCGCTTTAGCTTATTAAATAGGGTTCTGCGGCTACACAGGTTTACACTCTTGGACGATATATCGACCAGCACTCTGTTTATTATCCTGGGTGTATTGGTTCTTTGCTCTGCTTATTTTTCTGCCACTGAAACAGGCATGATGTCGGTCAATCCTTACCGGCTAAAACACCTCTGTAATGAAAATCATCCCGGTGCAAAACGCGTCACTGCGATGTTAAACCGGCGCGATCGACTGATTGGTCTGATTCTGGTTGGTAATAATCTGGTCAATATCGCCGCTTCTGCCATTGCGACTATTATCGGCATGAGGTTGTATGGCGATCTGGGGATTGCGGTCGCGACTGTCATCCTCACGCTGGTGATTTTAATTTTTGGTGAAGTCACGCCCAAAACACTGGCAGCTATTCATCCGGAACGGGTGGTTTACCCAAGTTCGCTGCTGTTGCAACCGATGATGAAAGTGCTGTATCCACTGGTATGGCTGCTGAACTGGATTTGTAATAACTTCCTGAAATTGTTTGGTGTCAGCACAGAACATCATCATGGCCACAGCCTGAGCAGCGAAGAGTTGCGCACTGTGGTGCATGAAGCCGGCGCTATGTTACCGCAGGAACACCAGAATATGCTGGTGGGGGTACTGGATCTGGAAAATGCCACAGTGGAAGATATTATGATCCCGCGCAATGAATTGGCCGGCATTGATATCAACGACGACTGGAAAGACATTGTGCGCCAGTTGGCCAATACCCAGCACAGCCGGATTTTGTTGTATCGTGACAATATTGACGATGCACTAGGCTTTTTACACACCCGTGACATTATGCGACTGGTGTTAAAAGAACAGTTGACCAAGGCCACCCTGCTACGCTCGGTCAACGATATTTATTTTATTCCGGAAGGCACGCCGCTCAATACCCAACTGGTGAAGTTCCAGAGCTCAAAAGAGCGGATTGGCCTGGTCGTGGATGAATATGGCGATATTCAGGGACTGGTGACGCTGGAAGATATTCTGGAAGAAGTGGTTGGTGAATTCACCACCCATATTGCCGAGCAAAATAGTGAAGAAATTCAACCACAGCCGGATGGTTCTTTCCTGGTGGATGGCAGTATAAACCTCAGAGATTTGAATCGGGAAATGCAGCTGAATTTTCCGCTGGATGGTCCGAAAACCCTGAATGGCCTGATCCTCGAATACCTGGAAGAAATTCCGCAAACCAATTTAGGCCTTAAACTGCTGGGTTATCCGATGGAAATACTCGAAGTGCAGGATAATATGATCAAAACGGTCCGGCTGACTCCGAAGCGCCACGCCGGATAACTCAGCGCTTTTACCAGCTGCCGTGCATTGATGGCAGAGCCGGCAAAAAATATTTTATTTTTTTCGGCTTCGTACTGAACTTTTCACAGGGCATTGCTTCTAACTTGCTGCACGGACGCAACCAAGTTTTTGTTTTCATCCCTGGATTCTCTTATCCTTAGTTTACGGCCACTGATGTGGCCGTTTTTTTTGCCCAGCGTTTTACACCAGCTTGAGCGCTTAACCAAGTGTTTTGCTCAGCCCTGACAATCGGTCAGGGCATTTTCAGCAAAATATTGCGTCAGATAATCGTCAAAACTGCCACTATCGGCCGCTTCAATCTGCTGCTGTGCTGCCACAGACTCAGTCGCCCACTGCTGAAATTCAGCCTCGGAATAATACTGATAGTCTGATGTCAGGAGTTGCTGACGATATTGCTCAGACAATTGCAGGCTGACACTGTTGTTGTCATGCTGCGCCGCCAACAGTTGATTTAACACTTTGCCGGAAAAGGTTTGTGCCGGATCGAGCAAACTGAGGTAAAACTGTTTCATCACATCCTGATAAGGCGTCGATTGCACTGCATCAACAGCAGTTGCTGGCGCATGCGCCTGATCGAGCCAACGCGCCAATGGCATTAAATCAGCAAATAACTGTTCAGCCCAATCCTGCATCAGTCGTGGCTGAGAGTCTTGTAACAACTCCAGATTCAGCCGACGACCATCAGTCACGACTTTACGCAGATTCTGATCGACCTGTGACTGCTCAGCCGCCGACATCGGCGGGCTTTGTTCCAACAGACAATACAGCAGGAAAATATCCAAAAAGCGCATTTGCTCAGCACTGATACCAATATTGCTAAACGGATTCACATCCAGCGCCCGCACTTCAATATATTCAATGCCGCGTTTGGCCAGGGCACAGGTTGGTCTTTCACCGGATTTGGTGGTGCGTTTTGGTCGGATCGTCGAATAAAACTCGTTTTCGATCTGCAGAATATTGGCATTGAGCTGGCGATATTCGCCGTCGACTTTCACGCCGATGCCGGCATATTCGGCCGAAGGCGTACTGATCGCCTGCTGCAGGCCTGCCACATAAGCCGTCAAGTTGTTATAACTGACATTCAGTGCCGACTGCGCACTGTTGGTATAACCCAAATCACTCATCCGCAGACTGGTGGCATAAGGTAAATACAAACTGCCTTTGCCTAATGGCTGAAACGGATACGGACTGCTCCGACCTTGTAAAAACGATTTACACATCGCCGGTGAAGCACCAAACAAATACACAATCAACCAGACATAACGCTTATAGTTGCGAATAAGGCCAAGGTATTGCGCTGAAATAAAATCTTGTAGTGGCTGCTGATCAGCGAGCAACTGCTGATAACCCTGCCAGAATTCGGTTGGGATGGAAAAATTAAAATGCACCCCGCTAATGGCCTGCATCATACTGCCATAGCGGTTTTTTAAACCTTGCCGGTAGACAGTTTTCATTCTGCCAACATGCGACTTGCCATAATAGGCCAAACGGATTTCATCCTGGTGCCGGATAAAACAAGGCATACTGCCGGAGCCAAGGCGTTCATCGCCAAGCTGACGCACCGCAAAACGATGAATATCAGTCAGTTGTCTGATAGTAGTTGCAATATCCGACTGCGCAGGCGTAATGAACTCCAGCAAAGCTTCAGAAAAATCTGTCGTGATCAAGGGATGCGTCAGCGCTGAGCCCAGGGCCTGCGGATGATCCTGTTGCGATAAACTGCCGTCGGGTTTAATCCGCAGCGTTTCACGTTCAATACCACGGCGGATACCGGTGATATGTTGATTCCAGTCAGCCGCTTGCACAGCGGCGATACGATCAAGCAGAAATTGGCTCAAGTGCATTCCTTCTAGGGATGGTGTCGCCGGATCATTGGGTAGCCAGGTAAAAAAAACAAGGTGGCCGCTTTAATCCGACAAGGCATTATTCTTCTTCTTCCGCTCTGCGCTGTCTTTTGTGCTGAGCACGGACAATTAATCGCAAAATATCTTTCCACGACACAATACCAATCAGACGCTGCTGTTCATCAACCACTGGCAAACAACTGATATTTTTTTCCAGTAACAAACTGGCTGCGGCCAGGATGCCTGTTTCCTGCCGGATGCTGATCACCGGGCTGGTCATGATGTGTTTTACTTTACGGCTCTGGATAAATAATTCAGTGGTTTTATCCGAGGCGGCATCACCGACCGGACTCAGGGTTCGATAATAATCCTTCACAGACACAATACCAATCAGCCGGTGGGTAATATCAATCACCGGCACATGCTGAAATTTTGCTTCGACAAAATAAGGCCGTAACGCAGCGACAGACGCTTCCTCAGTAATAGTCAGAACTTTTTTTGTCATAATAGCGGCGATGGTCATGCCCGTGTTCCTATTTTCTCTGCTGCTATTCAGTCGCTTTATAGTAAACTACTGTATCATCAGCTTAATTAAACTCCAAGTCAGCGCAAACTATGAACAGACGTAACCAGCAAACCCAGAACCAGGAAGTTGTGTTTGATAAAAAAACTGAATTGGTTTCTACCACAGATTTACGCGGTGTGATCACTTATGCCAACCCGGCTTTTTGTCAGGTGTCGGGCTATAGCGCGGCAGAATTGGTTGGCAAGAATCACAATATGGTCCGCCACCCGGATATGCCTAAAGCGGCTTTTGCCGATTTGTGGCAAACACTGAAACAACAACAATCCTGGCGCGGTCTGGTGAAAAACCGCTGTAAAGATGGCCGCTACTATTGGGTCGACGCCTTTGTGACGCCGATTTACCAGCAACAACAATTGGTTGGTTATCAATCCGTCCGGCGCTTGCCAGAGCGGCGATTAGTAAAGCAAGCGGAGCAATGTTACAGCCAGATCCAACAAGGTAAGACACTGAGCGGTTGGCGGATGCAATATGGCTGGCGTATCAGCCTGGTGCTGGCTGCGACTCTTTTATTCACGCTCTTAGGCTGCCTGTATCTGTCCGGCTGGTTTGCCGCGGTGTTGTTACTGCCTTTACTGCTGCTGCTCTGTTGTTATGACGAACTGGTGGTCATCCCACAACAATTAGCTGCATTAAGGCAAAAATCTGACTCCGTTAGTCGCTTTATTTATAGCGGCACTGGCCCTTTTGGTGTTGCAGATTTCCAGTTGCAATTATTACAGGCCAAGATCAGCACTGTGTTAGGTCGCACCGGTGATAGCACCTCGCAGCTGAGTCTGATTGCCGACACCCTGGCAGAAGCAGTCACCCAAACTACCTTGGGCATTGATCAGCAGCAACAGCAACTGACACAAATTCATCAGGCCAGTGCCGAGCTGAATCAGACGGTCAGCGATATCTCCAGCCGAACTGAACACACCACAGCGCAAGTGCACAGTACCCATGAGATTTGTCAGTTGGCGCAACAAGCGATGCAATTAACCGCCAGCACAGTGCAACAATTGGCAAAAGAAGTGGATGGTGCTGCCAGCACTGCCGATGGCTTAGCCGTCGAAGCAGAGCGGATTGGTGCAGTGATGACTGAAATCCAGGGTATTGCCGATCAGACCAACTTGCTGGCACTGAACGCTGCGATTGAAGCAGCCCGGGCTGGTGAACATGGCCGCGGTTTTGCCGTGGTGGCGGATGAAGTACGGGCATTGTCGTCCCGCACCCATAAAGCGACCGAACAAATCCAGCGTTCGATCGGTGAAATCCAGCAAACCTTGCTGAACTGGGGCAAAGTGATGCTGAAAAGCCGTGAGCAAGCCGATAGCTGTGTGCAACAAAGCCATCACAGTGAACTGCAGCTCAATGACATCGTCAGCATGGTGAATCAAATCGCTGCCGCTTCTGCTGAAATTGCCACCGCCACAGCGCAACAAAGTAATGTTGCCGCCAGAGTGGCAGGTCACGTACAGGATATTCAGCAGATCGCAGAGCGTAATAGCGGCAATATGGCGGTGGTTGCTGACAACAGCGGAGCGCTACACCAAAAAGCGGCTGAACTGACCAATCTCAACAAAACGTTTGGTTGATGGCGTGCTGCCAGTAGCTAGCTTGTCTGCTACTGGCGTTTTTCAGATGTTTTCAAATCCTCTGTCGCCGCTGACCAAGGCGTGAGCGGCAGAAAAATTTCGGTATCATGAAAGAGCTGTAACTGCAGCGGCGCTGTCGCATCAGCCAAGGTCTCCAGATGGACAGGTTTGCCACTGCCGAGATTGACCTGTGCATGCATATTTTTATTGACGTTCAGTACCAAAACCAAGCGGCTGCCCTTGGCCAATAGCTTCGCGCTCATTCTGGTATGGGTCAGCGGGATTTTGCTTTTTTGCTGCGGCATCAGCAGCTGTCGCTTTGCATTATCTTTGGCATAGCTGGCTCGACTGATGTAATTGATCAGATGAAAATAGTCGCCTTCAGCCGTTTGTTCATACAAGTTAAAGCCTAAATCGAGATCTTTTTTATTGACGGCCAAGGAGAAAAATCCACTGACAGAGCCCGCGAATCGCATCGGTTGGGTAAAAGGCTCCGTTTGAAATACCAAGCCATTGTGATCGGGCAATTGCGATTGGATCAGCAAAGACGGATACAGATTGCGTTGTTCATTTCTATCGGTCATATCAACTTGCATGCTGACAGCTGTCCCCTCCTTTTCAGCCTGAGATTGTAGTAAATAACGCCCCTGCGCATCCACTGCAGAGCCCAGATAAAAACGTTGTCCTTGCTGATTCAACTGTCGCAACGATGGCGCTGACAACCAACTATTGGCCCCCATCAATTGATAGTTAATTTTATCCTGCAACAACGCAGGCTTGGGGGCTTGATGAAATACATAATCAAACCATTCGAAGGTTAAGGCTGCAGTATCTTTTTGCAGCGCTACCGCATCAAGTCGATAATTGCTGTGGTAATCATCTGGTCGTTGCTGTGCCGTGCCATGATTATAAGGACCAATCACCAGATAATGCTCAGGATGAGCATGCCAACGTTCATGTTGATGTAAATAATCGAGCGCCGAGATTTGCCCGCCGTCAAAATAACCCGTGATACTGAGCACCGGTATATTGATGCGAGCAAACTCCTGCCGATAGGGCAACATCGCTTGATAATATTCATCATAGTCTGGGTGTGCTAGCCATTTGCTGAACCATTGGTTGGCTTGACCATCCAGCGCCGGTAACGCCGTGATTGACTTGCCAGAACGATACCAACGCTGCTTTAACTGCTCGGTTGCTTGTTGCGATGGGTAGGCCAGATAGTCGACGGTATCGTTATTGGTCACATGAAAAGACCAATGATAGTTACTGGTCAGCACGATGTTATTCTCAATCGGTAAACCGGTTATGGGGCTGGCTGCAGCAGATGGCACTATGGTTTTTAACGCGGTCGGCAGTTTTTTCGTCGCCGCCCATTGGGTGAAACCATTATAACTACCGCCGTACATCCCAACACGACCATCACTAAAGGGCTGTTGACTG
>Ga0114982_1000285_pt1 | contig 27676 bp, 21 predicted proteins | sample Shrwel_input2_FT_FD_87183 | JGI IMG/M metagenome (GOLD analysis project Ga0114982, IMG submission 87183) | Subsurface microbial communities from deep shales in Ohio, USA - Utica-3 well 1 S input2 FT | ecosystem: Environmental > Aquatic > Deep subsurface > Shale gas/oil reservoir > Produced... | reverse complement strand
AGGGCTGCCAAGGGGCGAGTTTTCTATTTGAGATAAGGAACCGAGGGGGTTGTCTGGTGACAGACCCCGTACCCCAATGCGCACCGTTTTCCTCGGCGCGGCTTTAGCCGCCGTTTCCGTTTTCGCCGCCACCCCCGCCGGCCCCGAGGGCCGCGTGGCTTTCAAGGATTACCGCCAAGGTTCCACCCCGGCCGAAGCGCTCAAGGCCATGTCCGTGCCGAAGGGCTTCCAGGTGACCCTCGTCGCCGCCGAGCCACGGGTGGTCCAGCCGATCGCGATGTGCTTCGACGAGAAGGGTCGTCTCTGGGTCGTCGAAGGGATGTCCTACCCCCGCAAGCGCGGTGACGGCAAAGGCAAGGACCGTATCCTCATCTTGGAAGACCCGCTGGGCGATGGCTCCTACGGCAAGTCCACGGTCTTCTACGAAGGCCTCGACCTCGTGAGCGGCATCGAGGTCGGCCATGGTGGGGTCTGGATCGGCGCCGCGCCGGAATTGCTGTTCATCCCGAAGGACGCCCAGGATAAGCCGGGGAAGCCGCGCGTGGTCCTCGATGGCTGGGCGATGCAGGACACCCATGAGACGTTGAACAGCTTCACGTGGGGGCCGGATGGTTGGCTCTACGGCTGCCACGGGGTGTTCACGCATTCGAACGTCGGCAAGCCCGGCGCGCCCAACTCCGAGCGCAAACGCATCAACGCCGGGGTGTGGCGCCTGCATCCGTTGACCAAGGAGTTCGAGATCTTCGCCGAAGGCACGAGCAATCCATGGGGGCTCGATTACGACAAGCACGGCGAGATGTTCATCACCGCCTGCGTCATCCCGCACCTCTACCACGTGTTCCCCGGCGGCCGCTACCAGCGTCAGGCGGGCCAGCATTTTGAGCCATACACCTACGACGACATCAAGACCATCGCCGACCACGCGCACTTCACCGGCGCGGTCCTGCACCGTCCGGCCGAGCGCGGCGTCGTCCAGCCCCAGAGCACCGATGAGGCTGGCGGCGGCCACGCGCATTGCGGCCTTGCCATCTACAACGGCGACAACTTCCCCGCCGACTACCAAGGGCTTTTGCTCTTCGGCAACCTGCACGGCCATCGCGTGCTCGGCGACTCGGTCGAAGCCAAGGGCAGTGGATTCGTCGGCCACCACGCCGGCGACTTCCTGCGCAGCAACGACGCTTGGTTCATCCCCGTTTCGCAGCGGGTCGGCCCCGATGGCGCGCTGTACGTCTCCGATTGGACGGACCAGCAGACTTGTCACAACAACAACCAGGAGATTTGGGACCGCGGCAACGGCCGCATCTACCGCGTCAGCTACGGCGCGCCCAAGTCGCGCGCCCGCGACCTCACGGCGTTGAAGAGCCAGGAACTCCTCGCGATCGCCTTGGACGACCCGAACGAGCTCTTCGTGCGCCAAGCCCGCAAGGTCCTCGCCGAACGCGCGGTCGAGATGCGCCACGGCGTCGAGGTCGACTTCGGTACGGCGAGCGCCTTGCTGACCGCCGAGACGACCGTCCGTTCGCTCAAGGCCGAGCCGCTCCGTCGACTCCGCGCGCTCTGGGTGTTGGCCTCCGCCGGCATCTTCCCGGCCTTCGAGGGCGACCGCGTGCGCGGCAAGATCGACCTCTTGGACGTCGGCATGACCGCGAAGGATGAGCACCTGCGCGCTTGGTTCGTACGCCTCATGTCCGAGCGCACCCGCAACATCGGACCGCGCCTCGCCGAATTGGCCGCCCAGGAGGAATCTCCGGTGGTCCGCCGTGAGCTCGCTTCCGCCTTGGCCCGACTGCCGCTCGCCGAGCGCGCCGCCGTGGCCACGCCTTTGCTCGGCCGGGCCGAAGATGCGACGGATCATAACCTCCCGTTGCTGCTCTGGTATGGCATTGAGCCGCTCGTGGGGGCCGATGCCGCGCAAGGCCTGGCGCTGGTGCAGGCGTCGAAGATGCCGAAGGTCACCGAGTTCATCTACCGTCGTCTCTCCACGGATGCCGCGGGGCGTGAACGCCTCTTGGGGCTGGCCGCCCAGCAGGCGGACCCGGCTTTGCGCGAGCGCCTGCTCGAAGGGCTCGTCGCGGGGGTGCGGCAGGGCGGGGCGTTCAAGGCTCCGGCGGAGTGGGCTGCGCAGGCCAAGGCCCTGCGTGCCCAGGCTTCCCCGCATCTCCTGTCCTTGGTCAATGAACTGGATGCGCTCGCCGGCGACGAAGCCAGCCGCGCCTATTTCCGCGGTCAGTTGGCCGACCCCAAGGCACCTGCGCCGGCGCGTCAGCGGGCGCTCTCCGTGTTGGTGCAAGCACGCGATCGCGCGGTTGCGCCGGTGCTCCATGCTGGCCTCGCGGACGCCGCTGTCGCGGGACCGTTGCGCCGTCAGGTCATCCAAGCCCTCGCGACCCTAGGTGATGAGGCGACGGCCCCGGTCCTCATCGCCGGCTTCAAGGCCTTCACGGCCGAAGAACGCGCCGATGCGCTCCCGGCCCTCATCGCCAACCCGACGGCCGCCGCGCTCACCATGGAGGCGGTTGCGGCCGGCACCCTCGACAAGGCCGTGCTTTCGCCCGTCGCCATCCGTCAGCTCAAGTCGATGAAGGACGCCAAGGTCGATGCGCTCCTCGCGCAGGTCGTCGGTGCGGTCAACGCCACCAAGGCCGATTACGCCCAGCTCAAGGCCAAGTATGTCGACCTCCTGAAGGCCAAGCCGTCGCGCCGCCCCGACCTCGCCGCGGGCAAGGCGCTCTACCAGCAATCGTGCGGTCTTTGTCACGTGCTCTTCGGCGAAGGCAACCAGGTCGGGCCTAGCCTCACCGGTTCCAATCGCGCCAACCTCGATTACCTGCTCGAGAACGTCCTCGATCCGAATGCGCTCATCGGGAAGGACTACCAGCTCAACGTCTTCAAGCTGAAGACCGGCAACACCGTGAGCGGCCTCGTCCAGTCCGAGGCCGCCGACGTCTTCAATGCGGTCATGCCCGGCGGCGTGAAGCTCGCGGTCGCGAAGGCCGAAGTCGCCTCGCGCGAGATCCTCGCCGTCTCGCTGATGCCCGAAGGCCTCTTCGATGCCTTGCGGCCGCAGCAGGTCATCGACCTCGTGGCCTACCTGCAGTCGCCCGACGGCAAGACCGCCTTGGCGCCGCGGGTGGCCGGCGTCTGGAGGATCGATGGCGCCTTGGAAGGCGAAGCCCTCAAGGTCCTGGGGGTCACCGCGGGTCGGACCTCGGGTCAACCCATGACCGGTTTCAAGGCGAGCCGCTGGAGCGGCAACGACCACCTCTGGTGGACCGGGGGCAAACCGGGCGACACGCTGACCCTCGAGCTCCCCATCACCGAGAAGGGCCTCCATCAAATCACCTTCGTTTGCACCAAGGCCCATGACTATGGTCGTTTCGAACTCCGCCTCGACGGCAAGCTCCTCACGGACCGTGGCCTCGACCTCTACAACCCCAAGGAAGTCGTCACCACCGGGGAACTGGATGGGGGCCGTCATGAACTCGCCGCCGGCCCGCATAAGCTCGAGGTCAAGATCCTCGCCCCGAACCCCGCCGCCACGCCGCTGCACATGTTCGGGCTCGACTACCTGAAGGTCGAAAAGAAGTAATCTTCCACCCCCATGAACATGAAAGCCCTCGCCCCGTTCCTGCTGTTTGCTTCGGCCACCTTCGCGGCGGAAGTCCCCGCCCCGCGCATCGAAAAGCTCGACCCGGGCTTGGACGCCTTGGTCGCGTCCGACGTGAAGATCGAAAAGGTCGGCACGGGTTACGGTTGGGCCGAAGGCCCCGTATGGTTCAAGGACCGCTTCGTCTTTTCGGACGTCCCGAAGAACACCGCTTACGCCTGGAAGCGCGGCGATGCGGCGCCAACGGTCTTCCTGAAGCCCAGCGGAACGGATGAGCCTTCCGATCTCCAGGGCTCCAACGGCCTCGCGGTCGACGCCAAGGGCAACCTCTTGCTCTGTCAGCACGGCGCGCGTCGGGTCGGGCAGTCCGTCGGCGACGGAAAGTTCACGCCCCTGGCGACGGCCTACGATGGCAAGAAGTTCAACAGCCCGAACGACCTCGTCGTCGCCGCCGATGGCGCCGTCTACTTCACCGATCCGCCCTATGGGTTGCCGAAGGGCCAGAAAGCCGAGCAGGGTTTCCATGGCGTGTACAAGCTCGCGACCGACGGCAAGGTGACGCTCGTCACGAAGGCGGTCCAGTGGCCGAACGGCATCGCCCTCAGCCTCGACCAGAAGACCCTCTACCTGGCGGTCTCCGATGGCGCCAACTCGCGTGTGGCCGCCTGCGCGTTGGATGGCTCGGGCCTGCGGGACGTTTTCCTCGCCAAGCCCCTCAAGAAGGCGGACCGCCCCGGTAGTTGCGATGGCCTGAAGGTCGACGAACGCGGCAACCTTTGGACCACCGGGCCCGGCGGCGTGCTCATCCTCTCGCCCGAAGGGAAGCACCTCGGCTCGATTCTTTTCCATCAGCCCACGGCGAACCTCGCATGGGGTGAGGACGGCAAGACCCTCTTCGTCACCTCCAACCGTGACGTCTTCGTCCTGCGGACCTTGGTCAAAGGTCAGGGCTTCTGAGCGGTCGTCCGTCGCACCGCCTTCGATTTCCGCCACCTTTATGAAAGCTGTTTTCCTCCTCGCCCCGTTGGTCGCCCTCGCGGCCGATGCGCCTAAGCCAGCGACTCCGGCGGTGCCGAAGCTCCCCGCCATCCCGGCGGAAGCCATCGCCAAGAAGGGTGAGCTGCTCTTCTCGGATGATTTCGAAGGCAAAGCCGCCCCCGATGAGCGTTGGGTGAAGGTCGTCCCGACCTTTGTCGTCGCCGACGGCGTGCTGAAGGGCACCCAGACCCGCGACAAGGCCATCCCGGCCGCGGACGGCAAGCCCGCGGTGACCCCGCACGCCGCCGTGCATGGCCTCGAAGTCCCCACCAAGGACAGCGTCGTCGAGTTCAAGGTCCGGTTCGACGGGGCGACCATGATCGACGTCGAACTGGACGACCGCAAGTACACCGGCGCCCACTACGGCCATATCTGCCGGGCCCAGCTTCGCTTCAATCCCAAGGACAAGACGTTCTCCGCCGTCATCATCGACGAGAAGGACGGCAACATGCGCAGCGATATCTATAAGATCAAGAACGACCCCGCCAAGAAGGCCGAGGTCGCCAAGCTCCTCGTGGGCCGTCAGGCAAACTTCCCGATCAAGCAAGCGCTGGAGCCAGGCAAGTGGATCGCGGTCGTGGTCGAGACGGTCGGCGAGGAAATGCGCATGACGATCGATGGCACCCCCGTCGCTTACCTCAAGTCTTCGGGCATCGCCCATGAGACGAAGTCGCGCTTCGAATTCGGCGTGGCCGGCAAGGACGGCTGCATCGACGACCTGAAGATCTGGGCGGCGACACCCGCCAAGTAAGCCAGCCGGTACGCCCCCGGGCGGTCGCCGTGGCCACCGGACCTGGGTGGCCGCCCGTTGCGTTTTAAGGCAGCGAGCGGAGCAGTTCTTCAAGCTCGCGTCCGTAGCGCACATACGAGGCGAAACGTTCCTCCGACGAGGCCTTCGTGCCTTCGCCCAGGTGGACGATGCTCGCCACGTGCGGCTCGATCGAGACACCGGCGGTGTAGCCCGTACGGAGCAGGTCGGCGAGGATGTCGCGGACCAAGGCGTCGCCCTGGCCGGGGTAGGTGAAGGCGTTGCTCTTGCCGCCGGCCGGGTTGCGGCGGGCGTCCTTGACGTGCACGTAGGCGATGAAGGGCCGCACGGCCTCGTAGAAGGGCAGCGTCGGCAGGCCGTAGGAGACCGTGTTGCCGATGTCGAAGAGGTAGCGGACGTTCGGGTGGTCGACCGCTTCCATGAAGGCGCGGGCGTTGTCGGGTGAAGTCCCGCCCCAGCCCTCGCAGTTCTCGTGGAGCAGGACGATGTCGGCGTCGGCCGCCAGCTTGGCCATCTCGCGGGTGCGGCGGATGCCTTCGTCACGCCAGATTTGGTCGGACGTCCCGGCCTGCATCCAGCCCATCGTGCGGACGAAGCGGGTGCCCGCCCTGTGCATGCGCGGGATGAGCACGCGGAGGTCGGCGAGGTCGACGGCGAAGTCGCCGTTGATCGGGCGGCTCCAGTTGCCGATGGCCGAGGCGAAGCCGCTCACCCGCAGGCCGGCGTCTTGGATGGTCGCCAAGGCGCGGGCAAACTCATCGTCCGTTACCGCTGCGCTGGCGAACTGCTTGCCGTGCAGCAGGCGCAGTTCCAGCGCCGACCAGCCCAGTTCGCGGTGGGCGGCGATCTGGCCGGCGATGTCGTCGGCCGCTTCGTCGGCGAGTCCGGAGAGGGGCAGCATGGGTTGGGGTTAGCGGACAGCGGGTAGCCTGACAAGTCGCATGCCGTTCAGCGGGCGCTCGCCGGGTAGCGGGCGCCCACGACTTCCTTGGACTTCCGTTCGATCGAAAAGAGCGTGAAACCCTTGTCGGGGCCGCTCTGGGCGGGGTCTAGGTCGAAGGCCTGTCCGGCGGTCAGAAACCCCAGCGTGGCATCCCAGCGGGCTTCGCCGCCGGAGGGAGGCAGGGTGAGGGCGTAGAGCTCGCGGGCGTCGTGGCCGCTGACCAGCAGCCGCTCGCCGCCGACGAGGCAAGCCCCGGAAGAACTCGAGCGCGCGAAGTGCTTGAGCAGTGCCGCGGGGAAGGACCAGCGCTGGAGCTCCTTCCAGTCGTGGTCGTATTGCACGATGCGGCTGAGCGCGTTATCGCTCGTCAGGGAGTAGTGGGCGAAGCAGGTCAACCACCCGCCACGATAGGGCAGCGCCCAGGTCAGCGAGCCGGGTGGCTGGGCGAAGGCATGCTGTCCGATCGGCTGGAGCGTCTTCGCGTCGAAGATCTCGACGCTGCTCTCATCGGGCTTGAGCGGAAAATTGGAATGGGCGCAGTAGAGCTTGCCGGCGACCACGACGCCGGCGTTGAGGTGCTTGATCTTGGATTCCTTGGGCGCGGTCCAGGTGGCGACCTTCGTGCCATCGGCCTTGCGGTATTTGCCGAGCGCGTGGTCGGCGATGACATAGAGGAATTCCGCGTCCACGGCGACGCCTTGTACCGCCTCGGCCGCAGGGAAGCGGGCGACCTCCGTGGGGGCCGGGCCCTTCGCAGGCTCGTCCGCCCGAACAAAGGCCGTCGTTAGGCAGGCCAGCAGCAGGAGGAGCGCAGGGCGACGCATGCGAACAGGTTGGCGTCCCTTCCTTCGCTGGCAAGGATGCGGTGCGGGGCGATTTAGAGGTCCGCGCCGAAGGCGATGAACCGACGGTATTCGCTCAGGATCGCCAAGACCCCGTCGACCATCGCCGCCGCCTGCAAGGCTTCGGGGGCGTGCGCCGGCGTCTCCAGGATGATGTCGAACGGGGCCGGATGTTGGTCGGGTGGCGCCGCCAGCACGCCGGGAAAACAGAAGTGGATGACCCCCGCATCGGCGGCGAAGCCATCGATGAGCGGACGCCGATCCATCGGCAGGTGTTGTCCGGAAGCGCGCAGGGCAGGGCGAAGCAGTTCCTCGTTGAGCAGGCGGCCGTGGGCATAGCCGTAGAGCCCCTCGCAGGTATCGTCCGCATGCAGGGCGATGATGCCCTGGAAGCGCTCGCGGCGGAGCTCTTGTTCCAGCAGGATGACTTCCTGCTTGGTCGAGCCTTTCCAGAACTCACGGTTCAGGTCGGCGCCGTCGCGGTCACCGCGGGTTCCCGCCGCCAGGCCGGCCGGGTTGATCGTGGGATAGACGCTCAGATGGTAGCCGCTGGCTAGTTGCGGATGGTTCAGCAGATGCTTGAGCAGGTGCGCGGCCGCCAGGGGGCCGGCCGGTTCATCGCCATGGATGCCGGTGAAGAGGCCGAGGCGGATCGTGTCATGGGCGGCCGTGGGCCCGATGAAGTCGAAGCGATCCAAGGCGGTGCCATCGGCGGCCTGGAGCCAGGCGTGCCGCAGGAGCGGCGAGTGCACGACGCGTAGCTCCCCCAGGGCCGAGGCGATGGCTGGCGGGAGCGGCGGGACTGGACTGCGGTCGTGCAAGTCGCTCCAAGAAGCAGTTTCTTGGCCGTTTGTCCAAACCCCACTTCGCCGTGGGTGTCATAGCCGTGGGGTTGACTCCCGCCGTCGTCCCGGCGTCACTATCCGCCCCATGAAGCACCCCCTTTCCTGGTTCCTCCTGCTTGGCTGTGCGGTCGTCGGTTGGGCCGCCGATCCCGCTCGGGTGCTCTTCATCGGCAACAGCTATACGCACGTCAACCAGCTGCCCGATGTGTTCGTGGAAGTCGTCAAGAGCGGTGGCCATCAGGTTCCGACGGTCAAGTCCTCGACTCCGGGTGGGCAGACCCTCAAGCAGCACCTCACCGTCCAACCCAAGAGCCTGGCCGCGATCGACGAGGGTAAGTGGGACGTCGTCGTCTTGCAGGGCCAAAGCCAAGAACCCGCCTTGGCGGAAGTCAGCTCGGCCCTCCGCGCGGACTTCGTCGATGGCGCCGCCGCCCTCTGTCAACGTATCCGCGCGAAGAGCCCGCAGGTGCGCATCGTCTTCTACCAGACTTGGGCGCGGCACGCGGATTTCTGGTCGGCGAAGGGGAAGGACTTCAATCCCGGGGTGGGCAAGGAGCCCGCCGAGATGCAGACCCGCCTCCGTCTCTGGTACGGGAACGTCGCGAAGGCCAACGACGCCCTCATCGCGCCCGTCGGCGATGCCTGGGAGCGCAATTACCAGTCCAAGCAACCCATGCGCCTGCATGTGGCGGACAACTCGCACCCGGATTTCAAGGGCACCTATCTCGCCGCTTTGGTCATGTACAAGACCATCTATCAGCCGAAGGACGTGGCCGTCGCCTATCGTGGCAAGTTGAGCGACGCAGAAGCCAAAGCCCTGCAGGCCCTGGTGCGATGAACCTCCGCCTGCTGAGTGTGTTCGTGGTCGGCGCGCTCGGTGCCGCCGAGCCTAGCCCGACGATCATCGCCCATCGCGGCGCCAGCGGGTATCTGCCGGAGCATACCTTGGCCGCCAAGGCCTTGGCTTACGCGCAAGGCGCCGATTACCTCGAGCAGGACCTCGTGCTCACCAAGGACGGCGTGTTGATCGTGCAGCACGACGTCACGTTGGACAGCACTACCGACGTCGCCACGCGCTTCCCGGGCCGGCAGCGCGCGAACGGGGGGTTCTATGCGATCGACTTCACGTGGGCGGAACTCCGCCAATTGCGCGTCCTCGAGCGCTTCAATCCCAAGACCGGCAAGGCGGTTTATCCACGACGATTCCCCGCGGGCGCAGGCGAGTTCCGCCTCAACACCTTCGAGGAGGAGATCGTCTTCATCCAAGGCCTGAACAAGAGCACTGGCCGCCAGGTCGGCATCTATCCCGAAGTGAAGCTCGCGGCTTGGCATCGGCAGGAAGGGCAAGACCTCTCCAAGGCCCTGTTGGCGGTCTTGGCCCGTCATGGCTACGCGACCAAGGACGACCCCTGCTACATCCAGTGTTTCGAATACGCCGAGCTGCAACGCCTCCGGAATGAACTCGGTTGGAAAGGTCGGCTCGTCCTGCTGACGGGCGGGAAGACGCCGCTCCTCGACACGGATGATGGCTTGCGCGGGGTCGCCAAGGTCGTGGATGGCATCGGGCCGGCTTTGGCCGCCGTGGCCGAGGGCCGTAAGCCGACCGGGTTGGTCGAGCGGGCCCATGCCCTGGGCCTCAAGGTCCATCCGTACACCTTCAGGATCGAGTCTTTGCCCAAGGGCTTCCAGGACGGCAAGGAGTACGCCCGCTTCCTGTTCACGGAGGTCAAGGTGGATGGCCTTTTCACCGACTTCCCGGATATCGGCCGCTGACCCCTTGCGGGTTTGACCCCGGGGTGGGGGTGGGCATCGTGCTGACAGCGCACCGCCGCCCCCTTACCCCTCTTCATGCTCGTCAGTATCTTCAACGATGTCATCGGCCCCGTCATGCGCGGCCCCTCCAGCTCGCATTGCGCCGCGGCCTTGCGCATCGGACGGCTTGGCCGGGATCTCATGGGCGGCGACATCGCGGAAGTCTTGGTGGAGTTCGATGTGCATGGCTCCTTGCCGACCACGCATGACACGCAGGGGTCCGACATGGGTCTCTTCGGTGGCTTGATGGGCTGGGAGGCCGACGACGACCGTCTGCCTGACTCCATGCGCATCATCCAGGAGGGCGGGGTGAAGGTGCGCATCGCGACGGTCGATGTCCATGACGCGCATCCCAATACTTATCGCCTGACGTTGAAGAACGCCCGCGGCAGCCACTTCCTCAAGGCCATCTCCACCGGCGGCGGCATGATGGAGGTCATCGAAATCGATGGCGTGACGGTTTCTTTGCATGGCGATGCCCACGTCGTCTTGGCTTGGTCCGACCTTGCCGCGGCGGCTTTGGCGGATGCCTTGGCTCCGGTCGTCGCGGACACGATCCGCTGCCATGCGGTCGGCACGGGGTCCTTGGCGATCTTGGCCGATGTTCGCCCGCTCGCCGATGCGCCGTTGGCGACGATGTTGGCGAAGGGGCAGCTGCGTGCGCTCCACCGCCTCTCACCGGTCTTGCCGGTGCTCTCCAGCCGCTCCAGCCACGTCCCTTTCCGCACCTGCGCCGAACTACTGGCCCTACATGCAAAGGCCCCCGCTCCGCTCTGGAAGCATGCCGTCGCCTATGAGGCCGCGCGTGGTGGCCTGACGGAAGCGGAAGTCCTCGCGAAGATGGTCGCCTTGGTGCGCATCCTCCGTCGCTCGATCGCCCAAGGACTGGCCGGCACCCATTACGAAGACCGCGTGCTCGGTTTCCAGTCGGGTGGGTTCGCGCGGGAAATGTCCGCGGGCCGTCTCCTCGATGCCGGCTCCTTGAACCGGGGCATCCTTTACGTCACCGCGCTGATGGAAGTGAAGAGCAGCATGGGCGTCATCATCGCCATGCCCACCGCGGGCGCTTGCGCGGCCTTGCCCGGCATCGTCATCGCGCTGGCCGAGGATCGGAAGCAGCCCGAGGAAGACGTCGCCAAGGCCTTCCTGGCCGCCGGGCTCATCGGCGTCTTCATCGCCACCGAGTGGACCTTCGCCGCGGAAGTCGGTGGCTGTCAGGCGGAGGGCGGTTCCGCCGCCGCCATGGCGGGCGCGGCGCTCGTGACCCTTTCCGGGGGCGATACCCCGCAGGCCTGCGCGGCGGCTTCCATGGCCATGCAGAGCATGATCGGGTTGATCTGCGACCCCATCGCCAACCGCGTCGAGGCTCCCTGCCTCGGCAAGAACGTCATGGCCGCCGCCAACGCGCTCTCCTGCGCGAACATGGCCCTCGCCGGCTTCGACCAGGTCATTCCCTTCGATGAAGTCGTCGCCACCGCCAAGCGCGTCTCCGCACAGATGCCGCGCGAACTGCGGTGCACGGCCTTGGGCGGTCTGTCCATCACGCCGACCTCGCTCGCCATCGAGCAACGCCTCCTCGCCAAGCGTGGTTGCGGGACCGGCGGTTGCGGCTGCGGTTGATCAGCGCGCCTTGGCCGTCGTCCCCCCCGCGATGAACTCCGCCGGGTAGCGGATCTGGCTGCGGTCGGCCCGGCCCCGCTGCGCGGAGGTCGCCCAGCGCAGCGTCCGCCGGACGATCGGTTCCGGGGACCAGCTGATGTGCGCGACGCTCGGTTGGAACCAGGCGAACGTCGGGTCGGCGTTGTCGGCGATGAGCGAGACATCCTCCGGCACGCGGAGTTGCTTCTGCGCCAGGAACTGCTGCACCGCCATGTAGAGCGGCACCTCGTTGATGATGAGCGCCGTCGGGGGCGTCACGCGGAAGAGCGAGGACAGCAGGTCGTGGAGTCCCTGCGGTGTCTCGGTCCAGTCGGGCAGGTTGAAGTCGCCGGCGGCGATGCCGGCGGCCTTCAGTTCGTCGAGGAAGGCCTGCTCCGGCTGACCCGGCTGCGGGAGCCGGCGCGGCTTGCGGCAGAGGTTCACGATGCGGCGGTGACCGAGTTGGAGCAGGTGTTTGGTCGCCGCCATCGCCGCGGTGGCCATGTCCGGCGCGACGCTGGCGATCGGAACCTCGTTGGAGCGGCCGAAGATGGCGAGGGCGGGGAAGGGTTGATCCGCGAACCATTCGATGACCGGCTTGGAACCGCCGAAGACGATCCAGGCGTTGGCCTCCTCGCTCAGGACGTGACGCGTCACGCGGGACCGATCGTGGTGGAGGGACTTCAAGGTCTCCGTGGAGAAGAACACGTTCAGGCCGGACTTCTCCAGCCGATGGCGGATTTCCTGGACCAACTGCTGGACCTTGGCGTTCTCGTCGGCGAGGGGCTCGTAGAGCAAGATGCCGATGCGGAAGGTGTCCTTGGCGCGCGGGGCTTTGGCGGCGACGTGTCGCGAACGCTGGTCGGGGCTGAGTTCGACCAGTCCCTCCTTTTCGACCAAGCGAAGGGACGCCCGCAGGGTATGGGTCGAGACACCGAGTTCTTGCGAAAGGCGGACGACCCCGGGGAGGCGGCCCTTCCAGCGGCCTTGACGGATGCCGTCGCGCAGGTGCTGGGCAGTCTGCTGGGCGATGGAGAGCCGGCGGAAGGTTTTCATGGCGGAGGACGGACAGGGGGAATTTATTGCCCCCTGTGTGGCGTGCAAGGATGTGCCCGTGGGAATCACGAGGGCGGCAGGGGGAAATCTTTGCCCTATGCGGTGGGCGGTGCAAAGCTATTGCGGACTGTGGGGGAGATTCCATCTTGGGGTGACCCCATTCTCATGCGTCTTTTCTGCATCCTGCTGGCTGCTTGGTTCGGTCCGTTCCTCTCCTTGCAGGCGGAAGGCTTCTCGGCTTGGTCCGGCCATGGCAGCGTCTGGCTGCTCACGGACAAGGACGGCGCTGACCTGCCTGCGACGGCGGTGGTCCGTGAATTCCCGGTAGTGATCCGACTGCATGGCGACACATTCCCGTTCGCGGCCGCGCAGTCCAAGGGCGAGGACCTGCGTGTGACCGATGCGGCTGGCCGCGAACTGGCGCTGGAAATCGAGTCTTGGGACAAGGCTGCGGGCGAAGCGGTCGTCTGGGTACGCGTCCCCGAGATCCGCGGCGCGACGCGTCAGGAACTCAAGCTCCACTGGGGCAACGCGCAGGCGAAGTCCGTCTCCGACGGTTCCAAGGTCTTTTCCCGTGATAACGGCTACCTCAGCGTCTGGCACATGGGCCAAGAGGTGAAGGACGTGGTCGGCACGCTTCAATCCAAGGTTGTCGGCACTAAGCCCGTTGCGGGCGTCGTCGGGGAGGCCCGGGCCTTCGCCGGCAAGGAAGGCGTCTTCGGCGGCGACAAGATCGTCGGCTATCCGACGGAAGACGCCAGCCACACCACCTCGGCGTGGATCCGGCCGACCCGCTCCAATTCGACGATCATCGCCTGGGGCAACGAGCCCGGCGGCCGCGGCACCAAGGTCCGCTTCCAGCTGCGCGCCCCGATGCACCTGCACGTCGACAGCAATTTCTCGGACGTCGATGGTTCGAAGGACCTGAGTAACCTCGGTCACTATGCTTGGTATTACGTCACCCATACCTACGACAAGAACGACAGCCGGCTCTACGTGGACGGGAAGCCCGATGGCCGGACCGGTCCTGCCCTTCATATCAAGTCCCCGGCCCGGCTCTGGATCGGCGGTTGGTACAATGACTACAGTTACGAAGGCGACATGGATGAAGTCCGCGTCTCGTCAGTCGCCCGTTCGCCCGAATGGATCAAGCTCGAGTACGAGAACCAGAAATTCAACCAGATGCTGGTCGGGCACGTCGTGACGCAAGGGGGCGAAGTCGGCCTTACGGCCAGTGGCCTGGAGCTGAAGCAGGGTGAGGCCGTCACCCTCACGGCGAACGTGCCAGGAGCCTTGGCGGTGCGCTGGAAGATGTATGGGCGCGTCGAGGAATCCGAGTCGGTCCGATGGCGTTATGAGCACGACCGCGATGCGTTTGCTTCCGCTCGGGAGAATGTTGCCGAGCTGAAGCATACGTTCGTGATGCGGGCCATCATGCCACAAGGCGAGGTCGAGAGGGCGGTGGAAGTGACCTGGAGGCGTGCCTTTCCCGCGCCGCAGCTGCAGGTGGATGCGCCTGAGTCTTGGGATGGCCGGACGGAATTGCGCTTGCGAGCCCGTGTGCTGAACGAGTCGGAACTCCGGAAGTTAGGCGTTTCCGAGTTCAAATTCATGTGGCAGGTGCAGGGGGTGCCCTTCGATTCCGAATCCCACGGCGACACGATCATTCTTAAGCGAGCCCTGCATGGCGGCAAACTTCATGTCGACGTCTGGGCGTCTTCGCCGAAGACGGGAAATACATTAAAGTGCATCGCCCCCGCCTACATCCAAGTGGCTGCACAGCCTATCGATCCGTGGGTGTCTCGTCCGGAGCCGGCCGAGGAGTTGCCCGCGGACGGACAATTCTATGCCCGCGATGGCGATGGCGTGGGCCGGCTCTATTGCAAGGGCGCGCTGGCCGCGCAGGCGCAGCAGGTGACGCTGAAACTTTACGCGGACGATAAGCTCCTCGCTGAAACCACGCAGTCGCCGCAGGCAGGGAAGGGCTATCGCTTCGTGCAGGCGCTGAAGCCGGGGCTCATCCGTTATCGCGTGGAGCTGCTCGCCGACGGAAAGCCTGTGCATGCTGCGTCCGACCTCGTCTGCGGGGATGCCTTCATCATCCAAGGACAGTCGAATGCCGTCGCCACGGACTTCGGGAAGGAGAACCCGCTTCAGCCTAACCCTTGGGTGCGGACCTTTGGCGCCACCGACGGAAGCCCGAACGGGTCGCGCCTTAAGTTGTGGGGTGCCGCGGAAGCCCGCGCGCGCGGTGGCCGTTTGGAAATTGGCTACTGGGGCATGGAGCTCGGCCGCCGGCTCGTCGAATCGCAACAGGTCCCGATTTGCCTGATCAACGGAGCCGTCGGCGGTACCCGCATCGACATGCACCAACGCGATGCCGCCGACCCGACCAATGCCGCGACCATCTATGGCCGATTGCTTTGGCGTGTACGCGCGGCTGGACTCGACCATGGCATCCGCGGCATCCTTTGGCACCAAGGGGAGAACGACCAAGGCGCCGACGGTCCTGATGGTACCTTTGGTTTCGTGCACTACCGGAAGTATTTCGACCAGATGGCCGTTTCGTGGCGTAAAGATTATCCGAATGCCCAACGCCTGCATCTTTTCCAGATCTGGCCCAAGTCCTGCGCCATGGGTATCAAAGGTTCGGACAACGCCCTGCGCGAGCAGCAAAGGCAGCTGAAGACTGACTACGAGCACCTCGACATCATGCCGACCCTGGGCATCCGTCCACCGGGTGGTTGCCACTTCCCGGCCGCCGGCTACGCCGAGTTCGCCAAACTCATGGCTCCGCTCATCGAGCGCGACCACTACGGCGTGAAGAGCTTCCAGTCCGTTTCTGCGCCGAACTTGTTGCGGGCGCAGTGGAAGGATGATGACAAAAACTCGGTCGTCCTGACCTTCGATCAGCCCGTCATCTGGAAGGACGAATTGGCCTCCGAATTCAGTTTCACCGCTTGGTTCGCAGAATTTGATGCCCCCGTCTACCCCGTCAAAGTAGTGGGGGGCTCGGCCCAAGAGAACACCCTCATCCTTAAGCTTCAGGGCGATACCCAGCATGTGGGCGCGATCCGCTACCTCGACAGCAAGAACTGGAGCCAGGACCGTTTGTTGATGGGCGCGAATGGGATCCCCGCGTTGACCTTTTGGGGTGTGCCCATCCGTTGAGCCCGCGCCCATCGGCATGGCTTGCCCTTAGCCGTTGGGACCTGCTCCGGCGCTACGCCAGCTCAGCGGGCGGGCGTCTCGGTCCGAGCCGGCGCCGCTTGGTCGCGGCGGGGGTCCAGCTGGTTCCTGCTGCGTTTGCGCAACTGTTCGCGGAAGGCCTCGATTTCTTCCGGCGTCGGAGCTCCGTTGGCTCGGGCCTGGCTCTGTAAGGCGGCTGCCTTGTGCATCTTTTCGAAAATCGGAGCGAGGGAAGTATCGAGCTTGATCGCGGCGGCTTCGGTCAGTTCACGTTCCTTGCGGGCGGTTTCTTCGGCTTCCTTGCGGGCCTTGAGGGCGACCTCGCGGGCTTCTTTGAGGTCCGCGTTATCCTTCAGCTTTTCCATGGTCGCCTGCAGTTTGTGTTGCTCGTCGGGCGTGAGGCCATTCAGGCGCCGTTGGACCTGATTCTGCGGTTGGGCATTTGCGTTGAAACCACGTCCGCTCTCGTTGGGGGTGCCTGGGCCATTACCGAATGGGGTTTGGATATTGCGACCCGGCCCGACCGGCTCTTGGCCCGGATTGCCCGGGATGAAGTCAGGCTTGGGCGGGATGGGGCCGTTCTGCCCGCCTTGGGGCGGAATGTAGACCCAGCCACTCAGCGGCGGGACGGTCGGCGCCCGGTCGCCGTTCGGGCGCTGGACGCGGGAGTTCTCGCCATTGCTGGCTTGGCCGTTGGCCCGGTCGCGTTGGGGGCGCTGCACCGAAGGCTGCGGATCGCGCGGCGGGGTGTCGCCTTGCGGGGCGTCGGCGGCGGCGAGCAGGGTGGCGGTGAGGAGCCAGCAAGCGAGGGGGGTGGGGTTCATAGTGACATTATAACAACGACGGCCAAGGGAAGTTGCGAGGAAGGAAAGATGTTTGAATGCCCAGCGGACTGACTAAGGATAAGGCCTTCCCCATGCGCCCCTTTTTGCTCCTCGGCCTCTTGGTCGCCCTGAACCCTTTGGGGGCCGTTGAGCCGGCGAACCCGGCGCGTAAGCCCAATGTCTTGTTCATCGCCGTCGATGACATGAACAATGACTTGGGCTGTTATGGCCATCCCTTCGTGAAGTCGCCGAACATCGACCGCCTGGCGGCGCGGGGGGTGCGTTTCGACAAGGCCTATTGTCAGATGCCGTGGTGTTCGCCCAGCCGCGCTTCGCTCATGACGGGCCTGCGACCGGACACCACGCGGGTCATGGACCTCAACTATGATTTCCGCCAAGGCCTCCCGAACGTCGTCACCTTGCCGCAGGCCTTCCGGCAGGCCGGCTATTACGCCGCCCGCGTCGGCAAGATCTACCATTACGGCAATCCCGGTGACATCGGCACGAGTGGCTTGGACGACGCCGCTTCTTGGCAGGAAGTCGTGAATCCCGCCGGCCGCGACAAGACGACCTTGGAGCGGGATATCCTGATCATGAAGCCGACCGCGGGTCTCGGCTCGTCGATGTCGCTGTTGGCGGACAAGACCGGCAAGGACGAGGACCATACGGACGGCAAGGTCGCGACCGAAGCCATCAAGCTCCTGGAGGCGCACAAGGATAAGCCCTTCTTCCTCGCGGTCGGCTTCTACAAGCCGCACTGCCCGTGGGTGGCCCCGCAGAAGTGGTTCGACATGTACCAGCTAAAGGACGAAGTCCTCCCGCCCATCAGCCCCGCGTGGAAGTCCACCGTGCCGCCGGTGGCGTTGGCTTCGACCAGCCCTTGGCCGTATAAGGGCGTGACCGCGGAAGAGGCCCGGCAGTGCCGCCTGGCCTACCACGCCACGATTTCCTTCGTTGATGCGCAGGTCGGTCGGGTCGTCGACGCCTTGGAGCGCTTGGGCTTGGCCGACAACACCATCATCGTCTTCTGGAGCGACCATGGTTATCACCTGGGCGAGCACGGCCTCTGGATGAAGCAGAGTTGCTTCGAGGAATCCACCCGCGTGCCCCTGATCATCGTCGCACCCAAGGCCGTCGCCGGTAAGGCCAGTCCGCGGACCGTCGAGCTGGTGGATTTGTATCCGACGCTGACGGACCTCGCCGGTGTGGCGGCCCCCGCCGGGCTCCAAGGCGTCAGCTTGCGTCCCCTGCTGGCGGATCCGGCGGCGGCATGGAAGCGTCCGGCGCATTCACAGGTCATCCGCGGCGGCATCAACGGCATCCAAGGCTACAGCATCCGCACCGAGCGCTGGCGCTACACGGAGTGGGAAGGCGGCGCCAAAGGCGTCGAACTCTATGACCACGACGTCGACCCGCAGGAACTGAAGAACTTGGCGGACGATCCGGCCCAGGCGGCCGTCGTCGTGGAGCTCAAGGCGCAGCTCCGTGCCATGCATCCCGTGAAGGTCCCGGGCGGTAAGGCGGCGAAGCCCCACAAGGAAGGCGCCAGGAAGTAAGCCATGCCTCGGGCAGCCTGCATCATCAACGTCCCCCATGAGGGCCCGGGGCTCATCGGTGAGCTATTGGTCCAACGCGGGTTCACGGTGGAACTCATCCAGGCTTGGCAGGGGGAGCCTTTGCCGGCGGACCTCGGCCCCCATGACCTGCTCGTCGTGATGGGCGGTCCGATGGGCGTGGCCGACATCGGCCGTCCCGAGACCCCTTGGCTGGGACCGGTCGCCGAACTATTGCGTCGTCGTTTGGCTGCGGGTCTGCCCAACCTCGGCATCTGCCTGGGTTGCCAGCTCATCGCCCATGCGGCGGGGGCGGTCGTCGCTCCGATGCGCGACGCTATCGGCCAGCGCGTTCGCGAAGTCGGTTGGGGGTGCCTGCAGGTCTACCCGGAGGCCGATGCGTGCGTCCGCGGTTTGCCGACGCCGATGGAAGTGCTCCATTGGCATGGGGATGCCTGCGCCTTGCCGGACGGCGCGGTCTTGCTGGCGTCCACCGCTGTTTGCCGTGTGCAGATGTTCCGTCTGGGGCGGAGCCTCGGTCTGCAGTTCCACCCCGAAGTCGATGGCGCCACCGCAGCGCTGTGGGCGCGCGAAGACGCGGACTTCGTCGTGGCCGCGAATGGCCCTGACGGCGTGGCAGAGCTCCAGTCGACCTCGCTGGTCGCCGCCGAGCGTACCTTGGCTTGGCGGACCCGCCTCTTGGAGCAATGTCTGGATACGGTCTTGGCGTGAAGCGGATTATGGCTTCAGGGCCTCGGTCAGCAGCGGGGTCCAGATGTCTTGGCCATTCACGCTGATCGGTTGTTTAGGTGCGAGCGGCGTGGCGCCTTCCGTCTGCAGGATCTTGTTCTTCGCGAGGTCGAGCGTCGCCGACAGCCCGTTGCCGGAGAACGTGGTCACATCGCCCTTGCGCACGATTTTGTGTGGGCCGGGCCAGGCCTGGGCGAAGGTCCGGAAGGCGTCGTCGTCGGGCGTGAGGGTGACTTCGGCCAGGAACCCGAAGACCCCCTTGCCGGGATGTGGACCGACCCCATGTTCGACCGTGAAACGTGCCGCCTGCTGTTTGTCTCCGTCGCGGACATAGACGATGGCGGGCGGCGCGCCCGGCGCTTCGGCGAACGCCTTCCCGGCCGTCAGCTTGAGGGCCAAGGTCGCCGGACCTTTGCGGAGGAAGACGATGCCATGGGTAGGTAAGGCGCCAGGCGTCAGCTCGCGTCCGGCGCGGTCGCAGACCTTGGCGTCGGACGGGAAAACCAGGTGCGACCAGAGGCCTTTGAGTTCGGGCATGGGGCGGAGGTGCTTGGGCTTTTCCGTGTCGTCGGCCGCGAGGAGCAGCGCGCGTCCTTTGTTCTGCACCGTGACCAAGGAAGGCCGGAGGTGGAGCGCCTTGTTATGGCCATTGCTGTCGGGCTCCTTGTTGACGCCGTAAGGGTCATTGCGCGACTCCATGACGAAATAGACCATCGTCGAACGTCGGTCGCCCGGGAACTGCACGGCGAAGGCCTTGTCGTCGTAGGCCTTGCTCGTCCCGCAGGTGCCGATGGAGAAATCCTTCGTCACCCAGTGCGTCGCCGTCATGCCCGGACCTTGGCCCCAGCGTTGGACGACTTCCCGGGGCAGGGTGGCCCGCAATGTTTCCGTCCACGCCTTCGGCGCGAGCCAGGTGCGCGACGCGGCCTCCGCTCCGAGGGGCCCAGGCTTGGCGGCGGGGAGCCAGCCGTTGGTGGCCAGCTGGTTGTCCGTCGCCCCGATCCCTTGGAGGAAGTTGTAGTCGCGGCTGTGCGAGCCGCCGAGGCGCTGGGCAGGCTCGAACCAGTTCACCGCCACTTCCGTCCAGAAGAGCCGCAGCAACGTCCGGCCCGTCTCTTGGTCCTTCGGGTCGCGGGCCAACTTCACCAGTTGCATGGCGCACTCCATGTCGATGCCCGTGTAGGTCGTGCTGTTGTACTCCGTGATCCCGTTGGTCAGGGTGTAGGTCAGGAACTCCCTGAGGTTGGCGCGCCCTTGGGTCATCAGCTTCTCGTCGCCCAGGTATTGCCCCAGCAGCACGAGGTTGCAGGCCTTCATGAGGAAGATGTTCGTGTAGTCCGGTCGGACGCGCTGCTGGAGGCTGCCTTGGGCGGCGTCGGTGAGCAGGGCCTTGAGGGCGGCCGCGTTGGCCGCATCGAGTTTGTCCCCATGGGCGAGCCCGAGCACCAGCAGGTTCTGGCAGACGAACTGCACGGCGTTCTTGTCCTTCACCTCGGGTTGCCCGCGGTACCAGCGGAAGTTGCCGAAGTTGGGGTTCTCCTTCCGCAGCTCCTGCTGGGAACGGAGCGTCGCCAAGGCTTGCGCGACCTTGGCCGGGGCCTCGCCGGCCACGGTGGCTTCGAGCGCATAGCGCGCGAGGTCGCGGGCCCCGAGCCGCTCGCCGGCTTGCGCGATGTGGGCGAAGGCGCCGTCGAGGCTGCGCTGCTGTTCCTTGGTGGGAGCGGCGAGCAGGCCGGCGGCGAGCAGGCAGGGCAGGAGGGCGGACAGGCGGAACGGCATCCTCCACCCATAGAGCGATTATATAATCTGTAAAAGCCAATCCAGCGTTGCGGCGCGGAGGTCATTTCCTACCACTGGGATATGGCCTCCGACCTCATCCATCTCGCCCGCGCCGGCCAAGAATACGGCACCTGCGCGGCCGCGGAGTTGGCGGCGCGGGTGGCGGCGGGTGAGGTCCTGGCGACGGACCATTATTGGCGTCCGGGCATGAAGGAATGGGCGCTCGTCGCCGCTTTCGCCGCACCCCGGCCGCGGTTGCCCTTCGCCCGTCCGGCCGACAAGCCCAGCAACTTCCTCGACGACCTCTTCAGCCGGGAAAGCAAGGTGAAGGGCCTCCAGCTGCTGTGGGACAAGCTCGCCGTTTCGCCCCGCGAATGCCTGGTGTCGGAGGCGGATATCGCCGCCATCACCACGCAGGTCGGCTATGACGTGCGCAAACGTTGCCTGGAAGAGACCAAGCAGTGGTATCGCCAGGCCTTGGCCGCGTATTTGGCCGATCGCCTCTTCACGCCGGACGAGAAGGTGAACCTCGAAAACCTCGCCCGCAGCTTCGGCTTCGACCCGGGCACCAGCTTGGCGCTGCATCGCGCCGAGTTCGAGTCCTACTACGCCGTCGGCGCGATGACCTGCCTCATGCGGTCGGGCACGCCCGAGGAGAAGGCCCGCCAGCTGGACGTCTTGGCTCGGGAGGTCCCCTTGCCGTCATCCGTGATCGCGGAAGCCAAGCTCCGTGCCTGCAGGACCTACTTCGGCGACCTCTACAAGCAGAACATCGTCCGCGAGGACGACGAGAACCTCCTCGATCCGGGCGTCGCCCGGGAACTTCGGCGGATGGCGAACGTCCATGGGTTGGATTTGGCCGAAGCCATGCCCGAACTCTCGGCCCAAATCACGCAGTCGGCCCAACTTTGGCAACTCTACAAGGCTCCGTTGACGCCCATCGTCAGCGACCGCGAATTGGGGTCCGAGCCTTGCTACTGGGAACGCCAGGTCGAGCTCTACCAGAACAAGCGCGTGACCGTTCGCCGCAGTTACGGCGGCTTCGGTTCGAGCATCCGGATCTTCGGTAGCCTCCGTTACCGCGTCGGCAGCTACGACGTCGGGCGCCAGACCGAGGACCAGGTCGTCCAGGTCGACTCCGGCCGGCTGCTTTTCCTTGCGCAGCGTGCCGTGTTCGACGGTCAGCTCAAGAACCTGAACTTCAAGTACGGCAAGGTCGTCGACATCGTCACGTACACCAACGCCTTGGTCGTCAGCCGCGACAGCGGGCCCGACCTCATCTTCATGTTCACCAGCGGCCCCGCCGAGGCCGGGGTCATCCTGCGGCGGTTGGTCCGCCAGGCGAAGGGCTGAGGGGGCGTCTTGCTATGACAGGCGGGCGATTTGACGCCCTTGTGTAGTTTCAGTAGAAATCCTCCATGCCCACCGCACCGCTCACCGTCTTCTATAGTCCCGCCTACGTCGTCGAAGGCCGGATGGAGACCGTCACCAAGGCGAAGCTGGTCGCCGGCTTGATCGAGTCGGGCCAAGCCGGGGACGTGCGTCTGCAGGCGCCGAAGCTCGCGACGCGGACGGAACTCGAACGCATCCACGACCCGGAGTACGTCCGCCGCACCCTGGAGGATACGGGCGCCTTCCTGGAGGTCGGGCCGTGGTCCAAGCCGCTGCTCAACAGCATCCTCGCCTCCACGGGCGGCATGCGCGACGCCGTCAAGCAGGCCCTGCGGAACGGTCGCTCGGGGAGCCTATCCAGCGGCCTGCACCATGCGCGCCGCGCTTCGGGCAATGGCTTCTGTCAGTTCAATGGTTTGGCCCTCGCCGCCTTGGAGGCGTTGAAGCAGGTCGGGACGGTCGGCATTCTGGACCTCGATGCCCATGCCGGGGGCGGCACTTTCGACATCTTGGGCGGCGACCCCCGGGTCTTCCTGGCGGACATCACGGTCCATTGCTTCGACTCGTGGGAACCGACGGATGAGCGGCGCCATTTCTATTATGAAGTCACCGAACCGCAGGGCTACCTGGGGCAGGTGGAGGACGCCTTGCACTTCCTCGAGCCGGTCGAGTTCCTGATCTACAACGCCGGCATGGATACCTACGAGAAGGCGGGCGGCCTCAAGGGCCTCACCAAGGACATCATCCGAAAGCGCGAGCGCTTGGTCGTTGAGTGGGCCCGCCGCCGGAGAATCCCGCACGTCTTCGCCTTGGCCGGCGGCTACAAGTGGGGCGGGCTGAGCCTCGCGCAGATCGCGGAGCTCCACCTCGAGACCGTGCAGGCCTTCGCGCGGCCTTAACCCTCGAGCTTGGGGATGTTCAGCTCCTTGAGCGTGAACAGGCCCTTCTCGTTCGGCAGCACCAGGTAGAGCTTGCACTCCTTGCTCTGGGCGATCGCGATCATGATCGGCCACTGGGATTGCGGGACGCCCGCGACGACGAGCATCGGGTCCTCCCCGGCGGCGGTGCCGGCCGGTTCTTCGATGGCCACGCCCTTGTGCGTGATGTCGAAGTTATGGTTCAGCCACCGACCCAGTTCCTTGGCGAGCCCGCGCATGTCGGACTTGCCGACCTCGATCTTGGAGCGGTCGACCAGGGCCCAGAGCGGGATGGCGAAGTTGTGTGCCAAGGAGTCCATGCGGGACGCGCGGGCGCGGCGCCTTAGGCGAGCTTGATCAGGTCGGCCGTCGCGGGGACGTCCGAGATGATCTGGTCGGGGTCCGGGCCGACGCCGATGTAGCGCAAGTTGGGCAGGGTGCGGAGCGCGCCACCGCGGGCGGCGAGTCGCACGATTTCCGCCATCGTGAAGGCCACGTAGCGGCGGGCTTCCGGCGGCAGCTGGGCGAAGGAGCGGACGGCGGAGATGTCCGCCTGCCAGCCCGGGAGGGTGGCGTAGATCGGCTTGAGGGCGCGGCGAACGGCGTCGTTGCGCGGCACGCCCATCACGGTCTTGCCGGCGGCGTCGCGGTAGCCGGTGCAGAGCAGGAGGTCGCCGCCTCGCCACGAGCCATGGGGGGAAAGCGCGTCGAGCTTGTTCAGGACCAGGTCGTCGTAACCCCCATAGCGGAGGGCGTCGGCCTTCTCGACGAGGTCGGACCAACCCACCATGCGTTGGCGGCCCGTGCTCGTGCCGAACTCCAGCTTAGCGAGCGCCTGCTGGAGCGGGTGCGTTTCTTCCATCTTCGTGAGGAAGACGTGCGTCCCCACCTTGGTGTCGTAGGCCTTGCAGCAACCCACGGTGTGGATGGCCTGGACCGGGATGCCGGCGGACTGGAAGAACTCGGGCGTGTACGTGTGCGAAGCCGTGACGTTCGGGGCGAAGCCGGCGCGCTTGTCGAGCCAGTAGGCTTGGCCGAATTCGCCGATGATGCGGCGGTCCGCCGCGAGGTCGCCGAGGATGCGGTCGCGGACGTCGCCGATGGCGTGGGCCAGCTTTTGGCCAGCGGACCAATAGGCGGACAGGACGGCCGCGTGGTCGAAGGTGAACGGTTCCTTGCCGGCGAAGCGGGTGAAGTCGAACTCGGCGGCGACGAAGACGCCGGATTCGATGGCGCCCTTGTTGGCGCGCAGCTCGGCTTCGGTCAGCTTGGCGAAGAGGCCGGCCCATTTCTCGGGCGCGAGCTTGCACACGTCGCGGACGGTGTCGCCGGCGCGGCGGAGGCGGGCGGAGAGGCGCTCGGCGTAGGCGGACTGCTCGCCGAGGAATTCCGAATAATGGATCTGCATCTGGCCGACTTCATCGGCGTAGGCCGGCGTGATGCCGCGGCCGGTGGAGCCGCGCGGCTCCTGGCCGAGCGTGTGGATGCGGTAGTCCTCCCAAGCGAGGTCCAGGATGCGGTGCGCGACGTCGCTGATCATGCAGCGCTCGTCGATGAGCAGGCGGTTGAGGACGGGAATGCCGATCTTCTCGAGGGGCAGGGCTTCCCACAGGGCCTTGCGGGGGTCGGCGACGACGCCGGCGCCGAGGGCGAGGCAGGCCACGTCGTGTTCGGCCACGCCGCCCGGCAGGAGGTTGAGCTTCAGGCCGGCGACCGTATGGCCGGAGTTGGCCCCGCCGTTCACCTTGAGCACCGTCCCGACCACGTCACGGCGGCCCGTGAGCTGTTGGAGCTCGCGGACGATCTCGGGGATGAGGCGACCTTTACCCTCGTCTCCCATGCTGATGCCGACGTCGGCGATGAGGTGGCTGTGGAACGGAGTGAGGGCCATGGGCAGGGGGGAGTAAAGCGGACGCGGGTGGTCGTCCGCAAGACGGAAGGAACGGGACGGGCGCTTAGGCCGTGGGGTTCTTTTGGCTCTCGTAGAAGTCGTTGATCTTCTTCGAGACGTCGCGGTAACCGGAATCGGCCATGTAGATGGCCTTGTATTCCTCGATCGCTTCCTTGGTGCGGGCCATCTTCTCGTAGGCGCCGCCCAATTCGTAGATGATTTCCTTCTTCAGGTCGTTCATGACCGGGACTTCGGACTTCGCGAGGAGCAGCTGATCGACACCCAAGTCGAACTTGCCGCTGGCGACGAAGCACTTGCCGATCGAAAGGATGGCGGCCTGGCGGAACTTCGGGTTGCGCTGGGCGTACTGCAGCTGCTGGATCGCCTCGTCGAGGCGACCGGCGCCGAAGAGCAGGGAGCCGTACTCGTAGCGGAAGGAGTAGTCGTTCGGGTAGCGCTCCACGAGGCTGCCCGTCGTCTGGATGCGGTAGTCGGTGAGTTCCTTCTCGTTCGCGGCGAGGGCGGCGGTGGCGGCGGCGTCGCCCGGGGTGGCGGCGAGCTGTTCGCGGAGGCCCTTGGAGACCTTCTCGTAGCGCTGGGTGATGAGGTCGATTTCCTGGCGCTCGAGGGACGAGTCGGCCTTGCCGAGGGTCGTCAGACGACCGCGCTGCAGCCAAGCGATGGCGCTGTCGAGGTCGCCGGCGGAGATGAACTGGCGGACGATGTCGCGGTAGAGGTCGAGGCTGTCGGGCTGGGCCTGGATCTTTTCGGCCAAGGCGGCGGCCTGTTCGATGGCGGTGCCGGCGTCGGTGACCTTACGGGCGGCCTGTTCGAGACGCAGGGCTTCGTCCTTGTCCTTGAGCTTGGACTGGAAGTCGCCCTTATCTTCCCAGTTGCCCTTCTTCATCGTCTTGCTGACGGAAGCCTTGCGGACGCATTCCTGGAGGTCGCCGTTGCCCGGGAAAAGCTTGAGACCAGCATCGGAGGCCGCGAGGGCGAGGTCATATTCGCCGGCGTTGATCCAGGTGTTCGAGAGGTCGACGTAGTGCTGGACCTGCTTGGGCTCGCTCTGCGTGAGTTCTTCGAAGGCGAAGGCGGCGAGTTCGGGGAACTCCAGCTTGAGGGCGGCGGCGGCGATGGTCTTGTTCGCGTTCACGTCCGCGGGAGTCTTGGCGAGCTTGGCTTCGGCGTCGGCGATGGCGGCGACGGGGTCCTTCTCGACGGCCTTGGCGATGCCGCCGGCGGAGAGGGCGTTGGTGATGCCATCAAAGAGGCCCTTGCGGGTGCCCAGGACCGCCTTCTGCGCCTTGCGGAGGGTGCGACGGACTTCGACGCAACCCAGATTGCGGCTCAGGATTCCCGAGAGGATTTCGATGGCATACTGGGGGTTGGTCTTCAATTGCTGCTCGGCCGCGGCGATCTGCTTCTGCAGGCGGGGATCGAGGTCAGTAAGGGCGACTTTTTTCATGGATGGGGTAAGATGGACCTGCGAAAACTGACCTTCCCGACGGCGTGGGTCAATCCCTTCGGCGGGAAAAACGCAGGTGGCGGCGTAGGGCTGAGCGCAGGGGGGCGGCTATGATTCTTCCGACACAGTCCTGCGCCCCGCATTTGCAGGGGTGGAACAGGCTTTCGGCCAGCGAAAACCCATAGTCAAAGGTGATTTCATCGCCAGGGGCGAGGGGACGGAGGGCGACCAGCCAAGGGTGTCCGGCCACCGCCTCAAAGATGAGTTCTGCATTAGGTAGGCAGGCATGGTTGGCATGGCGAGCAGGGTTGGTCGGCGCCGAACCATCCAGCCAGAGTCCCGGGCCGATCTCCACCAGGTAGGTGGGTTGTCCCGGGGTGCTGACTTCAGGTGGTGCCTTGAGCAGGTCGCCGACGTAGGGGGCGATGCGTTCGCCTGCCGCGAAGGCACGCGTGGCGAAAAGCCCCAGCCCGCTGATGGGCGAAGGTTTCGACTCCGTACCCGCCGCGCTCATGCCTCCGGCTTGAGGTCGCGGGTCATCAAGGTCGTCACGCCGGCCCGCGCATCGAGTCCTTCGAAGAGGATGCGGTGCAGGCAGAAGAGGATCGGGGCGTCGAGCTGGCGGGCCTTGGCCACGCGGGTCAAGGTGTCGGTGGCTCGATAGCCTTCGACGGAGTCGCGCCGGGTCGCGAGCGCGGCGATGGCGCCGGCGGCATCCTTGGCCACCTGTTCGCCGAAGGAGCGGTTGCGGCTCCAGCCGCCATGGGCGGTGGCCATGAGGTCACCGACTCCGCCAAGTCCGAGGAAGGTTTCGGATCGGCCGCCGACGGCGACGCCGACGCGCATCATTTCCTGCAGGGCGCGGGTGAGGAAGGCGGCTTTGGCGTTGGAACCGAGGCCGAGGCCATCGCATAGGCCGGCACCGACCGCATACACGTTCTTCAACGTCCCGCCGATCTCGACGCCGGCCAGGTCGGAGGACGTGTAGGCGCGGAGCGTCGGGCCGCTGAGGGCGGCTTGGACTTCGCGCAGGGTGTCGTCGTCTTGATGGGCCGCGAGGACCATGGCGGTGGGCAGGCCGCGGGCGACTTCATCCGCGTTGCTGGGGCCGCTCAGCGTCGCCACGGGAATGTTGCCGGCGCCGAGCGCCATCACTTCGGTGGGGCGGCGGAGCGTGTTTTGGTCGAGGCCCTTGCAGAGCGAGACGACCATGCGCGCGGAGGAGGCGCGGAGGGCCGGGCCGATTTGGCTGACGAGTTCGGCGAGGCCTTTGGACGGGCAGGCCAGGAAGACCACATCCGCATCCATGAGCGCGGGGATCGCTTCCAGGCCGATCTGGAGGGACGGCGCAAGCTTGTGGCCT
>Ga0114982_1000284_pt1 | contig 27726 bp, 44 predicted proteins | sample Shrwel_input2_FT_FD_87183 | JGI IMG/M metagenome (GOLD analysis project Ga0114982, IMG submission 87183) | Subsurface microbial communities from deep shales in Ohio, USA - Utica-3 well 1 S input2 FT | ecosystem: Environmental > Aquatic > Deep subsurface > Shale gas/oil reservoir > Produced... | reverse complement strand
GTGTATCAGCAAATTGTGTGTGAGTGATTTTCTTCAAATCAGCGTGAGCATTTTGCCAGCTAACTTTGCAGAACTCATTGTCTGTGCTACCTGTCAATAGGATGGCATCACGGTCGGCAAAGTCTGATGCCAACTTGTCGTATGCTACAATCTCAGTTGGACATACGAATGTAAAGTCTTTTGGATAGTAAACAATTACTTTCCACTTGCCTTCGAAGCTCTTGTCTGTAATTTCAAAAAAAGCATCGTTTGGTTGTCCTGGCTTAACGCCTGTAATTGCGAATGGGGATAATTTATCGCCAACTGTTTTCATATTTTTCTCCTGTGTGTTAAAATGAAATGTTACAGAAATATTCTGTATATGTTTATTGTACATTTATTTAATCTGCAAATCAACGATTTTCAATTGATTTTATTAATGTCAACAATAGGTATTACTCGTTAGTAGTAGTTATAGGCAACAAGGTTGGATTGAATCTAAGGGTAAGTAGCATTCTTGGAAGATTGTCATGATTGATCACATTATGGGGAATATCCACATAAACCACAGTTGGTTGATTGATCAACTCTGACTCTAACAACACTGGCGTAGATTTCCATGTGAGATGCCAGGACTCGCTACCGTTTGCTGTAGTTTTTAGTTCCTTGTCAAAATCTCCACCGTACCACTGCATTTCGCAATTATTACCATTTAATATAGGTATGTTCAATGCCCAAGTTGGATAGTTATTCCAAACTTTAAAATAATCCACATGTAATCCTCTTTCACTGTTGGCAGTGGAGTAAAATATCATTGCACTTTTTAAAGAATGGGTTTTTCCGGAAAATCTAGTTAAATCATTTGCAACGATAGATTCAACGTATTTCATTTCTGCTTCATCTAAATGTTCAGATCTCTTATTTCCTATATTAACTTGTAAATGCAAATACCTATCGATTAATGTTTGCCAACAGGTAAGATCAATTAATCTACTATATTTTTTCATGCTGTATTTAATCAAAAGAAAACCCACCGTAGTGGGTTTACTGCTGACTACTTATCACATTGTACGCCGTCAGCAGGCGATTAATATTTTTCTACTAAATTGTCTCTAAAAATTTGCCAGGCTCTTTCCCATGACCACCGTCGACTGCTTTGCCACACATGCTGTCTATTTAACATTAGTGCATCTTTAACAGCTTGTTTTAGATCGTCATTTAAACAACCAGTGACACCTTCGTCAATGACATCTTCGGGGCCCTGACAAGGATAAGCTGCTACAGGAGTTCCGCAGGCCATCGCTTCAATCATTACAATACCAAATGTTTCCCATCTTGAAGGAAATACAAATACATCGGCATTGGCATAGTAGTGAGCTAGACTTTCGCCTGTTTTAAAACCTGTAAAGATAATATCTGGATATTTCTTTTTATATGTTTCCAACATAGGACCATCGCCTACCATAATCTTTGTAGCACCTGGGTAGTCTAGCTCAAAGAAATCTTCTAAGTTCTTTTCTTTACTGACACGACTAACACACAACAGTATAGGTCTACCCGCTACTGTTTCGCCTCTGTGTGCAGGGTGAAATATATCTCGATCAACGCCACGTGTCCATGGAATAACTTCTCCGCCAAATCCATGCGCTTTTAATTCAGCAACCATGCTGTCTGTGGTTGTTAGCACTTTTCCACTGTGTTTGTGAAACCATCTTACAAACGCCCAGGTAAACTTCTCTGGTATTCCAAATAGTTTTTTTAGCCCTTCAGGAAATTTAGTATGGTAAGCAGTATTGTGCCTAATATTATGTTTTGAAAGATATTTTCTAGCCCACAGACCAAGAGGACCCTCTGTGGCGATATGGATATAATCAGGACTGATCTCCTTAATCTTCTCGCCCATCTCCCTTGGATAGGCAATCTTGACTTCGTTGTAGCGAGGGCAATCAAAGTAGCGGAAGTCCCCGGGAGTAATGTAAACAACGCGATAGTTGTCCAGAACCGCACACGCTTCGATATTTTTGTATGTTGTGACAACGCCATTGATTTGCTCCGGTAAGTTATCGGTTATAATTAAGATTGTTTTCTGCATTCGCCTACTACCTTAAAACTCTTAAACTTTAGGTTCCACTTCATTGTGCTTAGGACTTGCTCGCAAGTTTTTTGATCCGCGAACTGTAGTTCTACTCTTCCTGGTTGATCCTGAGGATCCGTTAGGTGAACTGCTATCAATATCATTAGCCACATCGTCCTTCTCCTTAGTCCATGTTACAATTTCCCAACGGCCGTCCCAATGCTCTACCAAGGCAGTACAGGATTCGACCCAATCACCGTCATTCATATAGACAACACCATCTATTTCTTTGATTTCGGCGTGATGTATATGTCCGCAAATAACGCCATCAAAGCCGCGCTTCTTACAGTAGCCTGCTAGGTTCTGTTCAAACTTGAACATAAAGTCTACAGCTTTTTTTACTCGGTGTTTGAGATATTGACTAAGACTAAAGTACCCAAAACCAAAACGATGACGTATCCAATTAAATTTGCTATTAAGCGAAAGAACGAAATCATATGCTTTATCTCCTAAGAATGCTATCCACGGTGCTAGACGAGTTATTCCATCAAACAAGTCACCATGTGTGACCAGATAGTGCTTACCATCAGCACCTATGTGTTCTATTTGATTGTGTATCTCTACTAGACCAAAACTAAAACCATATGGTATCATTGGTCTTAAAAATTCATCATGGTTGCCCGCAACGTATACTACCCTGGTGCCGCGTTTGGCATGCCCTAGTACACGACGGACTACGTTGGTATGACTCTGCTTCCAACGCCACTTGTTTTGTTGTATACGCCAAGCATCAATGATATCACCTACTAGATATAGGGTATCGCAAGTATTGTGCTTAAGAAAATTATTTAGACGATCCGCTTGACTATCCTTTGTGCCTAAATGTACATCTGAAATAAAAATAGAACGGTACGTCTTGGTAGTCATACCATTATTTATCGTACAATCTGTTACAGTTTTGTTACAATCTTAGGTCAAAAGAAAACCCGCCGAAGCGGGTTTGTTCTATCTAATAAAATTAGAAATTAAATGCTAGGCCAAGACCTAGTGCATTTTCCTTGATGTCTTGATAAGACTTACTTGCATTCAAGTTAACAGAAACACTCTTAGCAAGAGGAATGCTGTATGTCGCAAATGCAACTGTTTGCTTAGTGAGAGTGGCTTCGTCACTACCAACGCGAGTCTTAACACCTGCTAATGCAAAGCCTGGACCAACCTTCATACCGGTAGTTGCGCCAACTAGACCGTATGTGTATGCGGCACCTTTAGCACCGTTGAAGCCATTGTCGCGACCAACACCAACAAATGGTGTGATTCCAGCAAAGCCAACTTTGGTGTTAGCAACTGTAGCCTCTAGACTGTTCAACATGCCACCACCGCCAACAGTAGCAGTACGAGATTGTAGACCTAATTGGTAAACACCTAATTGCTTGCCGGCACGAACATACTGTGCTGTGCTATCTTTTGCGCCATTAACACCGCGAACAGCGTCAACATCAACAGATACGTAGTCGGCTGCGAAAGCAGTACCAGAAATGGCCAAAGCCAAGATTGCAAAAATTTTCTTCATTTATATTTCCTTTAAAAGAATGACATTTGCGTGTCATTACACTAGTATATATACCTGTTTGTCAGAGGTCAAGAAAAAAGGCAACCGAAGTTGCCTTTTGGTGGTTTCTGTTACGAGGTATTTCCTACCCTAAGCCGAGTTTAGGCGGCTAAAGCGAACTGTTCGTCGTTTGCATTTACGTTTTTTGTGTCTTCGGCCGGGAATCCCCAACCCTAACGGCTTCTACCTTGCCGGACTGTCCATTTCTGTACTCTTGACCCAATCGATCCTGTGTCAGGCCCATCATAAAGAATCACGACCCCATTTAATATTATTCCAAACACGTTCATGTATATAATACAAGATAGTATTTGATATTAATTGAGTAATAGCAATCGGCCCTGCTAAAACTAAACTTCCAGTGAATAACCAAACTATCAAGAATGTTGCTCCTGATCCTGTTACTCTCCAACTTAGTGTTTTAACAATGCTTCTTGATTTACTGTCTATCATAAATCCTTATGGTGGACCTGGCGGGCACTGCCCCCGCGTCTTGAATCCTTTTCTGTCTACTTCATACAGTCTTAACTTACATTATATAATATTTATATTACGTTGTCAACGAATCACGGATACGCTCAAATGGAACATCTACCCATTGCCAACTAATGAATTTACGAATTCCGGGATTTGGACTGTCAACAGAGTGAATTTTACTTACGTTTAATAAGTACATATCGTTTTGTTCTGCAACAAATTGGTCTACACAATCTACTTGGTCTAATGCAAATATATTTGCGGCGGCACGACCGGGGTATACAAACCCTTGTCCGTCTTCTTTCTTGTTATAAAAATAAGTTGTAGATCCGTTAGTCTCTACATAGTAGTTTGCACATGCACTGATATTGTGATCGATATGTGGTAGTAAATGTCCAGAACCTACAATCTCTGCAAGTTGCACCTGTAACGGAGGCATACCAGCAAACATTTCCGCAGGCATAAGACTTTTTAGATATGCTGGATCTCTTAATCTGTAATAGGTTAACACAGGGCGAGGAGCCCTTCCATAAGAAGTAACCACAGACCCCTTTAATCTTTCAAAGTCTAAGTTGTCTAACTTAAAATTAATTTTTTTGAACATTTCTTTCAACCAGTAAATCTTTATTATACATATACTTTACCACATCTTTCCAGTACATCTGTTCTATTAGTGCTGCTCTAGCACTGATACACCATCTAGGTTTATCACCCATGATGACAGTATGTGGTACTCCTACACGAACTAATGTTAGTTCTGGGCCTAATGTATGTCTGTCAATTTCTTCTAACTGACTGATTGGCCAATTGTAATAAACTGTTCCAGCAGCACCTCGAGAAGGAGGTCCTTTAATTTCAGGCATCTTGTACCAAGTCATTGTACTGTCGTTACCGTCGAATACCATGTTCAACCCAAATGTAGAAATTTTCTTAGGATGCTCTTTGTGTATATCGATGTGTGCATTATTTGTATTGTGTCCAGGGGATCTATAAAATATTAAAGCATCAGCTACGTAGATTCCGGAGTCGTGCATTTTCTGTAGCCATTCAGGATCGAACATGTTTTTAGCGGTATCGTTCCACACCCCAAACTCTTTTCCTGTTATATCAGGAAATTTCCAGTCTGATCTTAGTGCATTACTGCAATCAATTTTAAGTTTATACCAACACGGTTCTATCATTCTCGTTCAACCAATAAATTTTTAGAGCGCAACAATGTTAAAATTTCATCCCACTGATGATTGTCTAAAAAAGTTGTTCTTGCAGAAATGCACCAACGAGGATCGTCCTTCATTAAAATTGCATGAGGCAAATCTGTTTTAACTAATGTAACTTCGTTGCCTATATGGCATCTTTCGATTTCTGTTACCTGATCATATCTCATTGCAATATAAGGAGTTTTAGCTTTGGTCCAAATTACATCTTCGTCTTTTAATTCTTGAGGATATTGGTACCATGCCATTTCGCTGCCCTTGCCACCAATGCACCAATTGATACCGTAGTTAGTAAGACGTAGTGGATTAGTTTTACTAATGTCCACGTGAGTTTCTTTAGTACTTGCACCAGCTCCTCTGTAAAATAGCATTGCATTATACAAAGGAATTCCTATAGATTTCATATGATCCAGCCATTCTTTATTAAAGATAGACTCAGCTGGCGGATTCCAAATTCCGTAATCGCTGGTAGGAGTTGGAAAAACATAGTCTTTCCTAATTGCATTGCTAACATCAAGTGTTAGTCTATAATAGCAATTATTTAATAATGTCATATTAAAACATTTTTCCTACGATAACATCTTCATCAACGTATCCTAACCTATGCAAGATAGGGCGAAAATCTGGCTCGCCTTTAACGTGCCATGTAATCTTATGAGCATACTTACGCATTTCCTGCTCTGAATATTTAATCAGTTTGATACCTGTCATTCCCTGACGATAATCTTTGTGTAGGAACAATACATCGTTGGCCGCAACAATAGTTTCTTTATAATGAATGTGTGGCTTCACAAACCATGCACTATATCCCACCAGCATGTTATCCTGTTCTTCAAGACGAGCGGTAAGAAGATAGAAGTTACCTGCTTTTTCCATTTTATCGTATAGTTCCCAGTCGGGTGCTAACTTAATTTTATCCTTGTGCATCGTCAACTCTTCGTAGTGATCGATGAGCATAGGTTCCATTTCTGGTTTAACTAGTAGTACTGGTTCACATTGTAATTTTAATGCCATTTTTATCTCTCAATTAACTCAACCAACCGCGTTTCCAGTCTGTAGTTATCCAAACTGCTTTGTCTCTGAACCTCTGTTCATCTGTCCTATAATGTCTCCATGATGGCATTTTTATCTTATTCTTTGTGTAGTTTTCATCGCCTGTAAACTTCTGAATATGCTTTTTAATTTCCATCTTGTAGTAATTAAAATCGTAACCTTGCCATTTTACTTCTGCGGGAGTTGATACAGCATAGTTATTCCAATCCTTACCTGCACCAAAGTGAAATAGGTTTTTGTCTAAGATCATTTCTTCAATTTCTAACAACCACATAAGTTGTTCGCTTTGGTAGTTCAATGTGTAGTCTAACCACCAGAACAAATCTTTAACATCAACTAGCTGCCTAGGACATGCATTAATTGATTTTTTATATCTTTCTTGAGAAAATCCGTTAAGGTTTTTTAGAAATTCTGGAATACTTTGTTTTAATTTATCTTCAGGTAACGCTTGATAAATGTTTGCACCAAACACAGGATCCATTAAGTGTCCTGTAACAACTACACCATCTTTCAGTGCTACACGCAAAGGATCGTCAGTGTAAAAACTCATTTCTCTAGTTTCTAACTGCCCTTCTATATATTTTTTGTAGAACTCTGGATACTCACGTATAGAGTTGTTATCCATCATTACAACAATCTGTTCTTTAGGAGCAATTTTTAGAAGCTCACTTAACACCAGAGTAGAATCAATTCCTCCGCTCCATGTTACTACTAACTTCTTAGAACCTGCTTGAGTAATAATGTTACTAGCACTATTGTGACAAAGTTCTTCAATACTCAAAGGTTCAACTGCACTACCTATTGGAGTGATCACTTCAATGTCTTTAATATCAATCATTGATCTTGTACGATCAAATACATTATACATGTGGTCAGGCGACGTCATCATCGGGGTCATGCCTGCATGGTGATAATATTTTCTCAAAATTTAATACCTAATATATCTAAGTGGGATTTAAATACCGCCGGCTCTAACAACTTAGGAGGTGGCGGCGGAGGAGTCCAGTCAGGATAAACAAATGTAATATTATAAGTTGTAGGAGCATCTGCTCCTACATGTAAATTATATCGTTTATCTTCTGCTTCTAGGTCAGGCAGTTGATTGATCATGTTTTTCTATTAACCCTATCATAATTCCGCCTAAATCAAAATAGTGCGGTTTGGTGTGCCAATTGTTTAGTTTAGGCTTGTCGTGATGTTCTTTATGAATCCACTCACCGCCCATTGGAATAATAAATTCCAATAGCCATATATTTCTGGCTGCGGTCCTGCCTTCAATGTTTGTAGGATTACCGTGTGCAAAAATTGTATGTAAACCACTGGTTACTAGATATAGTGTAGTTGGTAATGCATACAAATACAAGAATGCATTAACTCCAAAAGCTAACATTAATAAGCCGTAAGCTACACTAAGGGTAAAAGAATGTTCAATGAAGAAAAGATGCATTTTGTCACGCATCATTCTTAATTCATTTTTAGTTGCCTTGACATTTTCTCGATCTTTAAATCTAAAAAAGTGTCTCCAGTCAGGATCGTAAGGGTCGTCTTCGGTATCAGCAAATTTATGATGTGTTATATGTACACTGCTCCAATGAACAGGAGCAGAGTTTAAACTAATACATCCTACTAGTCCAAAAAACCAATGCCAGAATCTAGAACATACAAATGAGTTATGTACAAATAATCTATGATATCCGACTGTTACAGTTAATGCAATTGTCAGATATAATACAAACGCAGGAATCAACCACAGTAAACTAGCGGTAGATGTTAATGTAAAATATAGTACAGGAAAAAATAACCATGCACCAATAGAACGTTGCCATGCGTGTGTTTTCATAAAAATTTTACTCCATAACAGCTTTGACTACCTTTGACTGTAGCTTCGGTATCTCCAGATCTAACACGAATTTGTGTTGGTCCTACAAAGTCTTTACCTTTAATAGTTAATGTGCCTCTAACAAGAAAAATATTAGAATTATTTTCAATTACTCTACTTGTTCCGGACTCTACAACAAAACTTTCTAATGTTGGAAGACCATCTTTGTTATACTGGTGAGGAATACATAACCACTCAGTTGGTACTGGAAAATTTAATTGTAAATTGCCGCCTGTGGAAGCACTGGCTCCAGCATGTTCTGAATTCAGCCAACCTGGATTCCTATCTGATAGTTGTTCGCCTGTTTCGATAACATGAACTTTTGCACATCCGTGTGTATAATAATACCACCCAGTTTTAACCAATCCGTTTTCTGCAATAGGAACAACGCGAGTATCGCCTGCGTTGGCCTGAGCCAAGATAACAACTGTTCCAAATGCTGCATGTGGAGTAAATTTCATACTGTACCTTCCGCCATTTCTTGAATAACTTGTTGTATAATAACTTTTAATTTAATGATCATCTGTTCGTCCCTACCCGCAACTTGTTGGTTAGGGGTGAATCCTTCAACACCTGGTGCCGTAACTCCTTGAGCAATTAATGCGGCAGGTACAGGAGATTGGGCTCGTGGAGCTCTCCTAACTCCGCGATCGGGAGTACTGTATCCTGTAGACACAAATGAATTTCCTGCTTCGGTTACGCGATGAACAGTATTCACTAATTTTTTTAAGGCTTCGTGATCTACATCAGTAGTGCCAATTTCGCTAACCCAAAAATCCTGAGGCGATGATTGTTTTAAAAGTTCAACAACTTCATCAGGATTACTTGTTGTTGCTGTATCGATACGAATATCTAATTTTATAGGAGTGCATTTTTCATTCTCTGGAATATATTCTACTGAATACGATCCAGCGTTATTGTAACTGAGAATTTGCATCTTAAATGGAATCATTGTTTTCCTTTAACCGTAGTATTGAATTGTGCAGGTAATTGTACCTGATATTGGGTGAGCAGGGTTTGTTACATTCCATGCCCATTTGCGTGAGTTTCCTGAAGTGCTAGTACTTGTTCTAGCAGATCTAACACCGTTGATATTGTAACCCGACACAGACACTTGTCTAAAAGATAAATCAGTATCTGCAGGAGCAGAACTTGTATGTGACAACTTTAAATGCCATCTAGCATCGCCTGTACTATAATATAGTCCTCGTACAGTCATTGGGCCGTTCGGTGTTAAAAATGTGCTAGCACTGATAGAGCCAAACCCTGTACCAAATCCGTATAACGATCCTTTTTTGCCCTTCTTTCCTTTTCCTGCAATAGAGCCTATTGTTACAGTAAATGTTAGACTCTTTCTACCCCATGTACTATAGAAGTCATCTATGGCAATGGCATTAGCCGTAGGAATAGCATTATTAGGGGTAATGTTAGGAACATAGGTTCCGCCCTTATATAATTGGCTAAAGGATACAGGACTGCCTGTTCCGAATGTATTTTGTAGATTTTGAAAGGAAATCTGGCCCGATGATGGTGTTGGCATATTGGTTCTCTGCTAATATCAATATTTAGCATACCAACATCATCAAAGATTGCAATTACTGATTACATGTGCGTGTACGTGTAATTGTACCGTCTGAATTTTGTGTTTCTGTCCAAGGTGTACAATTTTGTACAATTTGTGGATATTGATAAATTGGTGGCTGTTGTACGATAATAGGAGGTTGTTGTACAATAACAGGATCGGGTCGAGTTGCGCCATATACTACTGCACCACCAATGATAGCAGGAACTACCCAATTCCAGCCGCCACCATGTACGCGATGTCCGTGTCCGTGCCAATGTCCATGATGATGTTGAGCCATTGCTGGTACTGTGGACAATGTTAACAATAATACGGCTAAAACTTTTTTCATAGCAATCTCCAAAAAATGACGGAATCCGAAGGGCTTGTGGAGTCTCCGCCTAACTTACAAGGTCTTGCACCTTGGCAACTTGCTACGCAGGTTTACCCCTTCCGGCATATATTATTTAACGCCTTGAGTATCAGTTTCGTTGACAAGTTTGCAGACAATCTGGAAGTTTTCGTAAGATCTTCTAACCGCAGGATGCAACATGAGTTTATCAGCTTCTTCTTGCATAGCTTTTACACCCGCTTCTGCGATTTCCCTTGCACTGGGAATTTCGACATAGTATCGGTCGTCTCCCATTGCTTTAGCTAGAGCTTCCCATGCTTTCTTTTGCTTTTCAGTAATAGGCTTATTGTGTGGACGCATTTCGCTAGCTTTAACCACTGCCTTACTAATAACATCCTCGGCAACTCGTCCAGCGGCAATCATAGCCGCATAGTTAGGATCAATATTGAACCGACGACTAGAGCCTCCGGGATAACACATAACCAAGTGATTACCTTTTGGAAAGCTATCCAAATAGGTGCTGTCATACTCAGCGACTGGAACATATTTTCTACCAATTTTTTCATAGTATATCTTCTTCGTCATTTTTCAACCCGTTACTGTGTTTGTCTGTAATCTTTTCCGTATCTTGGAAAAGACGTTTTTCTTGTTGTGTAAGTTTATCTTTATGTGTTTTACGTGGATTACCGCAAAGATAGCATTCTGGGTTACCACAATCCATTGCATGATGTTTTACCATGCGATGTGGCTCTTTTACCTTTTTATCATAAAAGCCTATACTGTGCTGTTTGGCAATTTTGAGTTGCTTCTTGACTGCATTCTCGTCCTTTTGACGACGACGAGAGTTTAGGTATTTTGCTAATTCATTTGCCATTTGCTATCTCCTTGCTTATAGTATAACAGCGTTTTTTGGTTTTGTCAAGTCTTACTTGGACGCCAGCAACTTACCCAATTTGAATTAGAAGCAGGCGTACCTCCTGGGTAACTAATAGTAGCATCGCCATCGTCTGGATTATTACTTCCGCCCTTTGGTGTTTGATTTCCACCAAAGAATGTGAATCCAGCACCTTTCTTTTCGTAGACAAAGTTTACATGGCGGTAACTCCAGAATGCGATATCTCCCGGTTGTGCTTGTTCTTTTGGAACCTGAACTGCTCCCCACCTTCCTGGAGTTTGTGTAATTGCGGCAGCACTTGCAGTTTGTACATATTTGTAACCAGAGGCTTTAAGACCAAAATTTACAAATCCCATACACCATGCTGTCTGATCAGTTGTCCATGCACCTGTTGTACCAATGCCAAGCGTTTTCCAAATTCCTGTAATATTCGGATTGCTTGGTTTGCCGCCTTGACCAGTTTCTCTCCACATGCCTCGCTGTGCTTCTTCGTAAGTTTTTTGCATCCATGGCACAATGTCACTAAACGAAGCATCTGTTGCAATTAGACCGGTACCTGTTGATGCATCATCGGGTGTTCCTGCATAGTTTCCTTTAACACCACCTTCAGCAGCGGTCGCACTATAATACTGGTTAGGTTGACCAGTTTGTGACGCAACATAGGCTGCTGAGCTTGAGTTAATTGCATCTTGAATTTGCTGAGGAATTTGTATTGACGGAGATACACTTACGCCTGCGTATGATGCACTTTCGCCGGGCGTTTGCCACAATGCCATTGCTACATTGTTGGCAAACACATTGGGACTGTGATATACATCAGAAACTTCTACTAATCCACTATTTCCTTGACTGGTTCCGCCTGGTACATATGGCATATTCTATCTCCTAATACTTTATTTAAGCTAGGGCAATACCAGTAGTCCCTTGCATATATTGATCAGCAGCATCCTTCTTGCTAGGTACCATAACAAACACATGCTCGCGTTTTAGTGTAAAGGATTCTGTGTCACCAAGGAACAACCAAGGAATCATTCCTAGTCCTTGTGCGCCCATAGTTAATGCCAGTGGCCTATTAATTTTAATAGTGCTGTCATCTTCTCCGTCGTATCGTGCAATGATTTCGTCTCCGTTCACTAGTTTTAAACTAACTACTGAACCTTGTGTGATTGGTTTACTAAGTAACATAATTTCCTTGTTCGTCTATTTCTTGCCAACTATAGTCGCCTAGGTATTTTACCCTGGCTATATATTCATAATTTTCTGGAGCGCCAGTTGACCATTCGTTAGGTCCGTGTCGCACCAGTATAGTACATTTATGCCTTGTATCAAACGCCAGCCAATAAATCTGACCATGCGACACTTGAAATTGATACTTGGCGGCATGTACCGCATCTGTAATTTCTAATCTTCGTTTAATTTGGTTGGCTTGTTTTTGTAATACATTTACCATTTCCATTATACGATCGTATTCTTGCTGTGCATGAAGCCTAGCAACATTTAGCATTACGTCTTTTTGTTTTTCAACAGGAACTAAATCAAATTTTACACCTCCTGCTTCAGTAGGATACGGTGTAACATTTTTGTTGAAGAACGGCACAATCATGCCGCCTACTTCTAGATCATAGCTCGTGCGACCTTTGGCAATATTACTTTTGCCATTGTCGCTCATTTATTTCAGCCCTAGTGATTTTCTAATGTTAGTAGCACTAATATCTGTAATTGATTTGTCGAATGTTTCTTGTTCAATTTTGTAACCAACATCTCTACCATAGGTAATGTTTACAATATTTGGTACAACCTGAATTTCGTATTGACCTTGATACACCATGTCTAAATCACGTTTGATAAATGATTTAACTTTTTCAATTTCAAATGGGTTAGATCCTTGCCAGCCTTGACAGTCGCGGATCTGAATTACAACTTGTCCAGTCTTAGCGATAGCACGTTCAAACAGCGCACGATGCCCAGCATGCCACGGTTGCCAGCGTCCTAACATCTGTACTGTTTCTTTTTGCCAATCAAACACAGGACGGCGGCGGTTATCAATGATATGCGCGGCAATAAACTCTCCCCACTTTTCAGCGTTTTGTTCAGTAATTCTAAAGTCATATACTTCTGGAGGAATAAAGGCTTTGTTAGTATCTTCGTATCTACCTTTGTCAATGGTATCAACCCACACAGTCCAATCTGCTTTAAAGTTATTACGCATTTCAACTAATGGAGCAACAAAGTCGCAGATAACATAATCCATATCTGTTTGAGCATCTGCTAGTTCACGCATACGTAAACTCTGACGGATACGTCCTGCTTCTGTAAAATCCCAGTCATTGTATTTTTTACGTACATCGTCGGCATTTAACCAATACACACGTTTGCGTTCTGCTTGTAAATGATCTAGTAGATGCTGTGCTAGATATGTTTTGCCAGCTCCTGGTAAGCCCATTATTAAAATTCGTTTAGTCATTATTCATCACCTATTAATCGTTCTAATGTTTTGTAATGTTCGTATGCTTTCTTAAGAGCAGCATACTTCTCTAGTTTTTCAGGAGTCGGTTCCTGTAAGATAGCAAGTCTATCTTCAATACTTTTTAAAAGTTTTACGATGCTATGACCTTGTACCTTAACATCACCGTCGAAGTCTGCATCGCCTGTGACCTTTAATGACGGTTGACTATAACTTGTCCCTACTGTTGACCAACTAGTTCCGTTTAATCCAGTACTGGTAAGAAAAGAGCCACTTGATGCAGTTGATGAAATTGTAACGGTTCCGTAGTTATACCCAACGGAAGACATGTCTATTGTATAATTTGCGGAAGACATGTCTATCTCTGGAATATCAATAATAATATCATCAGGTAACTGATCTTCAGGTTCTTCCATTATTGGCCGCCTGCTTCTTGCGCCCACTGTTCTTTATCAAAATGTGCTTTTAATTCTGTAAAGCCACCGATAAGTTGTTCACCTAAAAAGATTTGCGGAACTGTACGAGCTGTTGGAACCGCTTCAAGTAATTCTTCTTTAGTATATCCGTCACCAATTTTCTTTTCTTCAAAGGCAACGCCTTTCATTTTAAGTAATGCCTTTGCTTGGTCGCAATAAGGGCAATTGTACTTAGACCAAATAATCGCTTTCATTTTTATTTTCCTTATAGATCTGGTAATTCATCGTAGCTAACTGCGTCTGACATAACGCCAATAACATAGTTAGTACTTTCGTTTTCTTGTAATGCTGTTTGTTTCTTGTTGATGTTAACGTGCTTGTTGAACCAAGGGATAGGACTGGCCTTAGGATGTTCACCTAGGTACTTAATACCAATTTCCTTCAAACGTGTAAATGCTGTGTAATCAACAAAGTCAGAAAGGATAGCGGCATTAAGACCAATGACTGGACCTAACTTGAATAGATACGTAGCCCAATCTTTTTCTTCTTGGATAACTTCCATGTACATGGCATATACTTCTTCTTCACATTCTTTTTCAAGTTGTAAGAAATCTGCATCGTCCTTTGTCACTTGATTAATTAACCAAGCGGTCCATTCAGCGTGTAACAGTTCGTCTTGTAGAATCAAACTAATAATGTTACCGTTGCCAATATAGATCTTATTTTCTACCATAGCCAGACTTGTGGCAAAACTTACCATAAATCGTAGTGCTTCAAGTGCATAACTAGCATGTAAGGCGAGCCAGATTGCTCGCTTGTGAACCATAGTTTCAATCTCTTCGCCGAGCTCTTTACGGCAATTAAGAATATGCAAGTCCTCATAGTAACGACCAATGTTAGCAGCCATGCCAACAATTTCAGCTGTGTCGTGAATCTTGTTAAATTCTTCTTTAGGTACTCCATATACATTCCTGATAATATGTGAATAAGACTTGCTGTGAATATTAGTTTCAAAGAAACTCCAGTTGCTTACTAATGCTTCAAGTTCGGGGATACTGATAACAGGACTGAACACTTGGTTAGGAGCACGACCTTGAATAGAGTCTAATGCAGTCTGGCGCAACAAGTTACTGGTAAAGATATGCTTGACGGCATCGCTGGCATCTTTGTGATCCATTTTGTCTTTAGTAAGACTAATTTCTTCAGGTACCCAAAAGAAACCACGTGCAAGTTCTTCATACTTGGCAATCTTAGGATACTTAACTTCCTCAAAACGTTGTACTGTAACAGGACCTGCTGGGTCTAGAAACATTACACGCTTAAGGTAGTTTGTTTGTTTTGATAGGTTATATTGTGCTTTACTCATTGTCTGTGTCCTGTTTTAAATAATCAACATGTTCGGTAGCACGCCATAAATCAATCCTCGGCGGCTCCCCCTTACTTGAATCTTTGTATGCTATCCTAACCTCAACATCTTGTGTATAAAGTTCGGCTATGAGTTGATTTATTTCATCAACGTTTTTGCTAATAATTTGAACTTTATCTGCAATACTGTTATCAATCATAATTTACATGCCTCGCAATCATCGTCATACAATACTACATTATCTGCGGCGTTGATTGCAATAGGAGAAACAAAATTAGTATTGGTAACATCTGCCTTTGCACCAACTTTGTTAATCAAACTATAATAAATTGTTTTCAATCCCCATTTGTATGCAAGCATTAAGTTCTTTGCAATTAATGTTCCAGGGACTTTACCACCGGCAAAGTGTGCAGGATTATAGAATGTATTAGTAGACAAACTTTGATCAATGTATGCGGCAAGTACAGCACTGGTCTTCAAATAGTCAACACAGTCAGTTTGATCCCACATCAACTGATAACGATTCTTTAGTCGTTTGTACTCTGGTACTACCTGTACAAACGATCCAGCCTTTGATTCCTTAACAGAAATCATTTCCATCGGCATTTCAATTCCGTTGGTGGAGTTTAGAACAACTGAGCTGGACTCTACTGGAGCAACTGCCATTAGTGTAGCATTTCTAATACCGTACTTTTTCATACGCTCACGTAGCGGTTCCCAATCTAGGCTAGGAGTAAAGTCTGTTAATTCATTAACTCCTGGATTACGGCGTTCCCAAGGAAATACTCCTTTGCCGTAGAATGTAAATTCACTACGCTTACATGCGCCACGTTCTTGTGCAAGCTCAACTGATGTTTCAGTTAGATAGAATGCTTGATGTTCCATCCAACGCTTAACTTCTGCTAATGCTTCTGGACTTCCATATTTGAAACTCTTACGTGCATGCCAGTAAGCTAGGTTAGTAATACCAACGCCCAATGGCTCAAAGTCTAAGTTAGCCAATCGACTCTGGACTGACAGGAAGTCTTGATAGCTTAATAGGTTGCTCAAGCTACGTACCAACACACGGCATGCCTTACGCATTTCTTGTGGGTTACGGAAGGCTCCCCAATTTATTGAACCAAGAGTGCAAAGTGCAATTCTGCCCGCCTCGTCTTCAATGCGTTGAAAAGGTCGGGTGGGCAAGAGAATTTCTTGGCAGAGATTTGATTGATATATCGGGTCAAGAGTTGTATCGAACGGACCTTGCTTGATGACGTTGTCAATGTTGACAAGGTAGATGCGTCCAGTATCTGTACGCTCTTTAAGTATGCCGTTCTTAATGAGGTCTTCGGCGGAAATGACTTTCTTTTTAACCGTTGGGTGTTTTTCATAGTTTAGATATAACTTTTCAAACTCATCACTGTCTCTGTAATAGGCTTCGTATAGATCAGGAACTTCTGCTGGATCGAATAATGTAATGTTGCCACCTTGCTTATAACGATTCCAAAACATCTTGCTAATAACTACAGAATAGTCCATCTGTCGTACACGAACTTCTTCTGTTCCTTGATTGTTCTTAAGAACAATAAGGTCTTCAAATTGATAATGCCAAATAGGATATGTAACTGTACAGCTAGCATTGCGTATGCCGCCTTGCGAGCATGAACGCAAATCTGCGAACCATTTCTTCAAGAATGGTATCATACCCGTATGCTTGATTTCTCCACGTCGAATTGGAGCTCCTAATGGTCTAATTCTGCCAATTTCCAAGCCAATTCCGGCTCGTTTTGAGGCATATTTGGCCATCATTTCCCCGGCGGCAAAAATGCTATCCAAAGTATCGTCGCTAGAAATGAGAACGCAAGAAGAAAACTGTTTTGTAGTAGTGCCGAGGCCAGCCAACACAGGGGTAGCAAGAGTGAAATGACCATCTGAAGCGCATTCATAGTATTCCTTTACTAACTTTAATCTTGTTTCTTTGGATTCGTTATGAAAGGCTGTTGCGGCTGCTACTGCATAACGTACCTGCGGTGTTTCATAGATTTTTCCATTGGCACGATTTTGTACAAGATATTTTTCTGCTAACTGTGCAATAGCGGCAAAGGTATATTCTTCGTCCTTACTGTGGTCAATAAACAAATCAATAATGTTCCACTCGTCTTCAGAATACCATTCTAATAATTCACTTGTGTACATTCCTTCATTGACATTCTTTTTAACAATGTCGAATAGTTTAGGAGGATCGTATTCACCGTATACTTCTTTACGTAGCATACTGACACGTTGTCGACCCGCTACGTATTGATAGTTAACATTATTAATTTCTGGGTTTTCTGTTTCGTCAATTAAGTTAACCATAGCCTTGAGTAGTAACTCGTCTATAGTTTGTGTTGACATGCCGTCATGTAATTCTATCTGTGCTTTAATTTCTACCATTGATGGGCTAACGCCATCAATTCCTCTGCAAGCATGGGCAACTTGTCTCTGTATCTTAGAAATGTCGAGAGGAACACGCTCTCCGTTGCGCTTGACAACTGTAATCATATTATTTTTATACCTTCTTTAGTGTGCTTGGACTGATATTTACCGCGGCGTTTCTACTTCGATTAGATTTTCTAGGTAAAACGTCTCAGGAATATTTTCTACAGAAACTGGACCATTATCATTATAGTTAATGGCCCAGCGGTCATCAACACACACTACATTATAATAACAGTCTTTACGATCATTTACAAGTGTTTTGATTTCTATTTTAGAATTCTTATACCGTTCTGTGTATTTTAATGTCCATGCTATCATCAAACTCCTGGTAAAATCGTCGTATCTATTTTCTACAATGATATCCCATGGAGTTGGCCAACTTTTAGGATTGTATGGCTCTATGTTATGATTATACGGAATGTATGGGGACCGTTGCCAGAACTCCCATGCAATGGATAATGGATCTTCACTTTGATCTACTTCGGCACGAAGTTTGGCCCAGGCGGACAACCTGTCTTCAACTGATTTTTCAAACATTAAACTGTAAGGTCTATATTAAATTCTAATTTTGCGGAAAGTGCAGAAAAGTTCGAGCATGTTACAGTAATATAATTTAAACTGTTAGTACCAGAACTGACACCATAGGGAGAATGAGTTAGGCCGGTTGAAAATATAAATTGCTCTGAAGAGCCTTCAACTACTTCGGAATAGTTATAGTAGTCACTTACAGATGCAAACCCGTCTGGAGAGATATTCAATGTCAGCGTTCCTTTTCTACTCATGTCATCGTTAGATAACTGATATTCAATTATACCTAATTGATCGCTTCCTGTCAAAGGAATCTTAATGCAATCGAAATCGTTTGCACTTGGTGGTATAGTGACATTATATGTGTTATTACTTGAAATCTTAACATTCTTATTTGCAAGAGGATTGTAATAAAAATTAGGGTTGATATTGGCAATAGCTGTACGATTAAAATAATCGTTTGAAGAAATATTACCTTCAGAGTTAAATGTTAAAACAGGATGTGTTGATGTTGTAACATTTTGATCAGGTATTGCACTTCGGTTACCTACATAATAATAGACATTGTCAGAACTAATAAGGTTACTACGACTAGTGCTTGTAGTTACATTGATAGCACTTTGTCTAATAAAATTAAATTTATTTTTAGTGACCAATGTGTTGATAGGAACAGGTGTAGTTGTAGATACGCTGGTTAGTACAACACCTTCGTTAAGATTCATAAACACATTATTTTCAATAACAGGTCTACTAACCAATCCAAGACCAGTTACTCCCGACTTCATATTTGTGAATTGACAATTTTTAATTTGAATATTTTTAGTAGCAACTGTACTTTCATCTACACCAATCGAGTTTCTCATTGTAACTGCTGTACCTGTGCTAACAAAGGTAGACGTATTTAATGCTGCTCCTAAAGTTGTAAACTGTACATTATCAATAACAGAATTTTCTGTATTGTCTAAAGACACCAACGGAGTGTTGTCGATATTATTCAAACCATATGCAATTGTCATATCAGACAAATGAACGTATTGGCTTGCATCTCCATCATTTTGCATAGAGCCGCTATAATTATTGCCCAATGCATCTACTGTTCTAAACATGTTTGCACCTGCACTGGTTAGGTACAATGTTGTAATACCCGGTCCATCTCCAATTAGTGTTGCATGTGGAGGAAGATCGATTACTCCCGAGATGGCATAATTTCCTGCTGGAATTTTAAGAGGACGAACAGCATCCTGACCTAATGCAGTATTGGCATACAAGTTAGTGACGGCTCTTTGTAGTACGTCTGTGATATCGCCTATTAATGTAAAATCACTAAAATCTGATAAACTAACAAAGTTATCTAGCTTACGGGCAACACTTGTGGTAGTGGATTCTAGATCTGGAAAAGGTACTAAATCTCTATAACGATAAGAACTTGTACTTGCAGAAGAACCGGATCCGCCAAATCCAATTAACTCAAAAATATTCTGCAGATCGCTGTCTGTTAAAATACGTGTGTTATCATCATTAACAGCACCTTCGCTAATACGCTTGCCGATATAGAGATGCTGGGTATCTTCAGCCCATCCGAATTCACCGGGATCTAGTTGTGGAACACCGGTGACATTCTCCCTGCCTCTACGTACCTGAATTTTTGCAATCTCAATAACAGCCATGAAAATATCCTCTATATGGGATATTTATCTTACTGTGTTAGGAGTTGCTTCAAGCCTTGCATGCCTGTAGTGTAGTATTCTTCAACCTTGCTTAACCACATATCTTCGTATTTGTTGAAGTTATCTTTGTTAAGATCAAACTGTTGATACTGTAGATCCCTAGAACACATAAAAATAACACCTCTGCGGATATCAGTTTTGTATACTTCGTTGTGTGCTAAAATATAAGCAACTAACTGTATATAGTAATCTTCTACCCACTCTGCTTTTTTAGGCTTATTTGTTTGCTTATGATCGCAAACTGCTGGCTCGCCTTCAAACACACCCACTAAGTCTGTAGTACCGCTGTACAGTCCTGGAAAGTACAATGACTGTTCCATAGCCCACACTTCGTTCATTTTGCTAAGACCGTTTTCAATAATTACATCGGCCATTTTGTTAGCTTGTACATGCACTGGATTATTGCCAGGCTGGCGCTGTTCGCCAATTAAGAAACGTTCTAAGTTGGCGTGCATTGCTGTACCCACACCAGATGCTTCTTTGGTAATTTGTGCGGCATTGGCTTCGCCTACTCGTTTTCGCCATTCAATCAAATGTGTTTGATCTTTAGTGGCGCCAAGGATAGTTGTTACAGAAGGAAGGCTTTCTCCGTCAGGAGTTCGGTAAACACGTTTACGAGTAACAGGGTCATTGACCTGTACACAGTTTTTATATTGGAATCGTTCTATGAACGGAGGAGGAGTATAGATAGTCATAAACTTAATTATAACTATCTATTCTAAGAATGTCAAAGATTTGGCGTTAAATCGGTATTACTTGCAGCCATTGCATCCACGCTAGGACCTGCTGCTTTACCGGGCTCTTGACCCTGAGTTGGGTTTCCGTCTTTTACTTTGGTGTTAAGGATAACGGTACCTTTTCCATCGTCGCTGACATCAAACACATCACCTTGTGGATCAACCGAATTCTTCAATGCAATTAATCCGTCTGGAGTACTGATACCTAAACTAAATGGACGTAGAATGTTTAGCACAACTGGAAAAGGAAGTTCAGATGTCTGTCCTTCCTTGTCTGCTAGTCCTTGGAGAACTGCTAGAACATCTCTAGCACTTCCCTGGTCTACTTCAAATAATCTCATTTTGCTAGTTTAGACATAATGCTGTGGCTTTCAGCTAGCTTACGAGCACGGCGTTGTTCTTTGCTTTCACGCATTGCACGACCTGCTGCCTCTGGACCACCTGCGGCTGCGTCGGCTGCACCAAACTCGTCGCCTGCTGGCATTGGATTCATAGCATCGCCGCCTGCTGGCTCCATACCTGGTTCCATTGGAGCACCCATGTCTGGTTCCATGCCCATTGGTTCTTCTGGGGCTGCACCGCCTGCTAGAACAGCAACAGCGTTACTGATTAGTTCACGTTGTTGTGTTAATGTTTCTAATGTCTGGCTCAATGCTGGACCAACAGATTGTTTAAATTGTTCAGCTTCTTGAGCACCAAAGTCTGCACGAATAGCATCTGCTAATTCAATCATAGACTTCGTCTGGTATTGACCAACACGTTGCATCCAGCTAGTGAAGTCATTAACCATATCGCCAGCAGCGGTAATAGCTTTAGCCTTACCTTCTTCGTCTTCGTTCAACAAGAACTGTAAGCTCTCATTTACAAACTTAACATTGTGTTTGAATTGGCTTTCTTTCATAGACTTCTTAGCTTTCTTATCGCTGTCAGGAGTCTTAGGAGCATCTTGTCCACCGTAGTTCTTACCAGCTGTGTGCTTTAAGCCTGTAGCAGTCTTTTCAATAGTACCGCCTGTGCTAGACTTTTTCTTTTCGCCTGCCTTCATACCGGCTGTGCCAGCGGCTGCTTTCTTAGCATCGTCAACAGTTGGAAAACCTTCTTTGACCTTTTTGTCTTTAACGGCTTTCTTCATTGGCTCTTCTTTGTTGCCATCTTTATCCATGTCTAGGAAGTCAGGCTTGGCGCCTTCCTTAACTTTAGCAAATGGGTTTACACCTTTCTTAGGACCTGCTTTCTTATCAGTAACAGCCTTTTTCATTGGCTCTTTCTTGTCGCCGTCTTTATCCATGTCAAGGAAATCAGGCTTACTGCCTTTAGCAGCAATCTTTGTCTTTGGTGGACGAGTACCTTTTTTGGCCTCGCTTAGTTGATCCATACGATCACGTAGTTTTTGCATTTGTTCGCCTAGCATTTCTTTAATCCTTGTGTTGAGCAACTCTAACATTGCTTTGTCTTTTTGGTACGCTTCGTTCTGTAGAAGTTCGTTAAAACCTTTAACACCCTCTTGTTGGAAAACACGAGTGCGTAGTTTGTTACGCATGTCTTCTAACTGCTCACGGTCATACTTTTCTAAGTTAACATTTGCACCGAATTGCTTAACGATATTCTCTTTCAATTCTTTGCTAGTGATAGGCTTATTAAAATCTAATGTCTTCATTGTTGGTTCCAAAAAAGTGGTTAATGTTATTTATACGAGTTTAATCAGTTTTTCAAAACTTTTGATAACGTCTTGCTTGTATTTTTCCTTTTTAGCTTTAGCTATAAGGCTTTTTGTAAGCATTAGATCAAAGTATTCTAATGGTTTCTTGTTACTGTTCTCAAGTGATCGGGCATGTAATGTTTCGTCAAATAACGCGAATCCGTAGCGTCTATCGGAATCTATTAAATTATCATCTTTAAACTTACCAAGTGCTAACCCGTTTGCTACTACAGCGGCAGTCTGTGGTAAGTTAATCTGATTAACAATTATATCTCCAGCTCTACTTAGAATATTATAGTACCCTTCGTTAGTTTTTACAATCTTATAACTGCCCACATTGATAGATCCGTTCTTGTTTTTCACAGGAACAACTACACCTTTCTTTAGCAGGTCTTTTTTAACCGCATCAGAAAGTTTTACAATTTTCTTGTAAAGATCATCTGGAATATTTTTCATTTACGTTTTTAACCAATGTAACATTATCTTCAGCAACTTTATAAACACCTCTTCGAACAAGACTCTGTGCTAGCCATTGATCGTGATCATCTAACGATGTTAGTTTAACTCTATCTTCGTGTCTATCCATGAAATGCTGTTCTTCGTTAGTCACAGCAATTTCTGGGCCAGATATTAATTGATGTATTTTCATGCTGGTTTCAGTTGCTGTTGCATCTGTTGTTGTTTTTGTTTAAGACCTACGATCTGTGCCGCGATCTTATCTAAGTCAGTCATTGTAGTATTCATGCCTTGTTGAATTTGCTGTACCTGTTGTGGATTTGTACCACCCATCGGTTGACCAACTTGCGGAGTATTAGGGTTTGGTGCAGGAGCCTGTCCTGCAACCGGTGTTTGATTGCCTAGTGTTGCACCAGTAGCAGTATTTGCAGCAGCGGGAGCACCTGTTGCAGGTTGTGCAGGAGGTTGTCCTGGAGGAGTAGGAGCAATCGTTTGTTCGAATAATTCAAATATTTTCATATCATCTCTTGGTTAGTAGGACAAACAGTACACTGAGTACACCAGTTACTACTGTGCCGGCGGTTCCAATGACTACTTTAATCATACTATTCTGACCTGCTTCGATTAGCTTTTGTAGCTCTCCGAACTTACTTTCAATTTTAGTAAGTCTTTGGTCTAGACTTTCGTATCTCTGAGCACATAGATCTACGTGTGCTTCTAAATTTTCTTTTTCGATATCAATCGGGCCCTGTGCGGACATATTCTTTCTCCTAGTGTTGTGTAAAACTAACCGGTTGCCTTAAATTATGCCTTTGTGTGCCTTGATGATTGTATTCTTAGTGGACAGATTCTTGCAGTCGAAGATCGCCCTGTCTATATTTATGGATTCTGACAAATTTTTAATAAACGGAACAGCATCAACATCGTCAACTAGTCCACTAACAGAATCTCCATCGTTACCTATATACACACCTGTGCGATCTGGTATGATAACAAATGTCCATACACGATGCTTTCCTTTGTATTCTGTACCAAATCCTAGACCTTTAATATCTACTTCTTCAACTGTAGGAGGATTATCATACGAAACAATACTACGTAATTCAATACATTGCATCAGTGTAACAAAATTCCTATTTTGATCGTAGGCAAGTTGTGTGCCTTGATTGGGTCTATTAACACGAGTGTTAGTAATGTCGACTAATGTTTGAATCTCTATGCTTTCCATAAACTACCTATATAATCTATTTATAGCCAAAAGAAAAGGGAGTTAAAAAACTCCCTTACTCTTAAATCTCGTTAAAGATTATAGTGCGAACAATGTTACTGCTGCGCCTGTTAGGTCTTTGCTGTCAGAACCAGCTGTAGCACCTAATGCTTGGATAGCTGCCTGAAGAGCCAATGCTGTAGTAGCATAAGTTGTGCTATCGCTAGCAGAACCTTTACCTAGACCGGATGCGCTGAAAGAATCAGCACCAGTGTCTTCGATAGCAATACGTAGACCTTGACCTGTACCGCCTGTGTTGTTTAGTGTACCAATCATTGCTACTGTAGCAAAGTTAGAGCAAACTTGAACCATTTTCTCAAACGCACCGCCAACAACACCAACGCTAGCTGTTAAATCAACACCAGTGTCGATTTGAAAGAATGTGATTGTGCTTGCACGTTGACTTGGGGCAACTACTGTGCCGTGAACTTTTGTAATACCTGCCATAATTTTTCTCCTTGATCTTATATGACTACCCCGCTCCGGAGTATTTTGTAATAATATTTATGTCTTTTGGAAAAAATATGCTCAAATGGGGTGATTATTCGTCGTCTTTAAGATCGCCTTCGATTAGCTTAAGGCCTTTGGCAGTTTCTTTATTATCGCGTAATCTGCGTATACTACGCACAAATTTAGCAGAATCACCGCCTTTGATACTGTTAATTAACCGACGCTCTAGCTCGTACGCTTCTTCTGGGTTATAATTTTCTTTGATAAGTCTTAAAAGATTAATAGCACTATCGATTACATGAGTTGCTCTACTCTCAATGATAGCTTCTCCGTGTTTCTTTTCAGAAATGGTGTTAAGTTCTTCTAACAGACTACGTGTGGCTCGTTTCAAGATAGTATCCTTTGCATTATTTAGCGATGTTTTAGTATAACAAATATTTTGGAAAAGTAAAAGTTAGTATTTGCTCACTAGAAAAAGTCTTTTGTTGCGATGCAACATCTGTTATACTAAATACTCAGTAGAAACACTAATATGGTTTCTACTAATATAACACATATACAGGAAAATAAAATGCAATTTTTATCAGACAAAATGCTGTCTATCTTAGAACGTTTATCCGAAATGTTTCCAGGTAGCAGTTATCAAAGCCGCTTAGATGCATATCTAAGCACCAAAGGCATTACCGATGCCGCACAGTTGGAAAACTACATCCGACAATTCAATTCTCAAAAGGAATCTTACTTATGAAAAACATTATCAACGCACTCTACGATTTTTTCCAAGAAATGGGCAAAGCCAAGGCAGCTACGGCCCTGGCTCGTGCAGGTATGCATAAAGAAGCTAAAGAATTAATGGCTAGCTGACCATGGAACTATTTGTTATTCAACTAGTTGCTGTAGGAGCACTAGTGTTATCTTACATAAGCCAAGAATTACTATGAACATTATTGATACTGTACTGATGTTGCTACGTTGGAAACAGGATGGATGGGAAGTTCATCCAATAAACATTAACTCTGAATTTAGCGGCTGGTTCTAAGCTGATAAATATCAGCATGAAATTAGTATATATACATGGTGCCAATGCCACCAGCGAAAGTTTCAACTATATTAAGAGTAAAATAGGAACGGGCGTAGATATTAACTACGACAGTCGTAACGGGTTTGAAAATAACTTAAAAGACATGGAGTCTACACTAAGCGGATATACCGACATAGTGTTTATTGCTCATAGTCTAGGCGGCATTTATAGTTTACATCTGGCCAATGCCATGTCCAAACAGGTCAAAGGTGCTGTTACTTTAAGCACACCCTATGGTGGAGCAGAGGTAGCTGACTATGCCAAGTATTTCCTACCATTCAGCAGACTAATGCGTGACATTGGTCCTAGCAGTTGGGTAATGAAGCAGTCTGACAAGATTAAGATTCAACATCCTTGGACCAATATTGTAACAGTCAAAGGACAAAGTCCTTTTATGCACGAGCCTAATGACGGTGTAGTTACTATTGCCAGTCAAAAGCATCACGGCGACATGGAACTTGTAGAAGTAGACTACAACCATTACGAAGTTGTTCTTAGTGATCAGGTTGTTAAACTTATAAAAGAAAGATTAAAAAAGTTTACTTAAATTGTTCATATCAGTTTACATACACACTAGATGTATGTATAATAAATACATAGGCAGTAATAGTGCTGCTTACACATAGACATTAACACACATAAGGAGAATAATATGTCAACAAAATTCGAAACCCCAAAATTGCCAGAAGTTAAATTCAACAAGAATGGTTATGAGATCCGTACAGATATCTTAGCAATGGCTAAGGATTTGGTACAAGCCGAGCACAGTACTAAATTTCATGGCTGGGAAATGAGCGCAAAACGTGACGAAAAGACTGGTCAACTTGTTACTACAGTTGGTATGCCAGAGTTTCCAGGTCTTGACAAAGTGTTGGAAACAGCAGAGAAAATGTATTCATTTGTCAATGCCGGTACTAAGAAATAAATATTATATTATTAAAAAAATTATTAGTGGCGTAGCCTAAAAATATATTATAGTAGAAATGGAAAAGCCCCTTCGGGGGCTTTTCTTATTTGTGTTTTGATTCTGCTATAACAGGCCTATCGCTTAGGTATTCTGGATATTTTTTATTAAAGTGTCGCATGACAATACCTGCCATTGCATTTGCCTCATTTTCTTCTGGACTACCTGTTGTTCCGCTCTCGTCGTGTAACTTGTGTTCTGTATCTTGTTTAAAGTGCTGTAGTTCGTGTGCAATAGTTCTTAAAATATCATTAGGATGACGGTTAGTTAATGCCACATATAATGTATGTTCTCCGTTAACATACATACCAAATGTTGGCTGTCCTGTAGATTTAATATGCTTTTGAAATACTATCTTAGGCAAACGTTCTAGCTGAAGGTAGTGCATAGCAAGTGGTAGAAACTTAGAGTACATCTCTACGAATCTTTTCTTACTTTCTCCGGCATTGGTGAACTGTTTTGCTCTCATGATATATTTAGTTGCCGCTTACTTTATACGGCACTGAGTTTATTATGGCCCAGCAGTGTAATTACGCCGGTACCTTACGGGTACTACTCGGACGCCTGGGCCTAAGCCCTAACCGTTGCGACAACGGCCCTAAGGTGGGTTAGTTGCACCAACTTTGTTTTGCTTCACCGTAGTATTCACGGGCAAAACCGTTGGCAATTAGAGCGGCTCGTAGACTCTGTCCGTTGACCAAAATGTCACCTAAGACACGACCACCAAACTTGTCCCAGCCGTACATGGTAACTTGGAATTTGCCGCCACTTGCGGCTGCTTGACTGATAGCATTTTTAGTAAACGCACTTGCTGCCTCTCCACGTTGTGCTTCACTTGGACACTGGGCGCGGAATCCTTTTTCAGGAGTATCTACACCGAACACACGAATAGCCAGCTCGGGCTTAAACGGTGCTGGTAAGAATGGTGCGGCAATAACAACGGTGTCACCGTCGGTGACACGCAGGATTTGTGCGTCATAGGTAGCACCTTGTGGTGTCTTTTGTGCCAGGGCAG
>Ga0114982_1000283_pt1 | contig 27802 bp, 20 predicted proteins | sample Shrwel_input2_FT_FD_87183 | JGI IMG/M metagenome (GOLD analysis project Ga0114982, IMG submission 87183) | Subsurface microbial communities from deep shales in Ohio, USA - Utica-3 well 1 S input2 FT | ecosystem: Environmental > Aquatic > Deep subsurface > Shale gas/oil reservoir > Produced... | reverse complement strand
GATTGGGGATCAAGAAGAAAGAACCATCTTGCGAGGCTTCGGCCAGCAATCACCGAGGAAGTCGGTCACACATCCTCGATGACACCGACAATGCGAACCCCACGGGGATGCCCCTTGAGCCGGAACGTCCTGGGAGCCCCCAGTCCGACGACTATGAGGGGAGCCCTCAACAAGTCGTTCATCACCCCGATGGTATGAAGGTAGCGATCATAGGTGCAACAAGCGCTATCGAAATTACCAGCCCTCTTGAGGTCTGCTTGCATGACGACGAGGATCCCCACGGTGGCCTCAACCTCCTTCGCCATCGACGTAGGCTCACAGGCCAAGGCCAACTTGGTCAACACCCAGGCAGCGGCCTCAGAATGGTTGAAAGCCACCTCAACAGCATAAGAACAGGCCTTATGACCGCCCAGTGAACCGGGCTTGCGCCTGACAAAATCGAGCTTCCATGCATTCGGCCCCGAGCCCCCCTTATCCTTGGAAAAAAGCGCGGGCTCCGATACCCAACCTAATGCTTTAAGCTTCATACGCAGAACCTCGTTGATGGCATGGGAAAGGCTTTTCTGCCCGACCTTTCTCCGGCCTGCCCGGCTTGCGCCAAGCGCGCGGAATGCCCCTTTCAGGTCATCATCGTTTACAGAGGAAATGACCTCGCAGAAAGATATCCAATCTTTCCGGTATTGCCTGCTTTCGACGATTTCTATGGCATTTCGATGGCTGTGCAGCTTGAAGTCCATGACGTGGCATCATTCCAATTATTCATATAACAGTCAAACCCGCCGGCGCCTAGACGGCTAGCCGGAGGTGGGACATACCCGCAAAAGATACACATTTCTGTTAATTACACTTAACAGCGCAGAATACTTATATAGGGGTTGTCGCAACCAACACTATGAAGCACCCCCCTTCTTCGACCGTCGGACGCAAATACTGGCTGGCCAAGGTCTGGACCACCCCGGAGGCACATATCGAGAAAAACGAATACTGTTTCTCTCTCGCAGACTTCGACCCGACCAACCTCTCGATTGAAGCTGCGCGGAAAGCCGGCAAGGCCAAGACGCTCTTCCCACCGTATGGGCCATTATTCGGGGCTCAGATTTGGCGCATGGCGCACGAAGCAAAGATAGGGGACGTTGTTTTCCTTGAATCAGCCAACAGGCATTTGCACGCCTGGGGCACCATCACCAGCACCTTCAAGCTACGTTCGGTCAAGAACCCTACCAACGAAAACCTGGTCCGCGCCGGCATCCATCAGATCGGAGTCGAATGGCATGCCATCAAGAACGGCGAGGAAGCCTTCCGGATTGGCAAAGGAGATAACCTGCTCTTTCGCGAAGTGACTAAACGCGACCGACTCCTCCCTATCCTGCTCAAGTTTATCGATGTCCCCCTATCCGCTGGGAGCCGACAAGGTGGCGATGATGCACCGCAGGATCTTGAATACAGCGAAGGAGGGAAAGTCCTACGCACCCACCTCAGGACGGAGCGGGACGGCCGAGTCACCTTGCTCGCCAAGGAGCTAGCCCGCCATCAGGCCAAGAACGGCAAGCTCGTGTGCGAAGCCTGCGGATGCACCCCGGAGGACGAGTACCTTGGACTCGACCTGGTCGAAGCGCACCACCGCGTCCCCCTGTCGCGCGGAGTACGCGAAACAAAACCCGAGGACTTCGCCATGCTCTGCCCCTGCTGCCACAGGGCTGTGCATAAACTCATCGACCAAGGTACCCCTTTCAACGTCGCCATCAAGAAACTCGAGGACCTCATCCAATGAAAGCCGACGAAGAATTCCAGAATCAGCTGAAAGCGGTAGCCCAAGGCGCACCGCCGCTTCGAATCACCGTGGGAAATCTGCTGAGCAAATACAGCCAACTGAATCAGGATGGGACACGCGTGACATATAAAAAGCGAGGAAGCGCGATTGTTGCCTACATCAACCGTTCATTTGCGAGGCTCAAAGTTGAGGCGCCGATGTTCGAAATCGCCGCCATCGATGAGGTAATTGAGGTTAAAAAGCGCAAAGGACCTTCGATCAAACAGGTGTATCTAAGCCTAGGCAATCTTGAGGCATCGCGAAAACCTGCGGTCATCAGAGATCAGTTCACGGCCGCAGGCACCATCCATGAACTCCTCTCCAGCGGCGAAGAGAAGTTTGTGGTCATTTCGGGTACTGACGGGAAGTTAATCGGCGTAATCGGATGGGAACAAGTGGCCAAGCATATGATCAAGGGAACGAAGGCCACCCATGCCAAGGACTACCTCAACGACCGAGAGCCAAGCATTCACTCCAGGGATGAGAAAGTCCTTGATATCATCGATAAGATAATCGAAGCCGGCTTCATCCTTATCGGCGGGGATGAATATCTCAAGCCTGCCGTCATCACAATCCACGACCTTGCATACGACTTCGTGGAGTTGTCCGAATCATTCCACCTGATTGAAGAGATTGAGTGGCGTATCCGTATCCTGCTTATCGAAAAAATCGCGCCCGACGCCACCACCGTCCGCAAGTGGGCCTCTCCGCATGCGAAGTACAAGGAAACGGCTGAGGACGTCTGGGATCTTTCGTTCGGCGAACTCATGAACCAATTCGCGGGCAAGGATATGTGGGGCCCGACTGAACCTTCAGCTGGAGCAGCAGAGCTTCTATGAACGCATCAAGAAGGTGAACATACTTAGAAACGAAGTCTTTCACTTCCGGCCAAAAGCAATCGGCGCCGAAGAAATGGAATATCTCAGGCAAACCTGCAGGTTGATGGAGTCCATCACTCCGGATGAAGTAGAAACCTGAGCAGAATCTACGAATTCATGGCGAGCAAAGTGGACATGCTACAAGACTCCAGCGGACAGCGACTAAGGGAAAGGCTGCAGAACGTGGGCATCGACAACCTGACCGATGATACGCGGATCAAGCGCGTCTACCTCAGGTTCCATGAGGAGACCGGAGGTGCGCTCGTGGACTTCGCGTCCCATCCGAATCGTTCCAAGCTGACGAACTGGGGAGTCACCTCCGAGGCACGCTTCCAAGAGGCGCTTTCCAGCCTGTTGCACTCGCCAACCGTGGACGACGCTTCCTTTGCCATACCGGCCCTAGACGGGAACATCAAAAGCATCTTGGAGAAAGTCGGCATGGACAAAATTAGCCCGGTTGTTCGGCTGAATTCCTGCTACGCCAAATCGGGATGCAAAAACCTTTTTGAGTTTGCCTACCGACTGGACAGGATGTTGCTCGATAACTGGGGAGCCAAATCAGAGCGTCAGTTCATCGAAGCAATCAAGGGGCACCTCCGGGAGCAGTCCGCAGAAAGCGGCCAGGTTGAGGGGGCAAGTTCCTCCGCCGGCCTTGCGCAGGACATCGCAACACTCATCAAGTGGGACTACGACGAAATCAAGTACTTCTACATCAAGCATTTTGAGGAGATCCATGAATCTATCCGTTCGAAAGCGAGCGAGGGCTTGGTGGTCTCTCAAATCGCCTCAGAATTGCAGCTCAACTGGCCCTATCGCTATCGTTCACGACTCCTCGGAGAATATATCTTCCCTGAGAAAGGAAGGCTCTTCAAGACCCCGGGGCTCGGAAAGAAAAAATGGCGGACACTCATCCTGTGCTTCATCTGGGCCGCCAAAGGGTCGAAAAGAGACATGGACCGGTTCAGCCAGATGTCACCGGACGAGCTCATGGCCGCCAGCCCGCTCACCCCTAACGAGAAAAGGGCCCTTACCCTCCGCTTCCTGGGGAAGGAGCCTACCACCCTAGCCGAGGCCGCGCGCGTGATGAACGTCACACGCGAACGCGTCCGCCAACACGAAAAGACCGCCGAGGCCAAGCTTCGGGCCTTGGGCATCAATCAGTTCGCCCGCGACTGGCTGAGGAGGAACTCGGCTAAAATCTGGGCGATGTTGAGCGATGACGATGGGGCGACAGTAGACCCCAAGCATCTCAAGGGCGGGGTCCGTAAATGCGTACCGGGGGAGATACTCCTCGCGACCGTTCTCGCAGGCTGGTCTTTGGATGACGTCCTGAGCCTCGAAGGCGACCCTATCGACGATTGGTGGACCAGAAAGCCTAAGGCCTGAACCCCGCCTGCTTGGCCGACTCCCAGATGGTGATAGCCCACTTTACTTGGGCTGCCGTAAATTCCTGTTTCTTCCTGAGAATGGCGGAGACTCCCTTCATGAAGAGGCGCTGCTTCGGTGCATAATCGTCGCGATCCAACGACCACTTGGTCATCTCGAGCCAGGCCGACGGATCCCGCATCTCCTCCGGCAGTTCCTTAGTGGCGGTCCGGGGCCTATTCCTGCCACCGGTGGCAGCGACACGCGGGGCTGCGCCAGAAAACTTGAGGCCATCCTCCACCCCAAGCTCGATGGGGATCGTCTTGCCGGCGAAAGCCACCCAGCATTGTTCCTTCTTGGCCCATTCCGTGACATTCTGCGAACCCGTGGTCCCGACGATGTGTTCGTAGGCGCGTTTTGCCAAGACGGTCAGCACCTTCTTGAAGTTGTCGCTCACCCCCTGCTTCTGCCAGATGAACCGGAAGTCGATGCGAGAGCCATACTGAGAGTAAAGGTACGCCAAACCATAGGCGACGACGTTGGCCTTATAACCGCCCTGCTTGAGTCCCTTGACGACGTCCTCCATGCTGCGCGTGACGATCAGTCGACCCACGACTTCCTTGAAGGCATCCTCATCCACCTTGGGGCTCTTCTCCGTGATCTGCTCCATGAAGTGGACAAAGTTCTTCTCACCGCCCTTACTGACCACCTGCGGCTGGCACCAGAATGTAACTTCGGACTTACCGAGGTCGACTTTGGTGAACATCTGGTTGGGCGGGTTCTGGCGCTCCCAAGCGGCGCCCGGATGGTTACCGCGGTCGATCATGTAGGCGCCCCGGGCCCGCTCATAGTACCAGCGCGTGGGGGCGGAACCATCTCCCTTGACCGGCGTGAAGATGGACCGGGAAAGCTTCTCCAATTCGACGTGGTAGGGGTGGTTGGCGCTCAGGTCGGTCACCTTGACCGCATTCTGGCTATTGGAATACCTGGAAATCGCCGAGACCATCTCGACCATGGCGTCCGAGGACAGCGGCACGGTCAGCTTGAACTGGACACGCAGGCCGGAGACATCCCGACCTTCCTTCTTGAAGGCATGAAAGATGGACCCCGTGGTCTGGGCTCCGTTGACGATCTGCAGCTCGGTAATTCTCTCGATCTGGCACTGTCCGGACTGGTTAAGCCCGCTGATCTGCACCGATTTCGCGGTGAGCGAGAGGCCATTGTTATAGGCCAGGAAACGCCCCGGGCTCTCCTTGATCGTCGTCTGGATGCCGGCGTTCACTTTTCCGCGCGCCTGCAGGTACATGCGCACGTTCTGCTCGATCAGCCGGGAAGAGTGCTTCGCATACATCTCGGCGAGGATTGCGCCGTTGATGAAACCCACGTAGCAAATGTAACCGCCCTTGGACTCCACCATCTTCATGGCCGGCAGCGTGCCGCCATGCTCCTCCTTGAAGTCGATGACGATCTCCTCCCGCTCGGCTCCGGAGACCATCTGCTTATGAAGTCGCTCGATATCCCAAAACTGGGGCGTAAAGGTGATACCATCGACTTCCTTGGAGTAGACCGGCACCCGTTCGCATTCGCCGTCGGTGAAGACGAAGACGTTGACGGCGGTGATGAAGGTCTTGGCCTCATGAATCGACTTGGCGGAAGCATAGGGAGCCAAAGCTTCGTCCAGTTGATGGTGAAAAGGGGCCTCGGCCTTGGCCACGGCACGTTTGTAGAAACGAAACGCCTTGTCGAAGGCCGCGCGGATGTCAGTGCTACTGACCTTGGCGCCAACGGCATCGGCCTTCACGACCGCAAAAAGGTGCAGTTCCGAGTTATCCTCCGAAAGGTAGTACCCGTTCATCGACACCTCGCCCTGACCGGCACTGGCCTCGGCGAAATAGGAGCAAGGCTCGAAATCGAGCAGCCCAATGTCGGATTCCTTGAGGTATTCGAAGAAAAGTTGGGCCACCGCGGCACAGTGGAAGGCCTCCGGCGCGTCGCCGGCGACGCTCATCTTGTCGGCCTCGACCTGGACCTGCGCCTCGAAACTGGCGATGAACTGCTCCTTCTTCATTTGCGTAGGGTCAGCGCATCCAAAACGATGGACTCAGGGACCAGGTAAGGTTCGCAGGAGCCCGCATCGACCTCGTAGGACACCTTGCCCAGCCCCGGAGGCAGCTGGCTTTCGATGATCCGCGGGAAGCCATCCACGACCTCATAGGCGAAGCGTTCACGGACGGCGTACTCCTCGGATTGGTAATGAGGCTCATGATGGTCCTGATAGCCGACACGCGTCAGCAAATTATTGAATTCGAGCAGGGCCAAGGGGGTCGCGGCCAGTTCCTGCCGGAGCTCGGCAACGGCCCGGGGAAGAGTCACCCCTTGGGCCGGTTTCTCATCCACCGAGAACCTGACCAGAAAAAGGCGATTCAAGTTGCGCGTCTCGAGTTGGCGCTCGCTGGAAATCTTCACGGTCTGGGGGAGCGATGAACGCGTGGCTTTGACCTCGATGGCACAACCCTCCGCCTGAAAGTCCTGGGGAGCCGCCTTAGGTCCGGTCCACGCCCTGACGGCGAGTTCGGCCCCAAGTTTGGCGATCAGCCAATCCTGGAGAATTTTGAGTTCGGCGAAGAGCCCCACCCGCGCCTCGGGCCCCAGAGGACCGCCGTTGTTGGTAAAGAGACTCTGCAGTTTAATAATCGAGGTAATGATGGCCTCGGCGGCCTGACGCTCCCCCACCCCTTTGGGTGCCTCATGGGCCACAAGCAGGAGGACGGCCTCCGCGATCTTGGCCATGTCTGTCCCGGGGACATCAACGACCGAAATCGCGATATAGTCTGTCGCATTGAAACGGACCGACTGTACCCGGAAACCCCGGAGGGTCGGAATCTTGCCAATCTTAGGCTGGTTGGCGGGCGAGCAGATGACCAACAGGTGCGCACGCATGTCCTCAGATGAGATGGCGCAGACCGTACGGCAATCTGGGTCTAGGGAGGAGTTTCGCACCATGAAGCCGGAGGTGATGCCCTTTGCGAGCATGTCCTCACGGATGACGTCGAACATGTTCATGGTCAGTCCTTGAGCTGGGCGGTGGTAACTTCGCCTTCCTCGTAATAGCCTTCGTCGATGTCCGCCATGCCAAGCATTTCGCGCTCGAAGATCGCGTTGGTGACGTATTCGACAGCTGCGACATTGTCTGAAGCCGCGAAACTGATGGCCAGTCCGACCACCGGGGCGGGAACATCGAGATCCTTTTCGCCGTCCGTCGGGATGAACGGGTAAATGACGAGCAAGGCCTCGTCTTCGGCGCGAACCAAACGGCAGTCGGAACCGTTGGCACGTTCGGGGAGTTTCTCTCCCTCCTTGAAACGAGAACGCGTCAAAGCCAAGGCAAGGTCACCACGGGTTCTTCCCACATGCTCGTCGATGAGGTCGTGGTGGGCATCCAAGCCCTTCTTGCCCTTCAGGGAAAGCGCCACATCTGGCGTGATGACATCCAGGTCGATATCGAACGAATGGTCACCGGGGTTGATGATGTTATGCTTATTGGGCGAGAAGTCTTCGGGGTTGAAGGTATCGCCATCAATTCGACGACGAAGCGGGGCCATGGCGTTACCAGCCGCCACGAATTTATGCGCTTCCGGAGCACGTCGAGGATCGGTCGAAGCACAGACCACCGTCCACTTCTCCGCATAGCGGGTATTCTCGGTCCTCTGCTTGTCCAAGAACGAGAGGATTGCCTGCTTCGTGAAGTGATTCGTCCGGTAGGGGATCGAAAGAGTCGAGATGAAATCACGTACAGCCTTCATGCTGAGACCCCGCTTCATGAGATAGTTGCCTCGTGGGGTCCAATCAGGGGAAGCTGACATGAAATCCTGCAGGGCGGCGAAGTTTCCGCCAATCGCCGAACGCTCGAACTTGTTCGTCTGAATAAGCTGGAAAGCAAAACTCAACGTTCGCTTGGTGCCGCTGCGCATCTTGGAAAGTGCCGTGATCCGGAGTCCATGCGGGTGGCTGCGAACCTTAAGTCCGTATTCGATCGGCGTCTGCTTGGCGGCGAACATCTTGACGAACTCCATCCGGAGCTCGCGGTCCGCCAAGGCGATATGCTTATACCACTCGATGAGCTGACCGGAGGTGTAGATGCGGCAAAGATCGACGTAACCATCCTTGTATCCGAACCAACGACCCATCTGCATGAGCGTGTCGTACATCTTGGAAGTGCGCAGGAAATAACTCACTGAAAGCGACTCCAGGGTGAGGCCCCGGGAAAGCTTGTCTCCGCCGATGGCGATCACGCAGAGACCGTTCTCGCGCTGCTTGTCATAGTCCAGGAATTCTCCGCTGGTGCCATGGATGTTGCGAACCGTCACCTTGAGGAGGACATGGGGCAACTCATCGACGACCGCATCCCATGCCACTTGGATTCCTCGATCCTCCGGCGGCATCTTCGAGAACGTGGGCACGAAATCGTCTTCCCAAACCTTCTTGAAATCCAAGAGCACCGACTGGGAGCCGGTCCGGATCCCGGCCTCCAGTCTATCCTTCTCGGCCTGCAAAAGGACGTGGTAGCGATCCATCACGTCGGTAAACCTGGAAAGATGGACGAGCATGGAGTCATGCTTGGACATGCCGACCGACCGGCGTCGCACATTACGGACTGCGCACGTGATCACAAAGGCCTTGATGGCGGTCTTCAGCGATTCGGGAAGTGCCTCGGGGACGAAAGTGATCTTATGCTTAGGGGGCACCAGCGCCTCGAAGTCCTCATCGATGACATCGAGATTGCGGACGATGGGCAGACCATCGACCCCTTCGATGCTGCTGTCGGGGTCGTCGTCGCTTCCGAAGACTTTGGCGACCCCCACGTAATTATCCGGGGCCGGGATATTGACGATGAAGTTACGGGGAAAGATGTTCTCGGCATCGTCAGAATCGGAAAACAAGTTGGCATAGGGCGTTGCCGTGTAGCCGACGTAACTGGACTGCTGGAAGACCGTGAGCAGCTCCACCATGGCATTGTTGATCGCCGTCCGGTCCGTCTTGCTGGTGTTGATGCTGGCGTGGTCGGCTTCGTCATCGATGAGCAACATCGGGCAGCCCGAGATCCACTTCTCGTCACCGTCCTCACGGTTAGCCCTCCTCAGATCGGCAGGCTTGGGCGAACCAGCCACACGCATCACCCACTTCCTGAGGTTCTTGAGAATCGAAGCATGCTTCTTTACGACCAAAATGACAGGGTCGCTGCCGATGGCAACATTCTGCCCCTGCAGTGCCTTCGCGCTGAAGTCTCGGTCATAGGTGGTAAGCTGTTGGACTACCGGGGCGGAACCAAATGCTCCGACGCCAAACATGATGCCGGTGGTAGCTTCCGCACGAGTGTCTCTGCCGACGACCCCCGAATCGATGCGACCCTGGGTTTGCGTACGAAGGTTATCATGGATACCGGCGACCACGACGATGAGTTTATAGCCGGCATCGACGGCCTTGTTGATCAAACCGCAGTAGTTGGCGGTCTTGCCCGATTGCACGCTGCCAACGACGAGTCCACGAACGGTCCACATGCCTTTACGCTCCGGATCCTCCAAGAGGCCAAGAATCTGGTCCGTGACCGTGTTGACCTTGGCGACGACCGGATCGGGCATGCCGTCCTCATCCAGCATGAGTTGGCGATAGCGATTCCAGTGCGACCAATCGATGTCGGGGCGACGCCTATAAAGCCACTCGATATGCGACTTATGGTCACCCGTGAGCACCAGGGAGTCCCCGACCAAGCGCGAGTAACTATGGAAAAGGTAGGCGACAACGGACTTCTTGACTTTTTCGTCGACCAAGGCGGCCGCGTCAGGATCGCCCAGTTCAAGCATCTGGATGGCCTTCTCGACCGCGGAAATGACCTCCTGCTCAGTAGGTACTTTAATCTCGCGGCTTTTCAGCATCCTGTCCAACACCACGCGGGCGTTGGTCTTAAGGACAGGGGTAGGGTCGTTTTCCATGATTAGATTTTGGCGATGGTTTCGGGAAAGTGGCTGAATGGGTAGGTCTTCTGGAGCATGTCCTTGGCTTCGGCGTCGTCGTCGCACATGGACCTGAAGACGGCGAAGGCATCGCGGAACTTCTTGAGACGATCCTCGTCGGTATCGCCTTCAAAGGCACCGGCGACGGAGTCCGGCCTATTGCTGTTCGCCAGACCGATGTCGGCCGTCGGCAAAGTCTGCTCCAGGAGGTCCATCAGCAAATCCAAGGCCTTCTTGTCCGTGACGCTGGCGCGGACCCGCTTATAGAGTCGGTGTTGCTTATTGACCAGGAAGTAAGTCAACCCTCCCTCGGCCTTCTCCATCTTGGTCCAGGCGAACTCGATGTCGCCTTCGACGGTCGAAGCCAAGGCTTTGCGACCTCGATGACGGTAGATGCTGTAGGCGCGTTCGCGCAGCGCTTCGGCCGCCCGCTTGAGGCGCTCCTTCACCCCGTCGGGCAGGGAAACGTTTGTTTTCGTGACGCTGACGCCGAGGTCGAGGTCCAAGGTGTTGGGGACCTCCACGGCAATGCGGGCAAGCTTGTAATGGTCCGCCGGCCGGAGCATGCCCAGCCAGCCGCCGGCGACGATGATACGATCGCGGCGGTAGACGTAGAACCCTTGTTGTGCATACCAACCGGCCGGCCCCCCGATGGAATTGGCGTCCTGCTGCGAAAGCCGCTTGGGATGGGGCATGATGCCGCACAGGATGCGGATAGGCTCCCCCTTGTACTTGAAGGTGTCCGCCGGCACGAGTTCCGGGGCCGGCTTCGACGACAACGGGTTCCAGGCGGGCACCTTCACCCTGCCTACGGCAATCGAGACATTACCCTTCTCGATGAAACGGTGGAAAACCATGCCCAGATGGTTCAGCGCCTCGCTGAAACTGGCGTTGAAAGAGTCCTCCGAGCGCGTGTTGCCGTCTATCCCACCGGAAAGCAAGGTGTCCATCTTCTCCCAGAGGACAATGGTCCCGGACACCCGCTTCTGAAGATCGTCGCACAGATCGTCGACGAGGCGCCCTTCCCCACGGGATAGGATCCAACGGTCGCGGTCCGAGATGACATCGACATCCCAGCACCTGGCCACGACGGCTGAACCCTTGGCCTTGGTGATGACGGTGACCCTGCGACAGGCCCAGATGGAGGCGGTCTTGAGGCCCAGGCCAAACCGGCCCAGGTCCTTCTCGGTTCGCTTCTCCTTCGGGCTCTTGCTGCCGAAGCGCATCGCGTTGACCAGCTCTTCTTCGGTCATGCCAAGTCCATCATCGGACACCGCGAGGGAGGAGGTGGCTCCGCTCCAGCGCACCTTGATGTCGATGTTCTTGGCTTCCGCCGTGATGCTGTTGTCGATCAGGTCCGCCAAGGCGGAAGGCAGGCCGTAATCGAACGCACGCAGGCTTTCGACGCTGGCTTTGGCGGAGGGGGGCAATTCCTGCTCGGACATCGACCCCGTTATGCCCGACGGGGACTCAATCGCCAACCAAAAGCACTTGATTCTTATAAAACTTATCCACGGAGCGCCGCCCAGACGCGCTGCCCGATCTGGTAGGCAAGGTAAGGCGGGACGGCATTGCCGACCTGGTGGTACTGCTGGGTCCGGTTACCCATGAAAAAGTAGTCGTCCGGGAAGGTCTGGATCCGGGCGGCCTCGCGGACCGAGAAGCTGCGGGCCTGCTTGGGATCGTAGTGGATGTAGTAATGGCCGTCCTTGGATATGTGGGAAGTGACCGTACCGCAGGGCTTATCCGCCAGCTGCACCTTGAAACGGTCGGCGAAGACCAGAGGGCTGTCGTCATGGACGTTCTGGTGCTTGGGCAGCAGACCGGGGGGGACGTTGTCGTGAAGAGTGGGACTTTTCCCGGTCTTTTTGGCCTCGGAAGCCCACCACTCATAACGGGCCAAGTCCTCCTTCATGTGGGATCTGGCCTGATGATTGAGCAAAACGTCCTCCAGCTGCCCGCAGAGGGGCGCGATGAAGGAGGCTAGACCAGGCGGGAGGGATTTCCTCAATCCATCGGTGCGCACCATCGGGAGCCCTCGCTGCCTGACCGTGTAATCCGCGCGATCGTCCGAGGAATCAAGGCCCTCGAGGGACGGCAGATCGTCGATGGCCTCTGCCACGCAAACCTCCTTACGGTGGGTCAATGGCTTCGGGACGATTTCGAGGTCGTTACGTACACCGACGATGATGACCCGATGGCGGGTCTGGGGAACCCCATGCCTTTCGGCACGTATCAGAAAATCATCAGCCCCGATGCCCGGAAGGCTGTCCTCCTCGACCTCCAAGGAATGCAACGCATAGCCGGACTCACCGGCGGCCCTGAGGTCCTTGAGGATAGCGGGCAAAATGGGCTTCCCGGCGACCTTCGCCGTGTTGAGCCCCTTGACGTTCTCCATGACGAAGATCGCCGGTTCATATTTATCGATAATCGTGAGGTACTCCTTGTACAGAAAGTGGCGGTGATCGGCCTTGAGCCCGTCGTGGTTCTGCATGCGCGAACGCCCCACCAGCGAATAGGCTTGGCAGGGAGGTCCGCCGATCAGGACCCAGGTCTTCGCCTTGCCGAGCCGCTTCTTGATGAGGGAGTCGATGAGAAGGTTGTCCTTACCCAGCTCAAGGTGACAAGCCTCCTCCTGCGCTTCAGACCATTCGGGAAGCTTAGCCAGTTCGGACAAGGCCACCTGCTTGGATTCGGCCGTGGCCGAGGCCAGAAGGTCGAGATACGCTGGCGGAACTTTCCGGTGATTACGCATCCAGGCTCGGTAGAAAGCCCTCAGCCTCAATGTCTCGATAGCATGGGGGTCCTTCTCGATCGAGATGACCGTACGGAAAGCCTTCCCCTCCTCCACGCGCGAAAAGCCCTCCCCCAGCCCACCGGGGCCGGCGAAGAGGTCTACAACGGGGATGGGGATGGGCTGCATACCATTAGGCATAGCAAGAAAGCCTTGGCATTCCAGGCATAAAACTGGAGAAATCTACAGTGCGAAACATCACGGAAACCGACATGTATTACCCCCTGCTACTGGTCCTCAAGTGCTACCAGGGCAAGGCGACGAAACAGGAAATCGTTGACGCGCTTGCCATGGTCATGCGGGCACCCAAGGAATACCTGGAAACACCCTCCGGATTCAAAACCTCGGAAACCCAATTCATGAAGGATTTGAATTGGGCGGGGAATCGCCTCGGCCATGCAGGCCTTCTCAAGAAAGTCCGCGGGTCCCACTGGGAACTCACCGACCTTGGGATGACCAGAGAATTCAGCGAGAACGAACTCGTCCTCTTCGTTGCGGCCAACCGTAAGTAGGCCGAACTCTTTTTAGCGCACGCCACGTCGCAAACTCTAGATAACCTTTGCCGGCTAGCTACACCTCACGCCGCCAAGAAAGTTCACAACAGGAAAGGTTGATGTTGGACTGGAGAGGGTCGACGCTGGGTAGGCACACCAAGGCGAGTTCGGGACGAATTATAGACTCGAGGCGCTAAAACTAACTCTTGGTAATGGCCTTGCAGGCCCAGTAGAAGCTGCCCGTTACCGGCGGGCGCCGGCGTCAAGTGGCTTCAACTCAAAGCGAATCCGGCGACTTGGGACAAGCCGTCTAGGATGAAGCCATCGGCGGCTTCATTGAAAGCCAAGGAGCGGTTAAGCTCCTTAAGGCTGCGGAGAGCCTGCGCAACCCGCTGGACGACCCTGGCGGAGGTGGTTCCGGCCTGTCGTGATTAGGTCGCGAGGAGGAAGGGGCGGCGGTCACGGTGGCTGGGTCGATGCGGGAAGGCGGGTGAAATTAGGCGTACCTGTCATGAACGCCCGATCGCAGGGGTTCATCCCGGACGGTCAGGCCAAAAACATGAATCGGCAACGCTCATAAGAATGATATGAAACGATTGCCAACGACTCCATAGAAACCGATAAGAACACATGGCCGCATTCTACTTCAACCGCGTCGAGCAATTCATCGACGAGGACCCCCATCGGGTCCTTGGGAAGCTCACCCGGGAAATGGTGGAGATGTTCGACACCAACAAAGAGACAGCGGTTTCCTGGGAGGATGAAGTCGCCCAGCTGCAGCCTTGCCTACGGAGCCTAATCTCGCGGAACCCGGCCGCAAAAAACTGGGCAGTCATGCTTGAGTATGTCATCCCCATGGTCGGATTGCGCATCGACTGCGTCCTCATCGCCAACGACCTCATTTTTGCCATCGAGTTCAAGGGCGGGGAATCAACCTCGGGGGCCCAGGCCTTGCGCCAAGCCCAAAACTACGCGCTGAATCTCGCTGATTTCCACGAAGAATCCAGACGCCGCACCATCATCCCGATCGCCTTGGGCGAATTCAAGACCCTGAAAGCCTTTGATACCGCCTATCCTATGAAAGGAGCCGTCGTCACCCACGTCCAGCTCGAGGAAACCTTGTCGCTGGCGATCATGGCCTTGGGCAATAAAGGACCGGCGATCGACCCATGTAAATGGAACGATTCACGCTACTTTCCGGTACCGACCATCATCGAGGCGGCTTCCAAGATCTACACCAAACACCTCAAGGGCACCGACATCGCGAACTCGAAGGCGGGAGATGAAAACCTTCGGGCGACTGAGGCCTGTATCGTCTCCGCTGTTAACGAAGCCAAAACCAATGGAAGCAAGAAGCTAATCATCCTCACCGGAGTGCCAGGAGCCGGCAAAACATTGGCAGGCCTCAATGCCGTCCAGACGATTCAGGCCAAACTTGATGCAAGCAAGGAACAAGCCTCTTTCCTCTCCGGCAACTCACCCTTGGTCGAAGTGCTGCAGGAAGCCCTCAAGCGTAGCGTCAAACGTAGCGGGAAAAAAGCCGGCTCTTCGATCAAGTCGCGCATCCGCAACATGCACACCTTCTGCAAAGAGAGCTTCGGCAAGGAGCTGCCTCCGGCCGAACGGCTCGTCGTCTTTGATGAAGCCCAACGCGCCTGGACGGCCGCCAAGAACCTTAAAAAGTTCAAGCGAAACATATCCGAACCCGACATGGTGCTGGATATCATGGGAAGGCACGCAGGCTGGGCGGTCGTCATCGCCCTCGTTGGCGGGGGCCAAGAGATTCACGGCGGCGAAGCCGGCCTCGCGGCCTGGGGTGACGCCATCGGACGCCATGCGGGCTGGGATGTCATCACCTCCCCCGAAGCCCTCCACGGCGGGCCTTCCGTGGCAGGATCACGCCTTTTCCGTAATGGGTTAGCGAATCAGCCGAACATCACCGAGTCGCCTGCCCTGCATTTATCGATTTCCAAGCGATCAATTGAATCTGAAGTGACCGCCGCTTGGGTCAACGCAGCCCTAAAGGGGGATCCAACTCTTGCACGTAAACTTTCCGCCAACGGCCTACCTATAAAGATTACCCGTGACCTGGCCAAAGCAAGACGTTGGCTGAAGGATGAATCCGAGAACAACCGTCGCGTGGGCTTGATCGCCAGCTCGGGGGCGGACCGGCTTCGGGCGGAAGGCGTGGAGACTCCGACGTTCACCTTCTTGGGCGGTATCGACTATAAGCGCTGGTTCTTGGACGACAGGGAAGACCACCGGTCGTCCAATCAGCTTGAAGTTGCCCTCAGTGAATTCGAGATGCAGGGGCTTGAAATTGACGTGGCAGGGCTACTTTGGGGCGCCGACCTAATATTCAAGGAGGGACAGCCCGTACCCCGTAGACTGAAGGGGACGGAATGGGTTAAAATCAGCGGCAAAGCGGACCCTCAGGCGGGGGCGGACGACAACTCCATGCGAACGCTAAATAAATACCGCGTCTTGTTGACTCGCTTCCGCAAAGCCATGGTCGTCTACGTCCCGAAGGGTGACAGTGAAGATGTCACCCGGTCGCCTGCTGATTTCGACTCGATTTATGACTACCTCCAGTCATGCGGCTTAACGGAGCTGTGAAGACAAGGTCGGACTAAATTCAGACGGCTAATTGAGACGACCCAAGCCAGGGGCAGGAATTAGGCACTGCATACCCAAGGCAGGCCGTTCACAAGATCTCCAACGAGGGTAACCGCTGCCTTCCGGAACTAGGCAAAGATGACAATCGCGAGCAAGCCGAGGATCGAGAGGGCGAAGACGGCGCCAATGAAGACCCAAGCTGACTTAGGCGAGCGCGGCGGCCATTCAATATACTCCCACATGAGGCATGTGTATAAAGCGCTCCCACGCGAGCAAGCCCCGACTTCAAGAGGAGCAGTCTCGTACGGGCGACGATTTTTGGCTTTCCTGGTGAGTACGGCGCTGAAGACGAACGATGGCTAGCGCTGGGGCGTGCATCCACGAGGGCATGCACGGAATATTCCTAGGCGGAGGTTCGGGCTTCAGCACATGAGGCTTCGGCGATGTCAGCTTCGTCCTTGAGCCTCAAGAGTCGCTCTTAGGGTTTGGATCCACAGGTGGGTTTCACGCATGGAATCTGCATCTTCGCATCAACTGGTAGAGGCGCGCGCACGTAAGGACCGGACTCCCGTCTCTACCCGGTAGGACTGCTTGGCCGCGAACTGCCGATTATAGAACAAACCGGGGATGGGGCGGGATGGGTGTTTTATAATATTTTGACCCCTATCATCGCCGTGAATTGCGCAGGGCGCCATGAGGGGCAGAGTCGGAGGTATGAGCGAAATCACCCCCGCACAGTTGCTGCTGAACCAAGCGATCGCCCTCGCGGCTGACATCCACCAGGGACAAGTCCGCCGGGAGCCAGACGGGCGCCCGTACATCTGCCATGTACTCGACGTGGTCAACGCCCTGCCAAAGGACGACCACCAGGCACGGCTGGTGGCCGCGCTGCATGACACCATCGAGGACGCCCCAGCGCATAACGACGACGCGTCCACGGCGCGGCTGAAGCGGGACAAGGTGGAGGCCCGTATCAAGTCCCTGGGGGTCAGCGAGGAGGTCCTGGCCGCGGTCAAGGCGATCAGCCACCTTGGGGCTACCGGGGAGCAATCCGAGTACTTGGCCTACGTCCGGGAGAAGGTTAAGCCCAACGCACTCGCCCGCCGCGTCAAGATCATCGACAACTACGTCAACATGAAGGACCTTGTCGGCGCATCCGAGGCCCAGAAGGCGCGCCTCCATAAGTACGCTCAGTCGATCGCGATCCTGACCTCGGAATAGGCAACCTCGGGCCAGGGGCTGGCAAGATAGGTTAGTCGACTGGTTGGCCGACTATTGGGGGTGAAAATTGGGCCGGACGGGCGGGACGCCCATCCCTACCTGGCGCGAATGGTATTCGCGGGCGGATCGGGGTCAGCGGTTGGCGGTTTGATGAGGCGGCACCAGGTGCAATGGTTGCGAGGTAGGGCTGACCGTCCTCGGTCGGCCGGGGTTATATTGATTGGGTCTACGGCGGACGGGCGGGACGCCCATCCCTACCTGGTAGTGGGTTGAAAGAATCGGCAGCGAATTCGCGAATGCCGATCAGATAAAGAAAACTAGCGCTAAGCCGATCAGTACGATGATGACTAAGCAGCCGCAGCAGGCGTTGTCACTCTTCTTGGCAGGCTTTGAGGGGCCGGCGGGCTTGTGGCTGCCTGCGTCTTTACGATCTCGGGGCTCCCTTTCATGGTGTTTCCGAGGCGCGGGCTTGGGCTGAGGTGTGGGACGTGTAACCGGCTTCGGCTTGAGGCCAAACCAGTTACGGTTCGGTTTTTTGTCTTCGGGTGGGGTTTCCCGCATAGAGTAAAATTTTATGTTCGCTGAGTGGGAAAGGCAAGCGGAGGTGAGCACAAGGAGACGGATTCACGCGGGATTCCCGAATGGACAAGGAATGGGGCCAGGGCTATTTGCTGAAGAATGCAAGAAGTACCCCCTACCCCAACCAAGCCCGCGGGATTTTTTAATCGATTGATTTTCCTATCGATGATTATTTCCACGATCGGCGGGTCGGCATTTTGCGCCATTATACACATCGTGTGCTGGGAGGAAATACGTCGGAGCAGGATTCGTTTTTCGAGCGATGCGGTAAGTTCGTACAACGCGAGAGGACAATTTCTTGATGGACCCGGAAAGCCTTGGCTTTGTCTTGCGGCCATCATCCTTCTCGCCGCATTCCTGACCTACCTACCCAGGATGTATCTGGTCTGCCGAAGGAGATATTCCGTGATCAGCTCAACGAAGCTTACCGCACAGCTGACGGCCGCCGGTGGCCTTTGCTTTTTTGCAGGTGCTGAAACATATTATGGGACTTTCTTCTTCGGCCTCCTGCTGATGGCTTATGCGGGTGTCGGCTACCTCGCCTATACGCGCTGGGAACGAGTGAGGTCGCAGCTTTACAATAGTTGATGACGGGGCGTCGGCACCTTAATTCCTCAGGGGCCGATGCATTTAGGTTTATTGGCAGCGAGAGGATAGGCGCCACTAGGTAGGGCTGATCGTCCTCGGTCGGCCGGGCGTCGGGCGCAAACATGACGTCAAGCACATCATCGCTGCGGGAGATGAAGCCAGACCCCATGTTCCGGCCGCGGACGAGCAGGGACGCTCATCCCTACCTGAGAGACCAAGATACATCAGGGGTAGGGTCAGGCTTTAGGTTCGTATTCCTGTCCCTGGCCCTGGCGCCTTTCCCTGGCCCTAATTCTTACTGCATTTGGTAGGGCTGACCGTCCTCGGTCGGCCGGGCATCAATGGGGAATACGGCGGACCAGCGGGACGCTGGCCCCTACCTAGCGGCTGGGGAGGCAGTCGTCGCAGAAGTAGACGGAAATGCCACCGCGGGCTACCGCGTTAGGTAAACCACGCTTGAAGACGCCCCGGAGCTCGTGAGGACAGGTCTTGCCCCAAGGCCCCCAGCAATTCTGAGGCTGAGTGGATCCACCAGCTGGCATAGGTGTTGCTAGGGTTCGCCCCGGAGCAGGCAAATGCACTGAAGTGGCGTGAGGCTTCAAATCAGCCCCAATATTCTTCGCGGCCGCAAACAAGGCCTGTCCCCAAGCCTCTGCCGACGGACGATCATCGGAGAGCGTAGACTCGAAGGCCTTGGAGAAAAGCGCGACTAGAGGGTTTGGTAGATGAGCCAAAGCTGCATGCGGGGGCGGGATGACCTGGAACTGCGATCGGTTGACCCCATGAACATACATGCGGAGTCGGATGGAATCCGCGATGGTGGGGCAATCGGGGGCGGAAGGCTTCAGCGCACCGGTATAGGGATGAATCCCAAGCAGAATCTCATAGATGATCACCGCCAGGGCAAAACAGTCCCAACTCTGCTCGACGGCCGGGCCGACACCGAAGTCCATCTGATAGGACTCACTCGGCATGTACTCCGGACTACCCAAAGGACCGCGATAAACCAGTGGCCCAACCTTAATCTGCAGGGAATCTAAGTCCACGACGGATACTTCCCCCTTCGGCGAGATCAGGACATTCTGTGGTTTAAGGTCCACGAACACGTACCCCATCGCATGGATGTGCTCGATGGCCGCGGCGATGTTGCACGAGATCTTCAACCGGTTGCTCAGGCCTTGGGGGGACTTTCGATCCACCTTAACGGCCAGCTCCGGACGTTCACCGCCTGGCCACCGCAGGTTAGTCAGGTTTGAAAGTTCGAGGCTATCATCAAAGGCCAAGGCCATCACATAGCCAACAGGCTCCGCTACCCGAGGCTTGAAGACCAAATCGATTGGCCAGCATAACTTACCCCAGCCGCGCGAGATGATGCCCGGAGGTTGGGACACCATATACCGAAGCTTATCGAAGACATCGTCCTTGGGCTTGGTGAGAATCTTGACGCAGTACTGATCGCCGCTATCCGAGGTCGCTCGATAGACCTCGCCAGCGCCCCCGGAAGCAAAGGGCTTTGCCGACAGGCTGAGACGTCCGAGCTTGGCGGAATTCAGGATCATCCGCGCAAGGCCAGCAGCATGGTCTTGTCATCAACCTGCGCCTTCAGCTTGGGGCTGCCATCGGTAAGAAACTTTTGCCATAGCTTGTCCAACTCGGCCTGTGTGACCCGCTTCGCCACGGCGCTGGCGAGTTGGTTAGCAATCTTGCCGAGGAAGTCGTTGGAAGGCTGATTCGGATCGACGACCTTTTGGCCGGAGGGGTTAAAAGCCGAGACTTGCCAGCAAACGTCCTCCGGACCGTCCGAGAGAGCTACCACTGCGCGGGTCCGGGCAGGGATGAAGCTAACCCTGACCAATTGTTCGACGGTTGATGCATCAAGCATCGTCATGAAGACCGTCGAATTGGCCAACTGCCCCTTATGGGGCGTCATCAAAGGCAGCCAATGTCCGGAAGAGGCCAAGTACCCTGCCCGCCCATCGCCAACGTGCGCGCAAGCCACGAAATCGGGGCCGGCGAAGACCGCGATGCAGGTGCAGCCGAAGTCGGTGAAACTCAATCGTTCAGCCTGGGCATGAGCTTTGAGGGCTTGGACGACATCCAAGAAAAGCGCGCGCGCGCGTGCCGGCCATGAATCCTGAGTCACAACCTCCCCGGACTGGATCAGCTCGCGGAACTTCTCCCCCAGATGCTTGACGACAAAATCCGCGCCGGCCTTGGAATGTCGCAACGAACCGGCCCCATCACAGACCAGGAGGACCGCGTTCTCCCCTTCCAGCAATACTTGATGGGCATCCTGTAGGAAGGGCTTCTTGAAGCCGATCACCGAAGCCTTGAGGTGAGCCCAGCCAGCCTCCGCAGGCATGGGGTCGATCGGCACGATAGGCTGATCGGAGAGGACGGCGGAGGCCTGCAACTGGCTTAAGGCCGCTAGCCGAGCTTCCAGCGCCTTGATGCGCGCCTCCTGTTCACGGAGGGTCGCGAGGTGTTCGGCGCACTCAGCGCATTTGATGCGAAAGGGGCCCCAGGACTGGTTAAGCTTGAACTGAAACACTGCCTAGGTCCTCAGATCTTGAAGCCGCCATCCCAGCCATCTTCCGAATGCTTCTTCATCGCATCGTTGATGTTCTGCCCCTTGGCGACGTCCGCGATCGTCGAGGAAAGCCAGCGGAAGAACTCGGAGAACTTAAGCCCGGCAAGCATGCGCGGCTTCATCTTCTCGTGGCAGATCAACTCCAGCGTCGAGAGCTTGGCGCCGGCGACGCCGATGGCCATGAACCAAAAATCCTCCTTGTCCATGCCGATGCGGATCTCGGCGGCTAGCTTCGACAATTCGCCCTGCTGATGGGAATCGGGGTCCCCATCGGTGATCATGATCACCCAAGGCCGGAAATACATCTGTCCGGTCGACTTATACCACTGCTTGCGTTGCTCGACCATCTTGATGCCCTCCCGCACGCCATCGACCATCATCGTGGTGCCATCGACCTCGAGCGAGCTGAATTGGATGAACTCGACCAGCTTGGGCTCCGACACCCGGCGGACTTTCGAGTCGAAGGTGACGATGCCGAGCTCCAGCTTCTGGCCGAGGTTGGCGTTGTCGGCCTGGATCTCCTTGAGGAAGCTCCGGATGCCGGCGTTGAGCTGGTCGATGCTGCTGCCGGTCATGGACAGCGAGGTGTCCAGGACCAGGGCGACGCAGCACTTCTGGGAGTAGTTCTGCACTTCCTCCGCCTCAAAGGGTTTTTCGTACATAAGAAAGTTATTTAGGATAAGAAGGCGGAGGTCAACGCCGACAAAGGGTCTTCCCCGCCCTGGACGCGGCGGCGTCAGGCGGCCAAGACCACCGCGGAATACCGGAGGAGCTCGCGGCTCTCCTTGCTCCGGACCTTGCGGGCGGCGATGATCCGGACAAAGGCAGCGTGGAGCTGGGTCTTGAGCTCGGGCGGGGCCTTGCGCGCAAAGGCCTGCAGCAGCCTCGTCAGATGGTCGAAGTCGCTCACCGTCGTGGACTCAAGAAGCGCACGGAAGGCCTCCCGGCAGGAATCGGCATACGCCTTGTCGGCCAACCCCGAACAAAGCTGGTCGGCAAACGCCTTCAGCGCCTTTTCCTGCATGTAGGTCGGGGACTTGCCGCTGATCAGCGCGAGGCCGAAGGCGAGCACGAGAGCCTCCCGGCGAAGTTCCAGGCGGGTCTGACGTATCTTCTGATAACCCGATGACGCAACCTTTAGGAGGGCGGGCTTGGATTGTGCGGACAACTCCGCCAAGGGAGCCGAGCCTGCTCCGTACTCGGCCAAGCGTCCAGCTACGGCCAGATAGCGCTGACCGCCGAAGGGAAGGAGGCAATCGTTGAACCTGACGACTCCCGCGAGTTGCCATTGATCCGGTTGATAGCCATCCGCGCGCCAGGACATTTGGTAAGTGACCCGCTGGTGGACAAGGTCGATGTCGGGACAAGCGATGAGGGCCGGTTCTGTTGCGACGAAGTCGTCGAAAACCCAGAAAGTCAGCCGACGCTCCACAACCGAACGAGCGCCCGCTGTTCCGCGGACGAAAACTTCCAGACCTTTGGCGACATCGCCTTCCAGGAGAGGCTTGAAGCTTAACTCAAAGGGACTCTTATTCACCATCGGAGCCGGCGTCGGGTCCACCCAGAGAGGCGGCGCAGGGAAAATCTTGCTGATGTGCTCCCCGTCCAGATATACGTTGAATAGATCGCGGGCGCTGAAGAAAAGCTTCCGGCATTCGGAATCGTCGGCCTCCCTGCCGGCGAGTTCACGCAACAACTTGGCGATGGATTCCATCAGGTCGTGGTCCTTCGAGTCACGGACATCACAGAAGACGCCCATGTCGACTCCGGCCGATGCATCGGCATCCTCATGAGCCTGAAGCAAAGCCGACTTAAAACTGTCTTGTCGTGAGTACGTCGCCGCAATCGGGCTCAAGCCCCTGAGCCAAGTGTTGAACTTCTGCTCCTTCTCGTCGACATTAACGATGCATTTCCGGAGCGCATAGGTCATCACCCTGACAACCTCAAGCCGCAGGGACATCCACTCCGACTCATCCAGGTAACCTGGACCAACGATATGCAGGACCGCGGCACATTCCGTCTTAGCCAGAAGGCCACCCAACACGCGGTTCTTGCTCAAGAAATCAACGCCTACGACGTCATGTGCCTCGCAAACGAAGTCATAAGCGATCGGCCCACCCCGCGGTGGCATCATCTGGGCGGTCTGTGCAACGCCCAAAACCACCGCACGGCCGTCACACGGCAACGCATCATCCAACACGAAGACCTTCCTGAACGGCGCCGGTTTTGAGACGATAAAGCCTCGGTCTGCGAGGACATGAGATTTGCCCTCAAGAATGCAAGAAGCCGTGACGACGTACGCTACCAAATTGGGCTTCGCGCCCCTAGGACCACCGCTGACCTTGAAAGTGAGGAACGTCTGCGCGTCTTGGCTTACGCCGCTCTCAACCGAAAATCCCAAGGGATACCCCGGGCACTCGTTCGGCAACGGCATGACGTCCAGACGTGAAGGCAGTGTGGGCTTGGGCGCGGGACACCCCGGGTCTTTTGCAACCGGGTCCGGAACCTTACTCGCCGGCGACCTAGGCGAAGGAGATAGCCGATTAAACAAGGGCGGCAACTTCTCGGCCAGAATCTGGAATATCGCGGCGAAAAACTGGAAGACCACGACGAGAACAACCCAGCCAATCCACAAAAAGAATAGAACCTGTAAGACTTTGGACATCAGCTTCTGGCTCCCATCATGGACTTGAACTTTTGCTTAAGCATTTTGAACGGGAATGCCCATCGTTCCTTGCGGACATCATTTCCCTGCCCTGAGCTTTTCGATCTCAGCCATGATCTCCCGTGACCTCTTCTGGCCGGCCGCGCTTACCTCCTGCAGGGCATCCCTCTTCTTGGATGCATCCGGATGACGCATCGCCGCTGCCACGTTATACCAAGCATAGGCTTCGGCCTTGATTTGATTGCCATAATCCAAGTTTTTTCTGCGCTCCTCATAGGTCCCCGGTTTACTTAGCCAATATTCAGCGCTTTCTTTTTGGAAGTCGGCCAGCTTGACCTTATCGGTCGTGCCACCTTTGAAGGCAACTTGCGTCAACAGCGTGCGATAGGTCTCAAAGAAAAGCGGGGTCGATGGATCAGGGCTGGTGTCGCATGTTTCGTAAAATTCAGCGATATATGGTTTGATTTCCCTAATTCCGCCTGTGCAGGCCGCCTTGATGATCCATCTGCAGGCAGCCTTTTCGTCCTCGGGAAATCCAACTCCTTTGATAAATCTTCGGTATAACTCCCCCATCGCTTCGACGTCCCCCTTCGAAGCTCTTTGGTACAATCCTTCATAAACCTTGAGCGCATAGAGTCGGAACCACTTCGCCGCCTCTTCGTCATCCTTGATTACGCCGTCGCCTTGGGCGTATAACCAGCCTAGTTTCAAAAGGGCTCCTGTGTTCCCCTTGTCAGCCTGGTCGTGAAGGACCGTGAGGGACAAATTGCTCTTTATGGGCTCGGACTCAGCCAAGCCTGCCTTGATCACGGCCGCGCCATCAGAGAGGTCAAGCGACTCTACTTTGGTTATAGAAAGTACCATTTCCTTTGGCGCAGGTGCTACTCCCGTAATGATTGGGACGACTGACGGCTGGGTGGGCGTGGGGGCGGAGGTCCAGATAAGCCAGACGAGGAGCGCCGCGCCAAGAACGCACGCGCCCAAGACAAATCGACGGTCAAGCTTCCGGGTTGACGACATCTCTGCCTGGTCCTCACGCATGATTGCATCTAGTAAATAGTCATAAAGCATGGCAAACCCTATCGGACTGCTGACTGGCCACGACACCTTCATCGCTTCAAGCGGGGTGCTTGGGATTGACGAAGAAGACGCAGTGCGGATTATCCAAAATATGCGCGAGCCTGTCCCAGCCACGCCTCCACCCGCCTACCCGCTACCCGCCGGCCGGCTGGGTAATGCCGTCGAAGATGGCTGGACCTTCTGCTCCAACAATCTGCTGGCGGTATCGCTTCCCGGCTTCCTGCTTGGAATCCCAGCCATTTTGATTTCCGCTTTACACAACCAAAAAGCAGGAGAGCTGATCGAGTTCCTGCTGGGCATCGTCCCCCTCATGGGTATTATCCGGATGGTCTTGCTTGAGCAAGAGCAAGGCGCCCGACCTTCGGTGTCGCGGTGCCTGAAAGAAGGTTTCGCTAATTATGGGCGTGGGCTATTCGGCATCATCGCCACCCTTCTGGTAGTCGTAGCCATCATCATTCCGCTGGCGCTAGGATTCTACCTCATGGATAATACAGCTCAACATGCGGCTGGTGTTTGCTATCTGGTCTTGCTCGGCATACCAGCTCTCTGGTTCCTCTTCTTCGGAGCATTGAGGATGACCGTGGCCTTGCCCGCGATTGCCGACACGAAGAACTCCTGGGCTTATGCCTTTGGCGCCAGCATCAGGTTGACCAAAGGCCGTACCGTTGCCCTCTTCTGGATGCTCTTCCAACTTGGTCTGTGCGTGGGTATCCTCGGTATCGTCAACCAGTCCATCATCGAGTTTGCCGGCCAAAACCTCGTCCAATCGCTCCCCTACGAAGCCTTGTTGCTGGTGTTGATAAGCCTTTGCTATCCCCTTTATATCCTTAAAGCATGGTCGGCTGCGACCCTCGCCAAGGCCTACCTTGCCATCAAGCCAAGGGCGGTCGCCGGAGACGGCCGCGTCAGAGAGAAACTCACTCTGGACAGCGTCTAGTGTTCTCGACGCCTCAACTTGCAGCTCCGCCCATCATCCACCAAAGCAATCTCTCAGGAGCATGAAAGAAGCCACCATGACTACCCGAAGCCATTCGCGATGGGTCTTACCGACGATTCTGGCACTACTGACCCTATCCCTGTCCGCCCTCTATCATTTGAAAGAGACCAAGGATGAAGTCGAAAAGCTGACCGCGGAAACCACGCAGGCAGGGGCCGGCCTCGCTGCGGCTAGGGCGAAGGAGGAAGCAATCAAAGTGCAAGTGGGTATCCTCGCCAAAGAGCTGAACGAGACCCGCGCCACCTTGGTGGCAGCGCGCGACGATTTGCGGGCAAAAAACAAGGATGCCGCCGATGCGCAGGCCCATGCCAAACGACGCGAGGCCGAACTGTTGCATAGCCTCATGGAAGCCTCCCGGGAACTTGCCGCGACCCGAGAACGTGCCGACCTGCTCGCCAAGGCAGTCGATCCGGTGAAGCTGGAAGCATTGACCAAGACACCCGCCGAATCTTCCAAGGAAGGCTCCAAGGCGCGGTTGCAGGAACTGCTCAAGCGCTTCGAACGAGTCTCGGATGACTTTACCCGCCCCAGAGTCTATCGCCACGTGGCTTTCGCGCCAATCCTAAGGGAGTGTGAGCGAAAATATGGCGACTGCGGGAGATGCGTTTTCTTCAACCTCATGATCGACGCCGACGGGAGGGTTATCTTCGGAGGACGCAAGTTCAACTCCCTCCAGGTAATCCAGGGCGACGACATCATCACCATCGAAAAGCTCGAGGACCTCGAGAGCCTCTGGGGACCGCGACATTCCACCAGCAGCGAACTGAAGTGCCGTCTGAGATGGGAGTATTTTGAGCGCGACACGCTTGCCTTAGGATCGCTCAACCGATCGATGAGTACCCGAAGCGGGGTCTTCGACTTCACCCTTTCCCCCAATGAATTGAAAGCCATCGAGGAAACCCTCGAACTGGCCAAACTCTTCAAGGGAGGCAATTGAGTCGCAGGTTTTCCCTTTCAACCAAGTTGGTGAGACTCACAACGTAGCGTCCGCCAAGCTGCGTAGTGATGGGCAGCGGCGCTTATGGCCTGCCTGGGCGTAAGTTCACACCAACCGCTGCTTCAGTCCCGAGGCGCGGGGCACCTCCCGGGCGCAGGCGGCCAGGAAGTCGGCCCGGTCGGCGACGAGCGTGACCTGCCGGCGGGCGCGGGTGATGCCGGTGTAGATCAGCTGGCGGTTGAGGAAGCCTTCCCGCTGGCTGGAGCCGAGCACGACCACGGCGTGGCCGTACTCCGACCCCTGGGCCTTGTGAATGGTCGTCGCGAAGGCCGAGGCGAACTCGGGCAGGCGGTTGAGGTCGAAGCCGACCGGATTGCCTCGGAAGTAGACGAGTTCGCCGACCATGACGCCGACGTCGCCGTTGGAGAGGCCGGTGCCGCGACGGTCGTTCCGGGTGACCATGATCAGCGAGCCGGGGCCGGGAGGGCTGACCCGGATGCCGAGCTTCTCGGCGATCAGGCGGGAAAGGGTCTCGGCGCCCAGCGGACCCCGGACATGGGAGCAGAGGACGCGCACTTCGTCGACCAGGGCCATGGAGCCCTCGACGTCGCCGGCGCGGGCCTTGTCGCGCAAGGCGGTGAAGGCAGGCAGGACGTGCTCGATGACCGCCTCGGGGGTGGGGGCAACCAAGGCCACGGCATCCCTCCCCTTCCCGCCGAGCACCGATTCGGCGAAACGCATGATCTCAGGGGCGTCCTTGGAGCGCACCTGCCGGACCAGTTCGACTTTATTGGGAGACAACGCCGGCGCCTCGCACAAGTCCGCCAGGACCGACCCCACCTCGACGGAGGGCAGCTGGTTCGGGTCGCCCACGAGGACGAGGGAGCAACCGGCGGGCAGCTTATCGATGACCTCGTTGAAGAGCATCAGGTCGACCATCGAGGACTCGTCCACCACCAGGAGCTGCATGCCATCGAAGGCCTCGGGCTCATAGAGCAGGGAGTGGATGGTCTGGGGCTCGACCAGATCGGCGAACGCTGGCTGCTGGCGCAAGGCGGCGAGACCATCGGCGATACGGCGAGCGGCGCGACCGGTCGGGGCCACGAGCCGGATCTGGGCGGGAGCGAGGGCTCCGGCCGCGACGGCGTATTTCAGGAGCGAGTTGAGCGTGTAGGTC
>Ga0114982_1000282_pt1 | contig 27828 bp, 35 predicted proteins | sample Shrwel_input2_FT_FD_87183 | JGI IMG/M metagenome (GOLD analysis project Ga0114982, IMG submission 87183) | Subsurface microbial communities from deep shales in Ohio, USA - Utica-3 well 1 S input2 FT | ecosystem: Environmental > Aquatic > Deep subsurface > Shale gas/oil reservoir > Produced... | reverse complement strand
TGCAACTGGCCCACAGGGTATTCAAGGTCTTAAGGGTGACAAGGGCGATACGGGAGACACTGGCGCAACTGGGCCACAGGGTATTCAGGGCATCCAGGGTCTTAAAGGTGACAAAGGAGACACAGGAGATACTGGCGCAACTGGGCCTCAAGGTCCTACTGGAGATAGCTCAACTCATTACCACTACAACACTCGAACTAACACCACAAGCGGCGACCCAGCAACAAACCAACTTGGTTGGAATAATGCAACTCAAAGTAGCTCTACTGTTTTGCGAGTCAATCACATAGACTCAGATTCACAAGATGACAGCATTTTTCTTCATTTGATTAACCAGTACGACAATCTTATTATTCAAGACAAAAACAATGCGGCTAATTTCCAAACTTGGGAAGTATCGGGGACACCAACACTAAACGCAACTTGGGATGAGTTTCCAGTAACTTTAGTTAATTCAGGAGGTACTGGCACAACAAACTTCCCTAGCAATCATCCTGTCATTTTGATTATTGTTTCTGTTGGAAATGTTGGACCAGCTGGTCCTACTGGGGCTACTGGAGCCACTGGTGCTACTGGTGCTACTGGTCCTCAAGGTATTCAGGGTATTCAGGGCGTCACTGGTGCCACAGGTGCAACAGGTGCAACTGGTGCAGGAGTTGCAGCTGGCGGAACTACTAACCAGCTTTTGGCGAAAATTGACGGCACTGATTACAACACGCAGTGGGTAAATGCCCCCAATCCTAGCGTCACTAAGGTTCGTACAAACTTAGTTACTAATCCAAACTTTGAAACTAACTTAACAAGCTGGACAAGTGACTACGACACTTTAACTAGAGTAAGCACAACCCCGCAAACTGGTTCCTGGTGCGCTCGCTTGGAATTTACCGACGGAGACAACTCCGCTTACTATTACAATAATAATTTGACTATTGGTCAGACTTATAGCGCTGCTGTTTGGGTTAGATGTGAGTCTTCAAGTCAAACAATTCGAGTTCGACTAGACGCTGGCGGTGGAACTTCTGAAACGTCAGCCACAGTCGGAACAACTTGGCAAAAGATTACAGTTTCAAATGTTCTTGCTAACGCTTCTTCCACTGCAAACATAAACATTAGAGGCGATTCATTGGCTCCCTTCTTTATCGATTCAGCAATTATTGAATTAAGCTCAACTTTTACAGGTGACTTCTTTGACGGCAACACAACCGATACTGCAAGCATTGATTATGCATGGACTGGCACAGCAAATGCTTCAACATCCACTGCTACCAGCACTGTCACTTTTGCAGATGCAGTAAACACCTTAGATACAAAAGCTAACATAGCTTCTCCTACCTTTACTGGCACGGTTTCTGGTATTACAAAGTCGATGGTTGGTCTTGCAAACGTGGACAACACAACCGATGCTAGCAAGCCAGTATCTACGGCACAACAAACGGCATTAGATTTAAAGGCTAACTTAGCTGGGGCTACCTTTAGCGGATTAGTCACAACTAGCGAAGGTATTACAAACGCTCAAGCAAAGGTTGCAGGAATTGTTTCTGGATATAACAGCATTTCTGGTGGTCCTCAGCAAGCTAGCAGGGTAATAATGTCTGCGGTTTCGACATCAAACACTCCAGTAGCAAGCGCAGCTGCAACTATAACCATAGCCAGCCCCGCTGTTGTAACAAGAAGCGCTCACGGCCTCGCAAATGGAAGCTTTGTTTACTTTACCACCACAGGGGCCTTACCTACTGGGCTTGCTATAAATACTGGTTACTACGTTATAAACTCTGCTACAAATACTTTCAACGTGTCTCTAACGCTAGGTGGAACTGCGATAAACACTTCGGGAACCCAATCAGGCACACACTCTGTATCCAGACAAACGGCACCACTTAGAAGACCAGATGGAACTGCTTTGCAGGTTGGCGACATATGGTTTGGATTTGTCTAGGAGTTAATTAAATGGCAGCTAACGAAGTAACTTCTGGCTCTCGTGCCATATTGCGCATAGAAGTTTATGTAGAGCAAAACGACCCAGCAAATAACCGAAGTCTAGTAAGGCTTATTGGTAGCACTAGGGACGGAAGCACCACTCTTGGTGGTACTGGTACTGGTAGCTGGAACATAGGCATCGATGGTGCTGAGCGCGGTGCTGGTTCCTTCGGATATAACTTCACTGGTAACTCTGGAAACAACTATGTTTACTATAACGCAACTGAGTGGCTAACTCACAGTGCAACTAATGGTAGCAGGACCATATCGGCTTACACAAACTTTAACTGGTTTAACAGCTTTATTCCAGCTACTGGTGTAAGTGTTGGATTAACCCTTACGGATTATGAGCTTTCTACTGGAAACATATGGAACGGAACTGGTTTTGTTAAGGGCGTTGCTTACATGTGGAACGGAACAGCATTCGTTCAAGTAGTTCCCAAGTTGTGGGACGGCTCAAACTTTATTGGTGTTTAATTCAGTAATCACTCTTTATGATAGAATAGGTCTATAATGGCACAGAGTGGGTCAGCGGAACATAATAGATAGGAAAATAAAATGACATGGTACCCAAAGGTAGCTAGTATTCAGGATAACGGATTTGGCGGTTCTCGTAACGGTAGAGCAGTTAACGGAGTTGTAATTCACCACGTAGCTGGCACAAACGGACTTAGCTATGTGGCAAACAAAAACAGCAGAAACTCTCACCCGACCTATCACGTCTCAAACTCAGGTGCTGTAACAGGGATTGTAAATCCAGAGCGTAGGCCCTTCTCAACGGCTGGAGAGCCTGACCCTAGTGCTATTAGCTTTGAGATTGATAACTCATCCATAGGTGGGGACTGGCCTATATCGCCAGCTGCACTTGACGCATTGATTGATGTTATTGTATTTCATGCAAGCATTTCTCCTAGAGCCAACCGAGGCTTTGCTAAGAACATTAAGAACCAAGTTCAATCAGAATTTTTTATTGCTTGGCATCAGCAGTACGTAGCAACAGCTTGCCCAGGACCCTTTGTAATCTCACAACTTGATTACATTGTTGCCGAGTGCAACAAAAGAGCCAACCAAGCAGTCGCACCTGTTGCACCAGTTATTCCAACCCCACCACCCGCCAGCAGAAAGCCAAGACTACTTAGATTCTTGAAGCGTGGGTCAACAGGCTCAAATGTCAAGTACCTTCAAAGCGTTCTAGGTATCAAGGCTGACGGCATCTTTGGTCCAATAACAGATGCTAGAGTAAAGCAATTTCAGCGTGAACAGGGTCTTAAAGTAGACGGCATTGTAGGCTGGATTACTTGGGGCAGACTTCCGTAATCCAAGTTAATTATTCAAGGTAAGGTACAATAGAAACATGGCTCAGACACCAGACATATATCCTCCAAATTACGCAACTGCAATTGGGCAAGTTCGTTTGCTTATTCCAGACACAGAGCAACTTGACAACCTAGCCAACCCATCTGTGGCGGATGCGTATATTTTTGATGACTACCAGATTCAAGCCTTCCTAAGTCTATACTCTAATAACGTAAAGAGGGCGGCTGCTCAGGCTAAGCTTGTGCTTGCTACCTCTGAGGCACTGATAAACAAAGTTATCCGTACAGCCGACTATACAACTGATGGTGCCAAGCTTGGTGCTGAGTTACGTGCTCAGGCCAAGGCTCTTCAGGATGAGGCTGACAAAGATGACCTTGCTGACGCTTATGAGACTAGCTTTATTGTTGTACCTCAAACAACTAAGTGGGATAACAGTTGGCTCTAAATACTAGAGGCTCTGTACATCCTAAGTGGCCTACGCATAACCAAGGCGTTGGCTACGGACTCATGCTTGCTTCTGTGCAGATTTATAACCCAAGTTCTGGAAGCCAGCAATACAATGCAACCACCAACTCTTGGACTGGTAACGTAACTGCTCTTTACACAGGCAAGGCTAGGATACAGCCAATCAATGCAGTCAACGAAGTTAACGATGCCTATAACCCAACTTTCATTAAGACTGTTAGGGTGCAAATTGCTTACAATAAAAATCAGATAACAGGCGCAACTGCAGCAATGCCAGACATTAGACCAAACGACAGGATGAAAGTAACATCCTCTCCATTTAACTTAGCCCTTGAAAAGTTTGTTTATGTTGTTACAGATGTAATGAACTCAAGCAACTCTTGGGAAAGAACGTTAATCTGCAGAGTTGACTCAGAGCTAGACCCAACGGTGACCAGCTAATGCCATCGAGGTTCCCGTCAATAAGTGCAAATGGTAGCGTTGGTTACGAGACTAGCGATAAAGAAGAGTTTGATAATTCTCTAGAATTTAGATTTGATTACAGTGATGTTGATACTACCGTGAGGGAAGTTAAGAAGCAGCTTTCTGATTTGGGTTACGAAATACATAAGACCTTTAAAGAGATGTCAATACCAATAAGTAGAAGTGCAAATAAGCAGTTTACTATCTCTCCTAAAATATCAGGTGACCTTGATAGGTCAACCGCTGGAATAATGAGATACGATATTGCCATGCTTGCAGATGGTAAGAGAATTGCAGATGCCCTAGCGCCAGCAATGGGTCAGATTGGTCAAGAAGGAAAAGAGACCATGAAGAAATACGCCAATAGAATTGACACTGGATTAATGAATAGTAAAATCTTCTACAAAACAAGAAGATTGAAAAGTTCTTATGTTGTAACAATTGGTTGGACAGAGCTTTGGTACAAGTACTTTGGTTTCCAGGAAAACGGAACTGAAAAGATAAACCCAATGCGCTCTGTGCTTAGGACTTACATGGAAATGTTGCCAAGATTTAGAGAGTTTGCCAGCAAGTTCATTTTAAATTACAAGAGAACTGGAAAGAATTCTGGAGGTGTAAACTACAGATGAGCCTAGACCTATTATCCGTACAAGACGCAATTGTAACTAAGATTAATGAACTGGCCCAAGATGTCTACGAGACTACGGCACCAGATGATTCAAAGCTTAGGTTTGATATTAACGGAATGATTTTGCCATACATAGTTGTAGAATTTGCAGACATGTATGACGATACAACTGCATCAGGAATACTATCTAGTAGGTATGACGTGAAGTCATCTTACATAGTTGTCTCCTGTGTTGGTCCTACCCAGCGTTCTGCTAGGCAGGTAACTCAGTTAGTAAGAGATAAACTTACTGGCTTCGCACCATCTAACGCTGGCGAATTGACGCTAGCTGGCGGTGGACTATCCTATACGGTTGCAGACTCAAAGCCCAACCGCTTTGTCTCTGAAATTGGGTTTACCTTTAAGGTGAACACCGTATGGTAAAATAGAATATAGTATGGAAGGATTATAATGGCTTTCGCTAAAAACACACGTACTGGCAAAACTACCAGTGTCCCTGAGCACTACCTTGGACACCCAGTTTTGGGCAAAGACCTTGTTGCAATTGATGATAAGGTTGAGGCTGCACCAAAAGAAAAAAACAAAAAAAATGAATCTACTAGCTTCTTTAAAAGCAAAGCAGTAGAGGAAGTCCAGGAGCAGCCTGCTCCAACAATCAAATTAGAGAACGAGGAAAACGAAGATGCCCACTAAGCTACTCCGCCCTAACGTTGGTATTTATGTTGCTACCGCAGACGCATTTGTTAACTACAAGACCCCAACGCTAGCCGAAATTACCGCAGTAACAAAGGTGTTTAACATTTCGCCAGCAGTTACTGACGATTACACACTGAACATGACCGAATCCGACAGCGATGACTCACTAGCCATCGTGGACAACGCATCCGTTCAGACACCAACCTACTTTAACTACGAGGCATCTCTTGATGGATTCCGTGATGAGAACCCAGCAGCAGCCTCAGTTTACAACAAGTTCCGTGACTTGTTCAAGGCTCCAGATGTAAAGTACTACCTAATCAAGCGTGTTGGTTACGCACACAATGCAGCTTTTGCTGCTGGACAGCTAGTATCAATCTACGGCGTAAAGACCGACTTCCCAGTCGAGCTAGTCGGAGACGGCGAAATGATTCGTGACGGTGCTCGCTTCCTAACTACTGGTGAAGTAGCAGTTAACGTTGCAGTCACCGCTGGAACAATCGGAACTGGTCCAGAGCTAAAGTCAATTGTTGGAACCAAGACCACAGCTAACGGTAAGATTAGAGTTTACTGGGTCCCAACCGCAAACATTACTGGAACTGAAGACGCTTGGCTTGCAGCGCCAGACATCACTGACTTTACTGCAGCTGGCTCAGTTGACCTAACCTCAGCAATTGCTTGGGACTCATACGAGCTTGGCTCGACTGACTCAAACAAGATTGATGACCGTGGAATTGTTGACGAAGGTGCAGTGCAAGAGCGTGGATTCGCTCAGTTCACTGGCTCCCTAATGTTCTTCCGTGGAATTACATCTGAGTCATCTGGTGCTTACTACAACGCATTTGAGGCTTTCAAGGCTGCAACTGATGGCTCACGCCCAGTTGGATTCTTGGTAACTCGCATTGGAATACCTGCAACAACTGCACTCGCTGCTGCCCAGACCGTATCTGCTTACAAGTTTATTGCAGACGCTTTCATGGACAACACCGAAGGTGAAGACTCTGTTAAGTTCATGGTCAACTTTGCCCCTCAGGGTAAGCTTGGCGTAAACGTAGCAACAGTAGCTTAACTAATATAGACTGGTTGGGGGGAGTTTTGCGCCCATTCACTCCCCCCAATCTCTAATTTTAAAATGGCGCAAACGAAAGGCGTAAAATGAGCGAAGAACCAAACGAGTTCCAAGAGGTCTTAGACCTTGTTGAGGATGCACAGAAGCCAGGCAAGTTTAACCTTGGCGAATTTGTAAAGGGTAGGGGCTACCCTCAAGACACCGTAGAGGTCTACGTTGATGTCGAAAGTGCCTATGAGCTGTCAAAGCTAAATGATAAACTTGTGCAGACTACTGACACAAAGGAATCCGAGAAGCTTGAAGCTGAAGCAAAAATTCTATCTGACAAAATCCTAGCATCTAAGCTTACTTTTAGTATGCGTGGTATTGACCAGAAGCAAGTAGAAAACATTGAAGACAAGTCTAAGAAAAAGTTTGACGATAATGACTCTGACTGGATTATTGACTACATGTGCGAACTTGTTGCGGCAAACATTGTTAGCGTCACTGACGCAACTGGCAAAGTTGATGAAAGAGTTTTTACTGGCGAAGATGTTGAAGAACTTCGTTCTTACCTAAGCTCTGAAGCTTGGGAAAAAATTGTTGCAACTATGCAAAAATTAACCCTAGCCACTGGCTACTTTAAGGGGTTAACTGATGCAGGTTTTTTACAGAAGTCCTAACCTGGGACGGTAACAGGCAGTATATCGTAAAGATAAAAGCTGCACTCAAGGTTGGGATTAGACCCACTGCTATGTTGTTTCACGAACAGCCCAGCCAAGACTGGACAGAGTTTGACTTTATGCTAATTGAAGCACTCCAGATTCTTGAGGACGAAACTTGCTCAGAGTGCGGCAATCCCATTTGGGTATGCAGAAACGAAACTGCAAGTAACATTGGTTTTAAGATTAAGATTACAAGGTGCTTTGCAAAGGGCGAACTAGAAAAATGGCGAGATAAACAGGACAAGAAAAAGAGTAAAGCAAACCACGGTGAGCTTCCCTACATAGTATCCTATACTTATGATGATGGCCCATTGCCATCTAGGTCTAGCTATTATAAGGGCCTATCAGATAAGATAGAATGAAATAATGGATAAGCAACGCTACGACATAATGATTGGCATGCAAGCTGGAGAGCTTGCAGCTGGCGTTAAGTCGGCAAAAAAAGACCTTGGCAATTTAAAGCAAGCTTTCAAGGATACGCTAGATGTTTTAAATACATCACCAGAACGCTTTGGTCAGAAGCTTACAAAGGAGCTTGAGACTGCTAGAAAGAAAGCAGCTCAGCTAGTTGCAGAAGTAGAAAAACTTCAAAAAGCTGGAAAGGTAAGCCTAGCTGGTACTGGCGCAAAGGGAACCCAGGCTACTGTAAAACAATCATCCATGCTTATGGCTGGAGTTTCAGACACACAGTCAGCAATTCGTGCAGCACAGCCTAGTCTCATAGATTCAACTCAAGCTAAGATTAAGCAAAAAGCACTCTCTGAGTTGCAGAACAAATCTATCACGCTTAGGTATGCCCTTTATGATGTGGCCTCAGCGACTCAGCAGGCCTCTCAAGCTTTGATGCAATATGCATCTGCAAGCGTAATGGCGGCAGCTGCCCAGGAATCTGCTTTCTCTCAAATTCAAAAAACTCTTATTGGAGATGTAACCACAGAGCAACTTGAATCTCTGAGAAAAGAATTACTAGCCCTCTCAACTACAATACCAGTTTCATTTGCTGAGTTAACAAAAATAGGTATGCTTGGTTCTCAGCTTGGTATTCAGGCTGCTGACATAGCTAAGTTTACCGAGGTGGTTGCAAAGTTTACGGCAATTACTGGAATGTCTGCTGAAGAAGCATCAATGGGTTTTGGTAAGTTACAAAATCTATTGGGATTAAATGGTAAACAATTTGAGTCCCTTGGCTCTGCAATTGCTAAAGTAGGTGTGGAATCAGCTGCTACTGAGCAACAGATTATTAATACCGCTGGTCAATTTGCAGCAGTAGCAAAAGCTGCAGGTCTAAGTGCTTCTGAAATTATTGGACTATCCGCATCATTCGCATCCCTAAAAATTGCACCAGAGGAAACACGTGGGGTTATTGTAAGAACCTTTAGCGAGATTAGCACAGCCGTTGCTAGCTTTAGTAAGGTCACGGAAACTGGAAACCAAAGGTTGCAAAGATTTGCACAAATTTCTGGAATGTCAGCTAAAGACTTTGCTGATGGATGGTCAAATAAAGACGGTGGAGCATCGAAGGTATTTGAAGAGTTTGTTCGGGGTTTATCCGACAGCGACATACCAAAAGAATTAAGAGCAATTGGTTTAGACGGCATTAGAACATCTAAGGGTCTAACTGCACTGGCGGGAGACGTTGATTCAATCTTTGGCAGTAGAGATAAGATAGGTGCTGTTGGCGAGCAGATAAAGGGTACAATTGAAATTGCAAGAGAGGCTGGTCTAGAGGGTACTTTCCTTGACGTTTCTTTTGGTGCAATCGTAGAGGACCTCACATCAAAACTTGAAATGCTCAAAAACTCTTTTGAGAACTTACTTGCTTCCGCAGCTGGTGACGAAAGTTTTATGAATTTAATTGGCGGAATAGTTGACACTATAACAAGATTTAACGATGTACTTACACGCGCCTCTGAAAACAGTGAATTTTTTAGAGGTTTTGTTCAGGCTACAATAGTTATATCCGCACTAGGTGCAGCTTTTCTTGGTCTACTTGCAATATTTGCACTAAGCGGTGCTGGCTTTGCGGCAATGAGGACAGCGTTTGTTTCATTACAAGCAATGAACATTAGCTTTAGCGGCTCAGTACTTTTTCTAAAAACTCAGTTAGCAACACTAACTGGAACTACAGCTGCAGCAACCACTGGGTTTGTTGGTATGGGTGGTGGTGCTACAGTTGCCGCTGGTGGAGTTGGCCTACTATCTAAAGCACTTAGTGTATTTAAATTAGCACTAGCAGCTACTGGTATTGGTCTTGCTGCAGTTATTATTGGAGAGATAGCCTCAGCTCTTATTCAAGCCTCAGATGCTTCAGAGGGTTCAGTAGTTGGACTTGATGCAGTAACTGATGCTGAAGAAAAATTAATAGCAGAAACTAAAGCAGCAAAAGAAGAGCTTATGGCCTTTATTAAACAAGGTCTTGAACCAATTGCAAACTCAGTTAAAGCTCAAGACTCTCTATTTAATTTGGGCAAAGCCTTAAAGGAAAACGGTGCAGCCTGGGACGAATACAGCGTAAGCGGAAGGGCAAACATAACAGCCCTTCAGTCTACAATTGAATCTTACGTAACGGCTTTTGGTGGAGACGCTCAGCTATTAGCTAATAACCTTCTTGCTCTTCGTGAGTATATGATTCAAATGGGTATGGGTGGTGCCTTAGCTTTCGACATGTTAGACATGGCAATTGCCGAAACTGGTGTAGTTGCACAGAAAGCTGTTATAAACTTTGCTTCTTTGGATTCTGGATTTAAATCAGTATCCACTGGAGCTGGTAAAGCTCAGACCGCTTTGGAAAAAATGACAAAAGCTTTTGAAAAAGCTTTCGAAAAACTTGATGCTACTACCGACCTAGAAACTTCCTTTGATTCACTTGGTAAATCATTAGAAGAAAACGGAAAAGCAGTAAACAGCTTTACTGATACTGGAAGGTCAAATCTTAAATCACTTCGTGATGTAATCTTTAGCCTAAAAGATAGCTTAGCTGGAAGTCCTCAATCCCTAGCAAACAACCTTGCATCTTTACGTCAAGCGATGATTAGACTAGGCATAACATCTCAGACTGCATTTGAAATGGTTGACCAAGCAATAAAAGCAACTGGTAAAAGCGGCACCGCAACAAGTGATGTAATTCAGGCTATGGTTGATACCATAAACGAAGCTGGTCAAGCATCTAAGAAGCTGACTACAATTACCGATTACGTTAGTGACCTAGCCTCTGTGCTTGATGATGCACTTAATAACAGATACGCAAGACAAGACGCAAGGGACTCAATTAGTAGCGCTTGGGATGCAATTGCTGAATCTGCAGAGACAGCCAGAAGGTCAATTGATGAAGCCAACGCCTCTATAAATGAAATGGGCGCAAACAAGTCTGTTCTAGAATACCAGCTAAGAATCGCAATTAGATATGGAGACACCCTTCGTGCAGAAGCATTAAGGGCACAGATTGCAAGAACTGAATCGGATATTGCTGAGAAACAACAAGAAATTGCAGATGCTCAGCAAATAACAAACAAGAGCCTGGTTGGAAACAGTAAGTATGCAATAGAGAACAGGTCAACTATTCGTGGTCTGGTCAGTAGCTATAACGAATACTTAACATCACTTGCTGCTACTGGTATTTCCTCAGAAGCCTTAAACACAAAAGCTGCTGAGCTTGCAGATGAGTTCTTGGCTCAGGGTGAACAGATGGGCTTTGCAAGAGAAGAGCTTATTGATTACACTGACGCATTTAAAAAAGACTTTACCACTATAATAAATAACCTACCTAAAGATATAGTACTAAAAGTAAATACTGACCCAGCCAAGCAAGCTATTATTGACTTTGTAAAAGATGCAAATGCTGAACTTGCAAGATTACTTTCAGCAACGCCAAGCTCTCCAGCTCCCGCACTACCAATAACGCCAAATCCTGGTAGATTTGGTGGAGCTGGTGGAGCTGGTGGACCAGGCTCCCCTTCAGCACCTATACAAGTAAGTGACGCTGACAGAGTACGTGCAAACATGGGTGACTCCAGGGTGTCTAACGAGGTCAGAAGACTTGCTGGGGCTACTAGCGGAACCGCTGATTCTATGGAAAGAAAAATTAACTCATTCCTTGCAACAATAACAACAGCTCAGGCAAATGCAATTTTGTCTCTTTTGACAGCTCGTGGTGGCGGTGGTGGCGGAATCGGCTATTTAAAGTTAGCCAGCGGAGGTCTAGTTCAAGGCCCAGGAAGTTCAACATCAGACTCTGTTCCAGCAAGACTGTCAAACGGAGAATACGTTCTAAGGGCTAACGCTGTTAAGTATTACGGCACAGATTTTATGAACTCACTAAATCAAATGCAAGTTCAGATGGGTGGTTCTGGTGGCGGAATGGGTGGTATGGTATACTTATCTCCAGAAGACAGGGCCTTGCTAAGAAACGCTATTGACAGGCCAATCTCACTATACACAGAAAACGCCAAAATTGCATCTTCAGCTAATGCTGGAAACGTGCTACTGGCACAGAGAGGCGCTAGATAATGGCAGGTAAAGTCTACTTTGGCAACGACCAAAAGCAGCTATGGATAAATGCCCCTCAATCGGGCATGAAAGCCTCGTCAGCGGGTTATATTTCAGAACAACAACTTCTTAGCGGAAGTACTTTTGTAAGGCGTTCTGATGCCTCTCACAGGCGTTTTGAGATGTCTTGGGTGGGGTCAATAAATGCACCTAACCTAGAAGACAGCCTTCAGGTTATAAAAGATTTTTCAGATGGGCTATACGGAAACAGCAAGCTGTTCTGGAACGACCCATATGCTACTACTAGCAACCTTTTTTCTCCAGCCTGGGCCGCACCTTTCATGTCAATCGAAACAGACTGGGAGGCAATTTGCCCAGACGCTGCTCCTGTGACAAAAGAAGTAGTAACAACCGCTAGCATATCTGGTTTAGTGGGTGCCAACACGCAAGGCTATCCAGCTCAATCCGCAAAGTTCACTGCTGCGGGTGCGCCAACAGCGGAAAGTGAAAGGGTTACATTTTACATCCCAGCAGGTTACACGCTCTGGCTTGGTTTTCATGGTCAGCATGGTGTGACTGGAGCTGTTCGTGCTCAACCATATAAAAATGGTGCGACTGGAACACTAACTACGATTACTCCACTTGGTGTAAACTCAAGCACTAGAGTCAACACTTCTTTTTCTAGCACAGTTGCAGACAAGGTTGAATTTTATTTAGCCAAGATAGCTACAGCTTCTTGCACCTTTCACATTAGTGGCTTAATTGCACAGATATTGCCAACTGGGACATTTCCACAAACTGGCGAATTTCTTTCTGGTAGGGGAACTACTGGCCTGCAGTTTGCTTCATTTCCAGAAATAGAATACTACTCAGCCAACATCAATGATGGACAGATAGGTATGTCTGCAACATTTGCGGAGGCGTAATGCCAGTAAAATTAACCAACGTATCTGGTAATGGTTCTGTAAAACCAAACAGTATTATCAACTATAATTACTCGGAAGAAGTTACCTCACTTGAGCCAAGCTCTTCTGCTGGTGCAACAAGCCAAGTAACTATTACCGCACTTTCTGCTGATGGAGAAACTGACCCGTTTGTAGACAGTAAACTATTAATCAACAATGAAATGACACTAAGTAACGACTTGCTTGGTGATGTTAAGTTTACAGTAAAGAGTGTTTCAAAAAACTTAGACACTACTTATATAACTGGTGACACGATTCAGTCAAGGCTAAACTCAGAAAGACAATCACCTCCAGTTGGAGGAGCTGGTGCTACTCTACTTACGGCAATAGAGTTTTACTGCGAGTTAGTAAATGTTACCCCAGTAATTGACACAGCCTTTAGAACCGAACTATCGGCTGTTCCAGTAAACTTTATCGGCTGGAAGGGAATTGTCTGGCAAAAGCTAAAAGAGTTATGCTCTGGAGTTAGTGCAAGCACAACGAACAATGTTGGTATAGAAATGCTAATTGTAGAAGATGACCTTGTTTTTAGAAAAGCTAATCAACAACAAAAAGACATTAAAAGAAACTTGATATCTGAGTCAATAAACATAGAGTCTTTTGAGACTACCGAGTCTGTAAGTGTATTTAATTACAACACCTCTTTTGGAACTAATAAAGTATTTTACGAGTTATCTAACTACGATAATTCTAAACCATTAAAGGAAAGATTTAACTCAAGCATTAGCGACTCAATGCAAGTAAATCCTGGTGAGGTTCTTAGAAAAAGGTTTACAGTAGACGTTAGTTTTACAGACTTTAATCAACCAGTATGTGTTGAGCAAATATCTAGAACATTTCCAGACCCATACGTAAGTGGTCCTATAAGCGGCACACGTGGGGAGTATGTAATTGTTGGAGTGGATAATTTGCCAATTAAACCAGAGCAGTGGACTAGTAACGGTGGCTCTGTTATTCTAACAGACATAGATGAAAGCGGGAATGGGTTACCTGCTGGACAAATAGACTTGGTTATTACAGCACCAAAACTTACTGGTTTGCCTAGAGCAGCAGATGAAACTCAAACGGCCTTTGCTCCATACAAAATTGGAGTAGAATCTTCTGGTGACACAGATTATCCAGCTCTTTGGCTAACTGGGACTGGTGTATTCTATGACAAAAAAGAAACTGTTTTTCTTACTGGCTCATCATCTGAATACACCTCAGCCGCAGCAGCGCCAACGATTGATAACATATTTATAACTAACGGTTTTAACTGTAGCACACGCGGGGTGGCTGCAGCTCAAAGGAACTGCGGCCCTGTGCTGACGCTAAACCAGCAGGTGGCTCAGGGTGTTATCTTTGGAGACGTAGGCTCTATGACTCAATTTGAGCTAAACCAGTACAGAATAGAAACAGCCAGCTTTACAGATGCCTCTACAAATCTAAAAAGTTCTCCCAATCTGTCGTTTACTGAGTGGAACGCAATTTGGTCTGGTAAAACTTTTAACAATTTTAAAAGCGTAGTTAAAGACCCAGCTTTATATCCAAATGAAGCCTTAAAGTTTAATGAGTTTACAGTAATACCAAAGATTGGAGCATAATGAGTAGCGTATTCCCATACAGCAATCTGCCAATTTCATCTCAACAATGGGGTAGACAAATTCAAGAAAGACTAGAGCTTTTAGAGACCGAAGCTGCTAAACAAAAAAGAAACACTAACTCAGCAGACTCGCAACTACAAGCCTCTTACAATAGACTAGATGAAACCGTAACAGAAATTGAAAAACTTTCTGAAGTTGACAGTAAGTATAAAGTTAATCTTGATAATTTAACTGGTGAAATTTTAACATCTCCAAGAATTGATTTTCAAATAACTAACCCAACAGAAAGAGTAGAATACCCAGAGAGAATAGTTTCTAAAATTTACAATCAAAGCGATGGTTTTGCCAGCAAATCTGGTATTATAAATATTGATGGCTCTCTCGTTTCTTCTAGTGAATTTATTCTTAGGTATGCAATGGTTCTAGAAAACCTACCAACATCTTTTCCTTCGGGCGGTGCGCCCATACCAGCAAGTCCAGTAATTATTAAACCTAGTTTAATTATAAGCGGTCTTAGTGGTGGCGGAACTACTGGTGCTTCGATTGATAATACTGGTCAGGTCATTAGAACAACGTCTTCTGAAAGGTATAAGCAAGACATAGAACCACTACAGGTTAATTACAATGAACTTTTATCGCTAGAGCCTAAAAGATTTAGACTTAAAAACGAAGCAAGTAATGATGAGGATGCAAGATACTATCCTGGCTTTATAGCTGAGGACTTGGCGGAAACATCTCTTACTGATTTTGTTGCTTATACCACAGATGAAGATGGTAAAAAAATACCAGATGGTGTTTACTACGCAGAGTTATCAACGGCATTACTATCAGCAATTAAACATCAAGATGAATTAATTAAATCACTGTCAAGTAGAATCAAATCTCTTGAGGATAAGGATAAGGTATAATAGAGCTATGGCACAAACATCAAGGGGAATAACCTACCCAACATCAGGTGATAACATTGCTCCACTGGAGACTCATTTTGCTTCGCTGGCTGGAACAACTAATACTGCAATAGGCGTTGTTCAGGCTGATGTTGATTCAGTTGATGCTGACCTACAAGATTTTAAAAGTCAAGTTTCCCTTCCAGCATCTGGTTCATTTTCCTTTACTGGACCAAGCGATACATCTACTGCTGTAAATATAACGGTACCATTTCCATCTGGATATTTTAGTGCTGCACCAGTAGTTGTTGCCTGTATCTCTGGTCCAAGCACCGCAAGTCCCCACACTGCCACAATTCACAGCGTAACATCAAGCCAGTTTCAGGCTAAAGTAGTTAGAATCAGCGGAACTACAGCGCAAAGCCTTGCTTTAAAATGGATAGCTCTATAATAACGAAAGAAGACAAAATGAAATTAAACCCAACACCAGAACAGCGCAGATGGATTTACGGAATCATCGTAGCAGTTGTACCACTACTAACTGTACTTAACATTGTTTCGGGGGATGTTGCTGGACACATTATTGCCATAGCAACAGCAATTCTAGGCTTGAGCGGTTCCGCCATGGCATTTAGAAATGTTCCAACTGGAGACGACAAAAAGTAGTTTAAAATGCCAGAAGATTACACAGAAGTTCTAGTTGCTATTGGGCGCATTGAGGAAGGTATTAAGTCAGTGCGTAGTTCCATCGAGCGTCTAGAGCGCAAGTCCGATGCACAGGATGTGCAGATTACAGAGATTAAAAATGATATGCAGGACCTTGAGCTTGACGTTCAGAAGCTAGAAACTCAGCGTAGTCAGACTAAAGAAAACTTAGCTCTATTATTTGCTTTCATTGCACTTGGAGCAACTATGTTTAATCTTGTTATTTCAAATATGTAATTACAAAAATAATAAAACCCCCAGCGTAATTTACTGGGGGTTTTATTTTTGCCCTTTACTTATCGTCTAACTTAATCCTGTTTACCCAAGCCTGTCCTGCTGTGCCACCCCAAGCATCCCAAGCAACACGGCCTGGTGATGGGTATCCTTCTTCGCCTGAGTTAAATCCTGTTGCCTTCTTGTCTCCATTGTGTCTTGCAAGGTACGACTTCATTCTTGCAACCACATCTCTAGTAACACTTCCGCCAGCAGCTAGCTGAGAAGCTCTACGTCTGCCAGTTGAGGTAAATCCACTTCCTGCTTTACCTTCGCCAATCCACTTTAATGCTCTCTTTGCAGCAGACTGCACTCCAGCTGGCACCTTGTAAGTTTCTGCTTCGCTCATGGTAGCTTCACGAACACTAACTAATCCTGGTGGGATAGCTGCAAATCTACAAGCGCCATCTTCTTCAATGTCTTGCTCAATTGCTGAACATTCAATATCTTCGCCCTCACCCATGTGAAATACACAGTTGCCACACTTGACACCAATCTCTAGGTTTGGATTATTCTGTGCGTTGTCATAGCCAGCATTGATTGAGCTACCCTCAGACTGGAACTTGCCAAACTCCTCTACAACCGCTAGCATTGCGTCAACAAGGGCCTTTTCGTCACCAGAAGTCTGGTCGTATAGGTCTTGGCTAAATTCTTGTAGTCTTTTCATTTGCTACCTTTCCAATATACTAGTATACCTTATCCATTAAACTCTATTGTTGTCTTCTTGTCATTCGAGTAAAAGCCATCCCCCCTAAAGGATATACCCCTTACCTCGTAAAGCCTGATAACTGGGAGCTTGCAGTCTGTACAATTGCCCATTCTGGACTCCTCCTGCATACCCCTAGTTTCGCTATAAACCTTCAAGCATTGCTTGCACTTATAGTTATAAATTGGCATCAGACCACAAATCCCTTTCATTCAAAGCTTGACATATAGCGCAACCTTTTTGCTTGCAAATTGAATCACAGTGGATGCAAGCAAAGCTACCTTCAACGTTCATCTCATAAACGTATTCATCACAGGAGCATATGTACTTAACGTTAATCTCTATATCCTCCTCCTCGTCATACATGGTGGAAGTCATGTATGACAAGGAGTTGCGGTTGGCTTTATAAAACGGGCCTTCAGGATATTCAACAGGCTTTGACTTTAACTTCTTTATCTCACCCTTGATAAGAAATTCACCTAGTCTATTATATAGACTTATAAGTAGTTTTCTCAATAGCTTTATCTCCTCTGAGCCACTTGCCACAATCGTTACACTGGAAACGCTGGTAGCTAGCAGTGATAGTCCTAGAGAAGCCTCTGCGTTGCAGGCTAGTAGAGCTACAGTTGCTACATCCACCCTCTATACCATTATACAATGCCGAGTGTGGGTGGTTCTTAATCCAAGGCTTTAGTATCTCATAAAGGTCAATCAACAGGTCAACGTCCTGAATCTGATACTCTTTCATCTTAGCCCAAGACTTCTTGTCATCAGCCATACAACCAACCCAGAGGTCAAAACCTGAGTGCTGAACTTTAGCACCAACACCAAGTGTTTGAGCCACATAGTCGAGCTTGTTAGATGGGAACTTAAACTGAGACTTCACAACACGCATCAAGTCAAGCTCTTTATAAGGAGATGGTGGCAAGTAGCCGTTCTCCAAGAACTCTCGCTTGATATGCTTGCTATCAAATGCTGCTGAGTTCCAGCCCACTAGCACATCAGCTTCTTCCATAAGCTTGTGCAGTTCATCAAGCATTGCCTTCTTACCGTGGTGGTGAACGGACTTAAAGTTTACCTTTTTCTCACCGTACCACCTAGCACCAAAGCAAATCACCTCGGTTGATTCCATTAGCTGATTGATTGAAACATTCTGTTGCCATAGCCCCCAAACAAACGCTAAGTTGGGGCTTGTTTCTAAGTCAAGAAATAGTATTTTCATTATCTCCAGCCTTTCTCTAGTGTTGGCATATGTTTTGAATTTCTCAAATGGATTACCCCATGCCTGACAGCATCCATTGCGTGTTCTTTTCCTGGAATATAAAGACCCAGCTTCTTTAGCCTATCGTTGTCACACAGTGGCTTTAGCTTTGGTTCTTGATATATAATTTCTGTTGTTGGATATAGTGCCTCAAGTGCACCAATGATGTACACAGGTGAGAGGTCAGCTCCATAGATTCCTTCTCTTAAACTAAAGGATTCGCAAACAATCTTGTCAATCCTCCAGTCATCGAGAACGTCCCAGTGAAAGTCTAGGAAGCCCTTTAGCCCACCCTTGACCTGACCTACTTTTAAAATCTCTAGCTCTTGTTTATCGCTTACTTCCATAATTGTGTAACCAGTAGTACCACCTGGGTCTAGACTAAGAATTACTTGTTCCAAGATTTTCCTCCAATTCATCTAGGTATACCTGATAAGTGGTTCTGTTTTTAAGCATCTCACGCAACTGAAAGCATTGCTTAGAAAGTGGGTAGACTGAGCCGTTAAGATACTTCTCTGCGTGAAAGTTAACTGCAGCCAAGTCATATTTTACGTTGTCAAACTTAGCCTTCATGCTTTGATTATTTACTGTCATTATTCCTCCTACTTATAGAACTTTGGCTAACGCCAGTAAGCTTGGAAATCATTCCTTGTGACGTGCCCCCTTGGAGTGCCTCGGAGATGAGTTGATAATCGGTTTCGCCGTTCGACCTAGAATAAAGTACATTACGTAGTATTTCAAGAGTGCCAACATTTAAATTTCCTCCAGTCTTGGTATTTTTACCAATCATTTTACTTATTGAACTATGACTTATTTTGTTATTTACTATTGCTGATATCTGCCTACTTGAAAGCATATCATAATCAGCAAGTATTTTTATTTGCTTGTGCAGTTCATCACTATCCATTGAGTGAACATTGTCCCTCACCCAGATAGCTAGGTTTAATAATTCAGAGACCCTTATTTGCTCAGACCTGTTCATTAAACAATCACCTCAAGATAGCTCTTGCGGTTGTCAACTGTAATCTGTACACGTGCCTGAGAATGTAGCGCCTGAACCATCTCGTCAAACTCACGCTTACGCTTATTGCTAAACTTGCGGTAGGCTTCCTCATAGCGAATCTTTCCACCTCTGTCAATAACCAAAGCCTCCAGCTTATCAACATCTCTCTGCCATTCAGATGCAGAGATTGCGCTAGCCATCTTAATTAGGTTCTTGAACCAGTCCTGAGAGTAGTAGATTGCGGTGAGCATATGGCGAAGTTCGACCTGCTCCTTTTGTTCGTGCATCGCAAGAAGAATCGCACACTTCCAGACAGACAAGGCAAGTCGCTGGCGTGAAGGCTCAATAGAGTCACGCTCTGGGTGGTTATCTGCCCAGTTGCCCATCTCCCACTTGAACTGGTTAAATCTCTCTAGTGCTGGTTCGCTCAATCTGATTGGTCTTGGACTTGGCTCACCCTTCTTCTGCCAGAATACAACAGCATTGTAAATTCCCTTCACAAGGTTATCCATTACAGAATCCTTGACGATAACTTCATACTCGTCTGCCTGCTGAATGTCCTCAAGCTCTTTGCTTCTGTCTGGAGTTTCCGCAGTCACGTAAATAAATCGTGCCAAGAATCCAGAACGGAAGTACTCAGTAGTTAAAACATCTGCCACCTTGCTTGTGATACCCATCAAGAACATCACGAAGTTAGTTGTTGCTCTTTCAGTTTGAGACTTGCCCTTACCAGAACGGATAACCACTGGCACGTGTCCATCGTAAAGCTCAGTAAATCTTTCTGCAGCTGAGGCCATGTAGGTCTTGTTGATAAAGTCCTTGAACATACCCTGTACTTCATCCCTGTGCAGTAGGCTAGTCTTGCCGTCACGCTCTGCAAGAATTGCAGTCACACCTTCAGGAGTTGCATCAGAACCAATGTCAATCTGGTAGCCAGAGTATTTCTCAAACTCACGAATCATCCTAAGCATTAGGTTTCTGCTGGTTGACTTACGAGTTAGGGTTGTCTCACCAAGCACCATAAACCACAGGTTCAGACCCATCTTGCCGTACTTGGGTATGGCGTAACCTATATCGGAGAAGGCTGATGATAGCACAGTAAAGGCGCTCGCAATATGGTACTGCTGGGCGGCATCGGTCTTGGACTTAGCCCAATCCATGTAGTCATCAATAAAAGTTCTACGACTGTCAACAACATATTGCTCATCTTCGGTTAAAAACTTTGCATCCTCTTTTACAATAGCACTTGAGACAACAATCGGTTCTACTGGCTGATATTCTACTACAGAACCCTGCTGGTAAGAAGAACCTGCACGCTGAACCTCACGCCATAGGTCACCGTCTGCATCACCACGCTTTGGTCTAAGAGGGGAGTGATACTTATTGCACTTTGCGTTTCTAGCAACAACGAAAACTTCCTCAGCAGTCAGTCCCTGCCTAAACAATTCAAGCTCAAGCTTCCACAACAGCTTTGACATATCTGCATTGGCTGGTGGTTGCTCCATGTACAGGCCAATAATCTCTGGATTGCTTTGTATCTTAGCCATAGTTGCCATTAGGTCAGGCCACTGTGGTGGCAATTCTTTTAGTGAAAGGTCTCTGATTGGCTCAACCTCAACATCACCATACTGTTCGTTTATTTCGGTTAAGCTATAGATTGCACCATTCGAAATAGCTGTGACTGGATAGTCTTTGCCTTCTTTGCGGTTCATGGAATTTGGCACACGAAGTAGCTTAGTGCTATTCCAGCCAGACCTATCGCAACCTTGGTGAGAGTGAGCATAGGCAATCTTCTTTGCTACCAGTGCAATCTCCTGAGGGTCGTGTTGCTCATCAAGAATCCAGTAGGTGTGCCAGCGACCTTCACTGGTTTGCACAGAAATAGATGGCTCAATCAGAAAGTTTTCTGGCTGACAACTGTCAGCATCAGCATAAACTACAGATACGGTTTTAGCGTTTTCTTTTATTCTTCTAGGTGAGCCAAACAAAATAGGTGAGAAGTAAACATCACCGTTAGCGTTGTTGGTTGAGTGAATAACCATCTGCTCTTTGTCCTGTGGGTAGTCAAAGAACTTCTGGTCAGTAAGCTCACCACTAGCTGGATGCCTAGTGACAATGGTTGCAAGACCAGTTGCCTCGCCATATATGGCATCGAAGAAATCACCTGTCTTCAATATGTATCCTCCTTATAGATAAATGAAATATTTATTTGTGTTGTCCCTCGACAAGGAATCGAACCTTGTTGCACGCACAAAGGAGGAAGGCGTGAAACACCAGTGGAGGGTAATGTGCGTTGTTTACGTGACGCACCCCACGTTGCCCATTAGTTAGACCCAGACATCGGATACAACTGGAGTTGCACCAAGCGAACCTAGCAAAGAATCTGTAGTTGCTTTATCAAAGCCAGCTACTTCATTTCTATCCTCGCCGTTCTGGTCTTTCCCCACCTTGACACGAACACCAACTGGCTTACCTAGAAGCTCGTTGTTTTCTGGGACTTCAAAGTCACCAGACTTCATGTCATAGCCAAGTGCCTTAAAGAAGCTCTGAGTCTTCCAGAAGTCACCTGCCACGTAGAGTGCAATGTAAGCAAACACTCTACGGTTTTCGTACTGCCCATTCGAAATCCTAAACTGAACATTCAGTCTTGGCTTTCCCTCGTTAGGACCTGAACGCACCTGCTCTTGCTTTACATCAAAGATGGTTGCGTTATATGAACCAGCTGGAATAGCTGACATCGGTGCACCACTTGAAGATGATGTTGCTAGTGCGTCTTCGGTAATACCTGTAATTTTAATACCACTCATTACTTAGTACCTCCTTCTTTAATTAGACCCATGATTTTTTTCATGGATGGTTGTGTTATTTTTGCTGGCAGATTGAATCTATTCTTAGTAATCAACCTGTTAGATGGCGCTACAATCAGCACCCTCTGTGGTACTCCCTCTACCTCTTCAACTGTTAGATAACCAACAATGTCAGGGATTCCTGGGAGTGTGCTCTTGAATGAACCAGGAAGCATTGCAGTTGTCTTTACTGCTCCAGTGTTTTCGTCCTTGTCATCAAGTGAGTGAGCTATGATAATCGAAGTAAATGGTGCTGAGTGCAAAGACCTGAATACATTGTTAGCCCAGTTCTTCAAGTCACCCCAGCGACCAAACTTATTGTTTTGGTTTTCTGGTTTTTCCCCAAAATACTTTTCTGCTCTGTCCATTACTACACCAATCGTGTCTATGATTACAGTCTTGTATTTATGAGGTTTAGATAGCAAGTCATCAGTCACTGCAACAAACTGCTCGTGTGTTGAGATGTTTAACACATCAACATTCTTCCAGTCTCGTGCTATGGCAGATGCCCCACCTTCGGCATCAAGCAAGAGCACAGGACCCATGCCTTCAACCTCTGCTGCAGATGCGGCTAGCCAAGTCTTACCTCTGCCAGCATCAGCAAAAATCAGTATACTCTTTGGTGCGTTTAGAGCTTCTGCTTTGTGAATAAACTTTGCAAAGCTTAGCTCTGGAAATTCGCTACTCATATTTTCTCCTTCTTCCATCCTTGTATTTGACATTCTATCACATATTTGATTCACCACAAAATTAGGTGAATCTTGGGCGTGTCGCTAAATGCCCACGTTGCACTTAAAGCACAGTGGGTGTGGTGCTATTGAGTCTGGGTGTAGCCCTTCCTCAAGTTCTTTCCATAGGTACTTTACCCTATTCCAAAGTGCTAGTGCAATTGACTCATCATAGTCTACTGAATAGACCCAGATGTCGTTCTCATAAGTTCCGTCTCTGTTTATGAACACTAGGCTAGCTCTGTCAATCTTAGTGCCTGAGTTATTTAGACCCCAAGCATAGAGTTGAACTTGACCTATGTATTTCTTTAGTGTGTTCTCGCTGTCCTCATCACTCTTGAGACCAGCAACTAAGTTCTGTAGCTTTTTTATCTTTGGTCTTGAGCTGGTCTTCCAGTCAATCAGATGATTGCGACTAGGAATAACCAAGTCAGGCCGAGAGTTAACGACACCGTAGCCATCAATATCTCCAAGCGTGATTTTATCTTCCACAACAAAATCAAAGTCGTTAGCATGAACACCATTACCAATGCTGTGCTCAATGAAAGAATGAATTGCAGTTCCAATTTTGCCTCCTAACCAATACTTAATCTCTGGCTCTGGCTCATTTAGTAAAGCCTTTGCCAAGTGCTTAGTGCAAGGGTCTGATATATTACTTGCTCCAACTTTTCTTTGCAGGTCTCTCTCAGACTTCTGTGTGAATAGACTCACAGTAAAGTCTTTGACCTCAGTATCAGTCAAGCTCATAAATCATTTCCTCCTTAGTAAAGTTTATCCCACCCCAGATGCCCCACTCCTGCCTGCTAGCAACCGCAAAGTCGTAGCACTGCTTGAGTAGTGGGCAACCAGAGCAAAGAATTTCTGCTTGCTCTTCGCTTACATTTTCTGGATTGTCAATGTAAAGATTCGGTTCTAAGATGCAAGGTATGTTTGATGGTGCTGTTTTGTTTATACCCTTCTGAAGATTGTACCATAGTTCTTGAGAATTGTCAAGTAGCAACACGCTTTCTGGAATCTCAAATACTTGATTCTTTTCTTTCTTTGGTCTTGCAACGCCACCATTTTTTACCTTGTTTCTTTGATACTTCTCCCTTGCATATTGCTTGCGACATTCCCTGCAAACTCTTGCATTGTCATAAGCACGAATGAAAGTATTTTCTTCATTGAACTCATGCCCCTTAGAGCAATGAGAACCTCTTACTCTTTTCTTACCCCAAGGATTATGCTTCTCAGCTTCTTCCCATTGGTATTCCGTCACTTCTTGGGAGCTTCAAATGCTAGGCGAGTAATTTCTTCAGCTGCAAGTAGCACAGCGACAGGAGCTGCAGCTGTGATTAGCACACCAATCCAAGCCCTAAAGTCTGTAAGCTCACCATTCCAGAATGAAAGTGTGTGTGCAATGTTTGCCACCACAGAGATACCAGCGAAGGCAATAAGGCCTAGCATTGTTCTCCAAGTTGATTCACCTCTAGCCTTGAACACGACCAGTGAAATAGTGTAGGCTAGAATTGCGGCATCTATGAACACAGCAGGTAGCCACTGAATAACCTGTGGGATTCCAGTCCACTCTGATACATCATAGATACCAGTGAAGGATACTATGAAGGAGCTAACCATTAGCAACCCAACCAAGATAACCGCTGTTGCTAGAACTGGAATTGCATCAGGGTTTATTCTTGTGCCATTATAATTGTTTTCAGGTTTGATTTCTTCACTCATATACTTGTGCTCCTTCTCATCATAGATAACTTTCTCTGGTTCTTGAATACTATAAAATCCGTTTACTTCATTTTGTAATTCCATATTTATCTGCGAACTCCTCCATATCTTTTTCAAGTCGAACTATTTCTTTTCTAATTGCTTCTATGCCTATGTCCAATAGTTCCAGCCTAGTCTCTAGGTCTATCTCATTTTCCATCTTTATCCTTTGTAAAATAATTTGCAATCATACCGATTATAACAGCACCTACCGACAAAGGTATTGTCCAGTAAAGCACGAAGTGATTATAGATTTGTTTCACTTGTAGGCCACTTTCCATCAACCACCAGCAAACCAATCATTGCGTAGTTAGCTAGGTCCATAAAACTATCCCGCAGTGGTTCATTCACAGCGGTCTGATTCCTATCCACTAAGTGGTTTATGCGTGCCATCTTATCGTGCATCCGCACTCGCAGTCCGTTGATTGCTCCTCCTGGGGCATCAGCAATGTTGCGTGGTCCGTAGTCCCTGTGCTTTTGTAGCAGTAGCTCAGCATTGTAATCAAAGTATCCTCGCACAACGGAGTCAAAGGATGGGTTGGGGTTTGGTGTAACTTGGCTGAGCTTTGCAAAGAAGTCGTAGTCATCAAGCATTTAGTGCCTCCTCAATCATATCAACCAGTGCGTTAGTGTTCTCGGTTAGAAATCCTGGGTCTTGCTCGTTGAAGATATCGTAAACTCTCTGCAACTTTTCCCTAGCTTCTGTATTCAGAACGTGTTCAACATAATCCTCTGGTGTCCAGCGTGGTGGGTAAAGCTCCTTGTCTCGTTTCCATTCTAGATACTTCTCTACTTCCGCAATGTCAATCATTTGTCCTCCTCTGGTGGTATTGGTGGGTAATTCTCTTTGAGCCATTCTTCATTCATCTTAGACATTCTTCTCCTTCTTTAGTGTTCTGTTCATATTTAGTTGCTTCTCAACCAAGTTGCTAAGTTGTCCCTCATCATAAGTATCTCTTGCCAGTATGTCATAGACCTTGACTAGCTTCTGCTGACCACGCCTTCTGATGCGGTCAAGCACCTGTTGGTTTAGCACATTGCTGTCGCTGTGTGAAAGCCACACAACTGTTGAGCATACATCTTGTAGTCCGTCCACGCCTTCAGCAATCGCAGGGATTACCGCAACGATATACTTTAGCTGTCCGTTCAGGAACTTCTGCTTGGCTTCCTCACGCTGTTTTTGGTTGGCCTTACCTGACCACTCGAAAGCAATCTCCGACTTCTTATTCAGCCTACGAGCCACCAGTCTGGCATACTTCTGGCTGTCTGTCAATAAGAGCATTGGCTCATCTGGATTATCCTCAATGATTTCCATCAGTGCTTTATACTTGGTGCTCACAGACTCATCATCAAAGTCCACGTTGCCCTCAGCGTTTATCACAGGTGTTGCTAGGGTAATCTGACGTAGCCTTATCCTTGCGGCAACTGGCACTTCAGCAACTAGTGGATTGTCTTTGAGCCACACAACCAAGTCCTTCTCGAACTTGTCGTATATCTTACGCTGTGATGGAGCTAGGTCTACATACCTAATCTCTTCCACAACATCTATCTCTTTGTCTGGGTAAAGCCTGACGTAAGAAGGCAGGGCACTAACAAACCTCCCAGCATCCTTCTCGCCAACTATCTCGTGCTTAGTAAACGGAGAGTATCCCATTTCACACCAGTCGTAAGCCCAAGCCCAGAATGATTTTGGTATTAGGTCAGGCCATAGCCAACGACTCACTGCCCAGAATCCCTCGAACTTATTGCCGTAAGGTGTGCCACTCATTGACAGTTTGTATCCCGCCTTCAGCTTCATAAGTGCTCGATAGGATTTGCTGTGCCTGTTCTGTGCGAAGTGGCACTCGTCCACTACAACTAGGTCTGGTTTGTAGCCTTCCCATTGCTTGCTCCTAAAGTATTCACGACCAATAAAATACCAACCCTCTTGCCCTTCGTAGAGATTACGCAGGTGCTTGAGTCCGTTCTTGCTACTGTCAATCTTGTGTAGCCCATTAGCTTGGTAGTCTGTCTGCCTTTGTATTGTATCGTGCCAACCCCAGAAGGTGTTGAGTGGACCTATGATTAGGTTAGTCTTAGTCCCAAGCCCTAAGGCTGTCTCGGTAGCCATCAAAGTCTTGCCCGTCCCCATAAGGCTGGCGTTGAGAGTCGCTCTGGTAGGCTCTGAGATAGTCTTCTCTACTGCCTTCATCTGTTTCGTATCCAGTGTCAGCTTCGGTAATTTCGCTCTCAATGGTCTCCTTTCTTATGTTGTAATAATGTAGCCAAACTAAAAACATTGCTATACTAAGTATGCCTACCAATATCCCTCCAGTGGGTCTATGTTATCCCCATTGTCAGTTAGATAGTTCTGATAAAGAATCTCTAGCCTTCGCTCTGCTTCTTGAACGCTTTGGAAATACTCACGACCAGAGGTGCGATAACCAGATAGCCAGATATCGCCACCACTATCAACGCCCAAATCAACGTTGCGACCAGTGATGTCAGAATAATAATCGGAAAGATTACTAACCAGTTCACAAACCTCATCAAAATTATCATCAGCCACGAGCCTCCTCCAATACAGTATCCTTGTAGCCCAGCTTGTATAGCTGAACCTGAATCCACATATCACCTTCAACACAGGAGAAGTTCTCTCCGTCATCATCTATTGTGAATACACCATAGCCACTCAAGCCACTCTCGCCAAGCGAGTAAGCCTTGATATTGAAACTGCCATCATCATTTTTATAGAGCTTCCACTCTGGGTGTGGATTGAGCGTATCGCCGTCATCACTTAGCATAGCTTCATTGACCAGCTTCCTAGCTGTCGTTGGGTCTGATGAACCATAGGCAAATCCAATCTGCCTTGCTGTCTGACCTGACGCTAGAGCTTGCCTGACCGCTTCAATCACTGCTTCGTGTGCCTCAGCGGTTTCATCTATCACCATTTGCTGTGCCCTCTTACGAGCGTTGGCTAGTGCCACCTTCTCGTATGCTCTGGCAACCCTAATCTGGTTGAGCACATCATCATTTTTATTAGCCTTCATACTACCTCTCATCTTAGCATACTTCTATCCAAATCACAACTGTATTTCGGTAGCGATTCCAATATAAATCTTAGCCTGTCGGATAGACTATCCCATTTGTCGAACAAGAACCCTTTCATACCATACCAAACATCATCTTCATCAAAGTAATCGTCCTTGTATCTGATAGCGAACTCCTCAGCCTTAGTGAGCCTGAAAGACTCACCATACTCGTAGCTACCACCTTCCTCACAGACATAAGGTGCTATGAACCAGAAGTCGGTTTCCTCACTTGGGTCTTT
>Ga0114982_1000281_pt1 | contig 27830 bp, 34 predicted proteins | sample Shrwel_input2_FT_FD_87183 | JGI IMG/M metagenome (GOLD analysis project Ga0114982, IMG submission 87183) | Subsurface microbial communities from deep shales in Ohio, USA - Utica-3 well 1 S input2 FT | ecosystem: Environmental > Aquatic > Deep subsurface > Shale gas/oil reservoir > Produced... | reverse complement strand
ATCTTGAAGATTGCAGATGCAAACAATACTAAGATGAGCTTTAGTAACGATGGTGCCATGCAAATTGAACTTGATAGTGGCATTGCTACTTACAAATACATTATTCCTGCAAACGCATGATAAGAGGTATTACAGCAGGTACTATGATAGACATCCAGGGCGGAGGCACTGGAACTTATGTCTACGGTAATCCAAATGCGCCAGGTGTTGGGAATGTTTTGTACAATACCAACAAGCAACAATTAGAAGTGTGGGATGGTAATAATTGGCAACAAATTACTATGTCACACCCTACCGTAAGTCTAAATAGTTCTGCTGTATCCGCTATTAATTGGGCAATGACTAAAATGGCAGAAGATGCAAAATTAGAAGAACTTTCTAAAAAGCATCCTGCTATTAGTGCCGCATATGAAAATCTAAAGCGGGCCGAAGAGCAATTAAAAACAACAATTATATTGAGTAAAGATGAGCAGACCACCAGTTAACCTATCACCATTACAGAAAGACTATGCTGTCTATTTGCCAGCAATTAGTTCTTTCTATAGCACTTATATTGCTAAACAAAGAGAAGGTGAGTTTGTGCCTAAAGATCGAATTCCAGCAGGATTTGATCGTGGAATCGAAGGCATGAACTTCCTTAACGCAGAACAAGGATACTTTACATACAAGTATGCTTTGTATTCTGCAGGACACGCACAATTAGATCTAGTAAAGAGTTATACACAAGAAAGTATGGTTCAACAGCGAGATCATGCCAACACAATGATTCTAGGTGACTCTGGAGGATACCAGATTGGTAAGGGTATTCTTAAGTTTGACTGGAAAGACTTCGAAGGCAAGGCCGCTAATAAAACTCGTGACGATATTATCGGCTGGTTAGAGATGACTGCTGACTGGTCAATGATGCTAGACGTTCCAATTTGGGCGTGTGATAAAAATAATCAGCCTCGTACAGGGTTGACTAGTCCTGCTGACTGTTTAGAGAAAACTCGTTTTAACAACAAGTACTTCTTAGAAAACAGACTAGGAAGGACTAAATGGTTAAATGTGCTACAAGGTAGCGATTGGCTAAGTGCCCAAGAGTGGTACGAAGGTGTAAAAGAATTCAGTGATCCTAAGGTATGGGGCGATAAGGCCGCCGAAGGATGGGCGATGGGAGGTGTCAATATGTCTAAGATGGACATGACACTGAAGCGTCTAATGATCATGCGAGAGGAAGGCATGCTCACTGGCAAGGACTGGATCCACTTCTTGGGTACAGCACAGTTAGATTGGGCTTGCTATCTAACTTCAATTCAACGTCAACTTAGGAAACACATCAATGAAAACCTTACCATATCTTTTGATTGCGCCTCACCGTTTGTCGCAACAGCACACGGCCTCGTCTACACAGGAGCAGTCCACACAGCGAAAAAGTTCAGCGTTGTTATGGAAAAAGCCCCAGACAACAAAGGACTTGCCGGTTCCGACATACCGTTCCCGTTTGAAAGCGAAATTGGCCGCAGGTTAACAATGGGTGACATTTGTCACTATGCGCCAGGTATGCTAAACAAGATTGGCAAAGAAGGTAAAACTTCTTGGGATAGTTTTGCTTATGCATTGTATATGGGTCATAATGTTCAATGTCATATTGATGCTGTACAAAAAGCTAATCATTTAGCAGATATCGAATGCACTCGTTTTAAGCCAGACTGGAGACATTGGAAGAAACTAAACGCAAAAGATTCTAGTAGCGATCAGTTCAGCGAATGGATTCCACGTAGTATTCTATACTTTGATAGATTTGTTTCAGAATTATTTGAAACAAAAACATTAGACGAAGCTATGGAAATGTTAGAAAGTCCACAGGCTAAATCTTTCTTAGTTAGTATTGCCGGTGCTCGTAACACAACCAATGGACAGAACGACAACTTGTTTGGTGGATTATTTGAAGTAGAAGAAGTTACAAGAGCAGACGAAATCGATCTAGAAAATCCAGAAGATGAAGAACTGCGTAAACTTGAACAAGATTTAGGAGAGTAAAATGGCAACACGTAAAAAGAAAGAAGCAGAGGTAATTGTAGAAGTTAAAAAACCTACTCCAATTACCAAGAGAGTTAAACAAGAAACTAAAGTTTTTAAACCAACGGTAAAAGAGCCTACTGTAGTTAAAGGTAACCATTTAACTGTTACTACATTCCCAGATGGTAGAACAGAACTCGAATGGGATGACGAAGCACTTCTTAAAGAAGTACAGGAAGCAATTGCTAGTGTAGAACTAGCAAACTTAAAACCTGCTGTTCGTGCAAAGGCAGCAACACGTAAGAAAAAGGAAAAAACAAATGACTAAAAAATTAAACAAACTTGCAAAAGTAAACGAATCATTTACAGTCAATCGTTACGACAATGGATTTATGATCGAGGTCGGCGGCCGTGATAAAGAAAGCGAGTGGAAGAACTGCAAAGTATTGTGCTCTACAGAAGCAGAATTATTCGAAGTAATCAAAGAAGCACTATCAATGGAAATTGATAGCTAATTTGGTAAAATTATTGGTTGCAATCTTATGCAAACTAAGCTATTATAATAATATGAAACGCAATTATACAGACGGTATTGAACAGAACGTTACCTTTTTTACAGGTACCGAAGTTGAACATACGCCTGCTTTTGGAAAGAAAACATTATTTGTCGTAGGAGTTCAATCGCACGAGTCTATTGCACTTAACCTAAATGGAAGCGAACATATCTATTTTGGTGCTAACATGAGTTTTCCAAAAGATCTCCATGTTAACAATGGTGCAGAATGGGGCAAGTGGGAAAATATGATTTACTACTTTTTGGAACGAGATTATCTTTGCACACTAGATATTGACATTGCATGTGTCGAAGGATTGCTTGAAAGTGGTATGTGCGAGTACCATAATTTTATTCCAATGATTTCGGCAAAATTACCCTATATACAACAGCTAGGATATAATGCTACAATCAAACTCGACGACAAAGATTTTAACGCAACCAATCCAGGAGTCTGGTGTCATAATGTTCATGACTTACTAAATCGTAATAACTTTACTCCATGGTCTAAATATACAAAGGACGAAATTCTTAAATGATTAATGCAAAAGTAACCAAGGGTACAAAAGAAGACCCACAAGAGAAACTATTCAAGTTACTCGAGAGTATTGACTGGAAGTTGTGGGAAATCTACAACATGATGAAAGATAACCTTCCACAAGAGAAAGAAGTTAAAAAGAAATGAGTGCTACAGAAAAATCAATGATTTGGGTATCCTTCCGCAAAGAAGGTGTTCACATGTATCCAGCGGCAGCTACTGATCCTGCTCTTAAAACAGGTGACATGTACGATGTTAGTTTCCTCGGTACACCGCACCGACATATTTTTCCACTTTAAAATTCATATCGAAGTTTTCCACGATGACCGTGATATCGAATTTATCCAGTTTAAGCGTTGGCTCGAGAACTGCTACACAGATGGCACACTCGAACTTAACCACAAATCCTGCGAAATGATTGCACGTGATCTACACGCTACAATCGTCGCAAGATACCCAGGCCGCGAGGTTTGGGCAGACGTTAGTGAAGACGGCGAAAATGGCTGCTTCATTAAATTTCCTTCATCAATCAATTACCACAAATAAAAGGTAACACAAAATGGCACAGCCAAAATATATCCAGAAGACTCTTATCATGAAACCCGAAGTTGAGCGTATCTTTGAAGATCTTGATAAATGGTTAGATCATTGCAGATTTAATCTGCTTGCATTTAATCCAGCAGATATGTATCGTTCACACGAATATCGTAAGTTCCAACAAGAACAAGAATATCTTGAACGCAAAGCTCGACGCGAAAATCGTGCTCGCCGCGAGGCACAAGGAGTATAATGCGTAAGCTATTCTATATGGGTCTTGAACCATATAAGGCCCGATATACTCTACAGTTGCAAGACTGGAACGAGGCAGTGTTTAAGCGCAGGGGAATCGACTATGTTGTTGTTCCTGGCGAAACACTTAGCAACGATCAAGCTATTGTAACTGGACAGGTGCTAGATGCACACGGTCGAACATACTTTGGTATGAGTCAACTAATGAATCTAGTTAAGATGATGAAGGCAGGAGAAGTTACTAATGAAGATGTTATCTACTTTGAAGACATGTTTCAACCCGGTATCGAGAGCTTGCCTTACATTATGGATCAAGTGCCTGCTACTATGCGTCCTCGCATTGCCGTTCGTTGTCTTGCACAAAGTATTGATCCCGATGACTTTGTTCATGTTTGGGGTATGCAAGATTGGATGGCTGCATACGAAAAGATGGTGGATAAGTTTGCGGACATAGTTCTTGCATCTAATGAAGAAATGGCAATGCACATGAAAGTTGCAGGTTGGCAGGCTCCAATCTATAACATTAGTGGATTGGCATTTAGTCGAGACGAAGTCCGTAGTCGTGTTGATAAACTTATTCCGTTTAACGAACGTAAGATTCGTGTATGCTTTTCTGCACGTTGGGATCAAGAGAAGCAACCAGACTTCTATATGGATCTAATCGAAGAATGGAATCGTAGACACGATGCCGCAGTTCCAGATAGTCCTCGAGTTGAATTTGCAATTTTCTCAGGTGCAAAGTTAAAATCTAATAACGACAGTTACATGAAACGTACTCGCGATTTGCAAGAACGTGGCTTGCTAACAATTTACGAAGACTTAGGTAAAAACGATTACTATAATCTATTAGCCGACAGCCGTGTATTGTTTAATTGTGCATTACAAGATTGGGTATCTAATACAGTTAGTGAAGCAGATACACTTGGATGTAATGTGCTTTATCCTGCTTATCGATCTTTCCCTGAAACTTTTAGCAACGATTACGAACGTCTTTATGTTCCGTGGAGCATCGACGATGCGATCCGTAAACTGATGCCTTTGCTAAAAGAACCTCATGTTAATATGAACAATATTAGCCGTTGGACAGATGGCACAATTGATCGTATCGTTGACATTTTAGAAGGCAAAGGCGAACAATGGAAACGTATGTCAACTGACTATCGTAAACATACTCGCGAATCTAAATACTAAGGAAAATTATGGCTTGGTTTACAGTTAAAACATATTACAAGAAGTCGTGCGAACAGCACGAACATTATGTTCAACGTGAAGGCGAAGGACGAATCCTTGTTAAGGACGGGTTTCGTTTCTGCGAGTTTCAAGTAGAAACTAATGACGACGAGTTTCCACAGTTTGAATTTGACTGTGTTCCAGGCGGTGATGGCAAAAAGGATAGCTTAGATATGTATAATCTATCCGGCCCAAACATTGAAGGTTCAGAACTTGTTGAAATGTTTGACGGCGGTTGCTGGGGTGATATAGAAATCACAGGTATCGAGGATGAAGACGAAGTTGTAGAACTTGAAGAATTCATTAATGAAAATGGTGCAATTGCTCTCGAAGACGACGGCGATTGGTACTTAGAAGACTCCGAAGTTTGGATCTGGGGACCAATTGAAGTTACAGACGAAGATGGCAATGTTCGTATTGTTTGTGCAGACGAAGATGGCAACATGATTGACTTTGAGGAATAACAATGTCTAAGGTATATCTAATTAAGCCACTTGAAAAGAAAAGCATTGTCTACCATGTAGAAATGTATCGTAGTAATCCAGATGGTAGTATTAGTTGGTTTAACATTGACGAAACATATCGCTGGGGACAAGGCTTTATTGATGAAGAATTGGATTGCAATCTTCCCTGGGAAGGCGATAAAGTTGCGTATGCTACAGCCGATGTAGGATGGGGATGTGAATTTGATGACAGCATTAGTATCGAATGGGAATTCAGTGATGATATTCCTCCATTAGAGCAACAAGAAATCAAAGAATCGTATTACGAAGGCGGTGCAGGTTGGTTGTTCGACGGTGAGCATGATTGGTGTGAAGAAGATACTGCTGTACATATCTATGGCCCATATCAAGTCAGCCTATGCGAAGATGACGGCACAGTTATTGAAGAAAATGTTAAACTAAAGCCCTGCCCAGAAGTTCCCGGCGGAGCAAATGCTTGGCCATTTAGTACAAAATGAAAACAGTTATTATTACAGGTGTACTCGGTTTTATCGGTGGACACACAGCAAAGGCTTTTAAGAAAGCTGGGTATAAAGTAATTGGCATTGACAGAGAATGGACCATGAAAGAAGGGTCCTTCTTCTGTGATGAATTGTTTATAGACGACTTTGTAAACATTACATCAACAATTGCAATAACAGAAAAAGTAGACGCAATTATACACATTGCAGGTACAAGTCTTGTTGGGCCTTCTTTACAAAATCCCGGAGAATATTACAAAAACAATACAGCCAAAACAAATCAGATGCTAGACGATTTAGCATCAGCAGGATGGTATGGCAAAATTGTTTTTAGTAGTTCAGCGGCAACATATGGAAACAGTTGTGTTGTTCCTATTGTTGAATCTGCAGAAGGTGTTCCTGTTAGTCCATACGGACATAGTAAAAAAATGTGTGAATATATTATTGCAGATCACACTCGTGCATACGGACACAAAAGTATTGCTCTAAGATATTTTAATGCCTGTGGTTGCGACGGAGATGCAGATCTAGGAAATGTGTGGAACGATTCACATTTAATTCCTAGGATTACTCAAGCAATTCTAGAAAATCAATCGTTTACAATCAACGGATCAGATTTTCCAACTACAGACGGAACATGTATTAGAGATTATCTGCATGTTACCGATATTGCAAATGCACACGTTCAAGCAGTTGCGCTATGCGATGAGATTGACGTTGGTACATTTAGAGCATATAATTTAGGAACAGGACAAGGTTACTCTAATTTAGAAATTGCTCAAGCTGTTAAACAAGTAACTGGTAGTAATTTTAAAATTAAATTTGGGCCAAGACGAGATGGTGATCCTGCTGAACTAGTTGCCGATCCTTCTGCGTTTATCAAAGATGCTAACTGGGCTCCGATTCATAGTAATCTATTAACAATTGTAGAAACAACTTATAACTGGATGAAACTGCATGAAATGGCTTCTTAATATACTTGAGAAACTCGATCGTAAACGTGTTGTAATGGATAGGATAAACAATGAACCGTATCTGGAACGCTATTATATATTTCTCCGCGACCGAAAGCGGTTTCCATTCAATGTGTTCTTGCACAAGTTTCTTAAGTCAGACCCCGATGATGTGCATGATCATCCATGGCCTTACGCTACACTTATCTTAAAAGGTGGTTATTATGAATGGACTCCTGTTTTCGACGGAAGAGGAAAGAAGATTGCTGAGACACGTAAATGGCGAGGTGCAGGACATTTTCGTACATGTAGTGCTACTAGCTATCATCGTATTGAACTCGATCCCAATGTAGAATGCTGGACAATGTTCATGCCAGGTCCTCAAAAACGCGAATGGGGATTTTTATATAAGAATAAATGGATGCACAACGAGCAGTATCTCACTGGTCGGTCAAAGGGAATTTTGTAATACGTCGATCAGATTCATGGACGCACGAAATCATTGAGCATCGCTGAGGCTCTACATTTAAACTCCATCCATCGTGCCAAATATTTCCAAGTGTGGTATTTCTGCAAACACTACCCGATACCCAACCTTGTGCTCCGATATTTAAAAATTCTACACCTGCATTACACAGCTGATGTGTGTAACTAGGATGAGCTTTGAATGTATTAACATGGCGATCATTCCAACTAGTGTTATCTATATAAACTTTTTGTTTTGCAGACGGAGTTAACGGACCAGGTTCTGTTCTTTTTTTATTTGCTTCAATTATACGTGCCCGCTCTGCCTTTGGTTGATTATAAAGATCAAGTGTACATAAATCATCTACATTATAATTAAACATACCTATTGTTTGGTCTGCTTCCCTGTACAGTAATGTTTTTAGAATAAGAATATCTGCTGTATCTTCTAATAACAATATTCGATTTAAATCTTCTTTAAAATAATCAGGGCGTATAGGCGCAGTGATGTAGAAGGTTTTATTTTTATTTCGAAATACATCAATAATATATTTCATTAAAGCAGGTTGTTGCCAATAATGAAATGTAAGATGTAATACATCTACATACGGTTCTATGGCCCACCAATCCATCCATAGCTTTCCACCATTTGTATGTAGTGTCATTGATCGTCCGTTAGCCCGACATAATTTTAATAAAACAACAATGTCATTCATGTCAAGCGGCTCACCGCCTGTAAATGTCCAATCAATTTCTCTTCCTGCGGCTTTATACGAATTAATAATGGTGTTAGCGGCGCGAATGTAATCTTTGGTTTCGGCAGGAAGCCCTCCTCCGCTTATTTGGGTTGGACAATAACTACACTGTGCTCTACAGTAATCATTAAGTATCCAATGTATTTTAGTAGTTAAATTTTCCATAGGTCGTTGACAGATCTAAATATTAATGTATAATTACTTATCCACTCAGGACGAATCATGGAATCAGCAAAAATTAAAGAAGTTATGGACATTCTACAAGAAGAATGTGCAGAGGTAATTCAAGCAGTTAGTAAAATTAGTCGATTTGGCATTGATAACTTTAAGCCCGGTAAGCCAAAAACAAACCGAGAACATTTGGAAGAAGAACTTGGCGACATGCTTGCAATGATTGATATCTTGAAAGAGATGAACGTAGTTTCAGAGGCTTGCTTAGAGTCGGCAAAGTATGCTAAAATTGAAAAATTAAAGAAATGGTCTAACATATATGAGTAAAATTAAAGTATCAGAATTATTCTATTCCATCCAAGGCGAAGGTCGCTATATGGGTGTGCCGTCTGTGTTCTTAAGAACATATGGATGCAACTTTACCTGTCAAGGGTTTGGTATGGAGCTCGGCAAACTAAGCACCGAAGCAGATCAAATTGCAGAACGTGCTGTTGAATTTAAAGAATACAAATCTCTTCCACTTGTTAGTACAGGGTGCGATAGTTACGCAAGTTGGCATCCTGCATTTAAAGATCTTAGCCCAATGATCGAAGTTGAGGGCCTTGCCAAAGCGGTTGTCGATACATTACCTTTTAAGGAATGGCAAGACGAGCATTTGGTTATCACAGGCGGCGAGCCTTTACTAGGGTGGCAACGTGCTTATCCAGATTTGTTAGAGCAACCTTGCATGGCAGGTTTAAAAGAAATTACTTTCGAAACAAACGGTACAATGCGGTTAACACCTAAGTTTAAAGAATATCTAATAGCATGGCAAATGCCTAATACAGAATTTAATCGTGAGATTACTTTTAGTGTAAGTGCTAAACTTCCTGCAAGTGGCGAGCCTTGGAAAGATGCTATTAAACCCAAAGTTGTTTGTGATTATGAAACTGTAGGCACAGTGTATTTGAAGTTTGTTGTAGCAACAGAACAAGATATTGCAGATGCACTCAAAGCAACAGAAGAATTCCGCAAAGAAGGATTTAAAGGACACGTCTACTTAATGCCGGTTGGCGGAGTAGAAAGTGTTTACTCGTTAAATAACAAAGCAGTGGCACTAGCGGCCATGAAAAATGGTCTTCGCTATAGCGACAGATTGCAGGTGCCTTTGTTTAAAAACGAGTGGGGTACTTAAATGACAGGATTTCTGTCAAAGCGTAAAATGGCATTAAGCAAAATAAGTGACGAAGTGACTCAATCACCCCCATCTGATACTTGGGGTTTGCGTAGAGCCAAAGGATGGGAGTTAAAACTATGTTGGCTTCCAAGAAAATGTTTTTTAAGTGGAAAGCCTTTATGGGGCAAACGAGCATATTACGCTCAAAATTGGTTAACCGGCCCTGGAGATCCTATTCCAGTAGACTATTGGTTAGACAAAAATGAATTCATAGTGTGGAATCTAAAAGGAAGATAATGAAACAGTTTATTAGAAAAATGTTAGGACTTGATAAAATTCAAGAGGATACCGTAAGAGCTGTACAGGAAACTGCGGAGGCCAAAGAAGCAGAACGCATTTCTAAATTAACTCCAAAAGAACGTGCTACTGAAAACAGAGAACCGTGGATTGCTGTTTTGGAAACACACGTTAATAAAGACAATATCCGTAATGGATTTTTTGAGCTTGACTGGAACGAATACTTTGTGTTACAATTAAGAGCTGCCGGTTACTCAGGCGAGACTGATGAATCTATTGTTGATCAATGGTTCAGTGAGCTCTGTCGTAACTTAGGTAACGAAGAAGGTGTTGATATGAGCAGGCGAGGAGCAGGCTATATCAATGTAAACAATTTGGGTGGTGGTAGAACTGAGGTTTCTTAATGAACAAAACATATATACTAGTAGATACAGCAAATACATTCTTCCGTGCTAGACACGTTGTTCGTGGTAGTCTAGAAGATAAAGTAGGAATGAGTTTAGCTACTGTACTAGGTAGTGTTCGAAAGGCATGGAAAGACTTTAAAGGCGACCATATTATTTTCTGCCTTGAAGGTCGTAGCTGGCGTAAAGATCATTACGAGCCATATAAGCGTCAGCGTACAGAAGCTCGTGCGGCACAGAGCCCTCGTGAAGCAGAAGAAGATCGAGTATTTTGGGAAACTTTTGATCAGTTCAAAGACTTTGTTATTAACAAGACTAACTGTACTGTTCTACAACATCCACAATTAGAAGCAGACGATTTAATCGCCGGCTTCATCCAGGCACATCCAAATGATAACCATATTATCATTTCAACAGATGGAGATTTCGCACAATTAATTGCTCCTAACGTAAAACAGTACAATGGTGTAATGCAGATTACAACCACACACGAAGGGTACTTTGATGAAAAAGGTAAGCGTGTCATTGATAAGAAAACTAATCTGCCAAAGCCCGAGCCGGACCCAACATGGTTACTCTTTGAGAAGTGTATGCGTGGCGACACCTCCGACAACATCTTCTCTGCTTATCCGGGAGTACGTGAGAAAGGCACAAAGAATAAGGTTGGTCTCCGTGAAGCCTTTGCCGATAGAGAATCCAAAGGCTACAATTGGAACAACATGATGCTCCAGCGTTGGACCGACCATGAAGGTGTCGAACACAGAGTACTAGATGACTACAACCGCAATGTAATACTGTGTGACCTTACAGCACAACCGTCTGAGATTAAGGCTCTTATTAAGGAATGCATTAATAATGCTACTACAGCAGACAAGAATATTCCGCAGGTTGGCATACGCCTGCTTAAATTCTGTGCAGAGTTTGATCTACAAAAGATCAGCGAGCAAGTTACAAGTTATGCCGAACCACTTAATGCGAGGTATGTAGCATGAACACAGCTAAAGTATTAGTCCCAAATAAAGAATGGCTAGTTACCGATAATCATCAAAAGATAGGCGGATTAACTAAAAACAAAAAAGGGTATATCTTTCACAAAAACGGTAAAGAACTAGGCTTTAAAAATCTCAATGAAGTTAAGGCACAGTTAGGGATTGAACTGTTTGAAGAAAGTTTTAAGAAAACAACTACCCAAACATCTGAATATTCAGTACATGACTTTCCATGCAGAACACAGCCATACAATCCTGTATATAATGTAAAGGATAGGTTGCCTCTTTATACAAAGAATCTTAAAAGTAAGAGTAGATATTGTGCCGGGTACTATGTTATTAAGTTCCAGAAAGGATGGTTAAAGAGTTTCTGTCCTAAACTAATTACTCTTGAACGAAATCTGTACCAAGGGCCGTTTAAAACAGCTCAGGAAATGAAAGTAGTATTAAATAAATTAAACAAAAATGAAGAATCTTAATACCTTTCCAATCGAAGACTTTCTAGACAAAGCTAGAATAGCAATTAAAACTAATCAAAAGAACATTACCTTAACTATCAAAGAAGTAACTGACTTGCAGAATAGCCTTAGTGTTGTTATGACTCGTATTGCAGGTGAGAATCAATCTGCTGGTGTTTCTGAAGATATAGTTATTAAAATGAACGGCGGCGAGTTCTAAATTGATAAATTTGGTAAATATATACGCACTTTTCGGAGACCGTATATATAATGAGCAGACCAAAGCCAACTGTACTTTTAGAGATTACAAATAAAAAGACTTATAAAACAGAACAAGTTTTAGAAGCAGATGCCATTTGGGCTGTATTTTATCAAGATAAGCCAATTAACCTCAAAACAAGTAGCATAGTTGCACAGCAATTAGGCCCAAAGTATAAGAAGGTTAGTTTTAGTAACGCTGGACATGCCCATAATCTTGCTGAAAAATTAAACAAAATGTTTAACACTCAAGACTTCTCCGTTTTTAAATTAACAACAGGCGAAAAAATAGCCGATGGATCTGAAGACTGAACTAACAAGGTATGTTGCTGAACAAGCAGGTTTACCTACTGACGAAAAATCCATTAGAAAACTTATCCCTGTATGGTGGCAAAATCCTAGAAAAAGAGACCCGGGCGGTCTTAAGTTAACTGACGAAGGGTTTGCCCGTTTAACTGCATATATTAAAGCGCATCGTGTCCGTTTTGAAGAGGAAGTTGAATATACAAATCAACTAATTCTCCGGTTAGACCGTTTTATAACTTGTCCTTGGTACGTAAAAAAGAAGGATGTGTTCGTTTTTAACGAAAAAATGGCTGTACAATTAGTGTTGTTTTCCGGCAACATAGCAAAATTCTCCACTGCAAAAGCAAAATCGCTTGACAAAGACGCTAAATGAGTATATAATTAATACATACTGAAGCACACTGCACTCAGTAGTTTAATCCAACTCATTTTTGAAAGCGTAAAATGGCAGAGCAAATTTCTTCAAATCGCACAGTCACTCCTAACGAAGCTAAACGTTCTATTCGTAAGTGTGTCAAAATTCAACGACCCGTGTTTATGTGGGGTCCTCCCGGTATCGGCAAGTCCGATATTGTTAAACAAATTGGCGACGAACAAGGTCGTGACGTTATTGACGTTCGATTGAGCCTTTGGGAACCCACCGATATTAAGGGTATTCCTTATTACAACTCCACCGAAAATACAATGACTTGGGCTCCTCCTGCAGAATTGCCCACTGATCCAGAGTCTACTGCTATCCTGTTCTTGGATGAATTGAACTCTGCGGCTCCTGCTACCCAAGCGGCGGCTTTCCAGTTGGTGCTTAACCGCCGTGTTGGTACTTATGTACTGCCAAAAGGTGTTAGTATTGTTGCCGCAGGTAATCGTGAATCGGACAAAGGTGTTACTTATCGTATGCCTGCTCCGTTGGCTAACCGTTTTGTTCACTTGGAACTGAAGTCGGACTTCGAAGACTGGCAAGAATGGGCTGTTAAGAACAAGGTTCACGAACAAGTTGTTGGTTATGTTGGCTTTGCCAAACAAGACTTGTACGACTTTGATCCAAAGTCTAGCTCGCGTGCCTTTGCTACTCCACGTAGCTGGTCGTTTGTTTCCGAGTTGTTGGAAGACGACGACTTGCCAGAAGGTACTTTGACTGATTTGGTTGCAGGTGCAATTGGTGAAGGCCTTGCTGTTAAGTTCATGGCTCACCGTAAGGTTGCTAAACAGATGCCTAAACCAGAAGACATTCTGTCTGGCAAAGTAGAAAAGTGCAATATCAAAGAAATCTCTGCGATGTATTCACTTACTGTGTCTATGTGTTACGAGCTCCAAACTGCTCATGAGAAGAAAGTTAAAGATTGGGATGCCATGGCAGACAATTTCTTTGGCTTTATGATGGATAATTTCCCAACCGAGCTGGTTGTTATGGGTGCAAAGGTTGCGTTGACTAACTATCACCTGCCGTTTGATGCGTCTAAGTTGAAGAACTTTGACCGTTTCCATGACAAATATGGTAAGTTTATTATCCAGGCAATGGAATAAAAAAGGCCCGCAAGGGCCTTTTCTACTTGCTCTTTTTCTATTTTGAGTGTATAATAAGTACATACACTAAACAGGACATACAATGGCAACTACATCCTCATCCAAAAAGAATACTATTCAAAAGCGTGATTTTACAGCCGCTGAAAAGAATAAAATTGTTGAAAAACTAATTACAGCACGTATTGGTTTGCTGTTGCGTCATCCATTCTTCGGTAATCTTGCAACTCGTTTGAAACTTGTTGATGCGACGGAGTGGTGTGGCACACTTGCAACAGACGGTCGTCACTTCTATTACAATAACGACTTTGTAAACAAGCTCACTCCTAAGCAGGCAGAGTTTGGCTTTGCACACGAAGTTCTTCATAATGTGTTTGACCATATGGGCCGACGCGACTTCCGCGATCCTACATTGTCTAACATTGCCGCTGACTATGCTGTTAACCAAATCTGTAAAGATGAACGCATCGGTGAAGTGCCAGATTGGATTAAAATCTATCAGGATAACAAATATCGTGGTAAGAGCTACGAAGAAATTTATGATGACTTGTATGAAAAAGCAGACAAGATCGATATCAGCGCACTTGGGGAATTGTTAGACGAGCACCTTGACGGCGAAGGCGATGGCGAAAACGAAGACGGCGAAGACGGCGACAAAGAAGGCAAGGGCAAGCGTCCAAAGTTAACTGCTGAAGAAAAGAAAGCAATTAAAGACGAGATTAAAGAAGCAATGGTTGCGGCCGCCCAAGCCGCAGGTGCAGGCAAAGTTCCTGCAGGTGTTGCACGTATGATCCAACAGTTCACTGAGCCTAAGATGGACTGGCGCCAAATGTTGCGTATGAACATCCAGAGCATCATTAAGAGTAACTTTAGTTTCCAGCGTCCTAACCGTAAGAGTCAGCATTGCGGTGCTATCTTGCCGGGTATGATGAATGAAGAAACTATCGATGTGTCTGTAGCAATTGACATGTCTGGTAGTATTTCAGACAAAATGGCAAAAGACTTCTTGAGCGAAGTCAAAGGCATTATGGACGAATACGTTGATTTTAAATTGGACTTGTGGACGTTTGATACCAGTGTATACGGCTACAAACAATTTACTGGTGACACCGCCGATGAAATTATGGATTACGAATGCAAAGGCGGTGGTGGTACTGACTTTGACGTAAACTATGAATTTATGAAGGATCAGGGCATCGAGCCAAAACGCTTCATTATGTTTACAGACGGTTATCCTTGTGGTAGCTGGGGCGACGAAAACTACTGCGAAAGCCTGTTTATTGTGCATGGCAACGATAGTATTGTTGCACCGTTTGGACAAACTGCTTACTATAAAGAATAAGTATGGCTCTAAGTAGAGGTGAAGTAAACCCATTGGGAATTTTAAAGCTCAGAAAACTGAGCTTTATTCCCGAGCATTTTTCTAAATTACAAGTGGATTTAGTTGATATCAAATTATTAGACCACTGGATTAACTACCACTTAAATAGTAGGTACGCAATTAAAAAGACAATTGCTCTTGACCAAAATAAAAAGATGGTCGAAGTAATTGAAATTGGTATTGAAGATTCTCGAGAAATCACAATGCTAACTTTAGGTTGCCCTTACATTCATAAAAAATAAAAAGGAACTTTTTAAATGGAAAATATTGAACAAGCGCAAGTACCGAGCCAAGACGTTGGCGGAGAACAAGCACCAGCACAACCAGAATTAAACATTGCAGATTTGCAAAACATCCGTGCTATCATTGATACTGCTGTACGCCGTGGAGCATTTGGCGCCGCCGAAGCAACTGCTGTCGGAAGTGTATTCGATCGTTTGAATACATTCTTAACTGCTGTAGCACCAGCACAAACTTCTGCTGAGCAACCTGCACCAACAGCAGAATAAGGAACCTATAATGAAACATATAGGAAAAATGAAAAACAACGGCGCTAAAATTGCCGTTGCTTACAGAACGCTACCAGGCGATTCAGGTAGTGCTCTTGTAATTGGAACAAACGGACTTCCTGATTCGTGGCACGATTCTTTAATGAATTTAATTCAGGAAACCAGTGGACAACAAGCAAACGAACTTGCAGACATCCTTGCTGTTCGTCGCTTCCCAGATGGAAATGTTATGTTACACGCATTACACAATGGCGGACACCTTAAGAAGGTTCCAACTAATGGTGTGTTGATGACTCCATCGTCTAATCAATCTGTATTGTTAAGTGAATTGAACACTATTATTGCCGAGCAAAAAGGTGTTACAATTGATGAACTTGCTGTTACGGATGGTATCAATCCAAATCCGCGTACTAAGAAAACTGTTGATCCAACATTGGAGCCTGCTCCAATTGTAGAAGATATCCCAGCAGATGATCTTTCTCCTGCCCAAATGCGTAGTAAAGCAGATGCATTGTTTAAGCAAGCTCAGGTTTTGCGTAAACAAGCAGATGCAATCGATCCGCCGAAGAGCAAAAAGAAAGAAGTTGTAGCCGACGTTGAATGATTAACTGTTTAGTAGCAGTAGAGAAAAACCAGGGCATCGGATTTAATGGTCAGATGCCCTGGCCTCGCCTTAAGGGCGATATGAATTGGTTTAAACAAATGACTACTAACCAAGTTGTCATTATGGGATCAACTACATACGATAGCTTGGGCAAATCTTTACCTAATAGAATTAATGTAGTGATAAGCAGAAAGAGAGAACTAGGCGATCACACTTTTGACGATTGTGGTAGTGCATTAGATTACTGTTCTGTAGAATATCCCGATAAAGAAATATTCATCATAGGCGGAAGTGCCATTTATGAGCAATACCTTGATATTATTGATCGATTTTATGTAACAGAAATTGATGCAGAGTACACCTGCGATAAGTTCTTTGATTTAACCTATGTAAAAAATCACTTTACAAAAGTAAAAGAACATGTTACATTTACTGAACCAGTAAAATATACTATAAAAGAATATAATCTATGACACATCCAGAAAAAGTTTATCTAGACGCATTGAAGAACATTTTAGATAACGGCGATGATCGGCCGGACCGAACAGGTGTTGGCACCAAAAGTATTTTTGGATTGCAAATGCGATTCGATCTTACAGAAGGATTTCCCGCTGTTACTACAAAAAAATTAGCATGGAAGGCCGTGGTAAGTGAATTGTTGTGGTTCATCGAAGGAAGCGGAGACGAAAGACGCCTTGCTGAGATTTTGCACGGAACCCGAGATACTAGCAAGAGAACTATTTGGACCGATAACGTTACAGCTGACTACTGGATTAATCGTCGTCATCAACGTAACGCATCTGATCTTGGCAGAGTGTACGGGGTACAATGGCGTAGATGGCGCAAACCATTAATACGTATTAACAAAGTTGTTCTACAAAATCACGATCAATTGCTAGAGTTAATTGCAGGATTAAAAGAAGATCCATACAGCCGCAGACATATTATTACAGCATGGAATCCTGGTGAAATTGATCTAATGGCGTTGCCGCCTTGCCACATGATGGCACAATTCTATGTCAACAACGGAAAACTAAGTTGTCAGATGTATCAACGTTCTGCAGATATGTTCCTTGGTATTCCATTTAATATTGCATCATATGCATTATTCACACACTTGCTTGCACAGGTATGTAACTTAGAAGTAGGCGACTTAATTATTTCAATTGGCGATGCCCATATCTATAGTAACCATGTTGAGCAAGTTAAAGAACAACTCAAAAGAAAACCCCTACCGTTACCAACTTTACAGTTGAATCCTGATGTAGGAGTTATTACAGATTTTGAAATGGACGATATTGAATTAGTAGGATATGAAAGCCACGATGCTATCAAAGCACCAATGGCGGTTTAAACTTTAACTTCAATAACTCCAAAAGGCCCTGCAAAATCTTGTAGGGCTTTTCCTATTACAGCATCCGAACTGTCGTGATCTTGCTTCTTGGTAGCGTAGCCGTGTTTGTATCCGCTAGCAACTAGTAGGTCGCCTTTCTTAACAGGGCCACAAATCTTGCAAGGAACTCGGCCTTTTAAGGCAATATAGGGGTGAGTTTCGTCGGATCCTGCCTCAGAATTCATCATATAAGCGGGTTTTGTAGACACAATACCTGCTACCGCTGTCGTAGCACTAAAGCAGGCAATAGTAACTTCTTTTTCGCCGCCAATCATTAAAACGGTGCCGGGTTCGTAGACTGCATCTGCTTCGTAACGTTCTGCAATGTCAGCATATAAGGCACTAGCCGCAGTAACATTTAAAACATTGGTAGTAGGGTTAAAACTAAATGTACTTGTGGTGTATAAGTTATTTTGACCAGTTGTAGCTGTAGCAAACGGAATGTAATGCAGACCTGTATCATTGGTAGGTTGTAAGTCTATCTTTTGAGTAATCAAAGATTCTGCCGCTGTTCCCCAAAGAATATATCCAGTAGAAGTAGACGCTGCCGAACTACCGGTAACTGGATCGGCATTAGGAAAAGTAATACCTGTTTTAACATTAGGGAATCTAATATCAAGTCCTGTAACTGAATTAGGAACATACCTTGTATTAGAAATCATTAGCATTACTGTGTTGCCAGATAGACCTTTAATTGCATTTTGGTTATTTGAATTTGAATCTTCAACTCGTCCAAAATCCCAAGAACTACTTGCGCCACCATATGGTTGACTTGCTGTCCAAGAGTTATCAACAGAATTATAAACTTTAATTTGACTGTTAAAAGAGTCCCACCATAGATCACCAGTTTGTGGATTGGCAGGTTCAGTTGTGCCATACGGAACGTTTGACACATCTCTAAAATTTGTTCCATCATAACAAACTAGTAGACGTCTAACAGATGAAGTTTTATCAAACCATAATTGTCCTTGAACAGGTTTAGATGGTTGCGAAGTATTTGAAAAATTTTCAAGAAGCTTAACAAAGTTTTCTTCAACAGGCTGACCGTATCCTGAATAGTTTCTACCTACAAAGGTTAATCCAGTTGAGCTATCAATCGATGCATCTTGTACCGTTGTTAGTGTAGTTCCGTCTGTTTTCTTTAAAATATATGGCATGGTTATTTCTTCTTATAGATCAGCAATACGTGTTTGGAAATCTGAAAAACTAGTGCTATCTGCAACAATCGATTGCAACTGATCTTTTTTAATGACGTCACTAGCAGGTACTAACTCAATGTACTGTCCATCGGAATTTAAAAATTTTAAAACTCCTTGAGTAGAATCGTACCAGAATTCTCCAGGTTCTTGTCCCACTGGTTGTAAATCTGAAACTTTGGCTGCGCCAACTGTGCTGTATTCACTATCATAAACTTTTAATTTGTTAAGGTCTGTATCGTACCATAACTGCCCTGTAATTGGATTATTAGCAGGTGCTGAGTTTGCAAAATTACTCAACATGTAAACTAAGTTCTGATTAATATATCGACCGTAGTTTGAAATATCTCGACCAATTAAAGTAAGACTAGTAGTTGCTGTATTTGTTTTTCCTGTAGGAATAGTAGTTAATACGGTTCCGCTGCTGGCATAAATGATGTAAGACATGTTTATACTCCGCTTAGACTTTGTACTCGTACAGTATAGTCAACTTGAATCATTCTATTCAATGACTTTTGCACAGGATGGAATATAACGTGTGTTAGTAATAGCCCAGTTCCGGGACCATCTGGACTGTATGCCCTTAGTCCCAATTCATCAAATACGTAAGTCCCATCAGAATTTGTAGAATTATCAAATGCTTGTTGCCCCGACGGTTCGCCAAAATCTAACAAACAACTAACTAAAATATCTGAATAGTATGCACCTGCAACATGCCTAACTTCCATGTAATTCCTAGTAGGAGCTATAGTGTCAGGATTATTAGCATCAATATTTTTTACATAAGTTTGGTTATATAAACTAGAGCCAGTTTCAATTGTATTAGGTGTAAGGTATGTGATGATACCAGTATCGTCAACTCGTGTGCCGCCATTACCAAAGCACATTTCTGAAATAAATCCTTCGCCTTGATGGCTTAAACTTCTAGCCATTGACAAACTAAAGTTTTCATAATGAATAGCGTTGGGCTTATCAATAAAAACTTCCCCTGTTTCGGGATTGTAGATTTTGATGTGGCCGCGTACAGATACAGCACTATTATCGTTAGGGTTAAAAGGTTGACTATTCATTTTCGTATGTTCCATGTTCATATTTATACAGATTAAAAACCACTAGCAACCGACCTTCTCCATGTATTTGGAGCAACACATATGTAAACATACGCCTCGTCCCACGCAACATCCCCCACTGAGCCGGGTGCATTTGAATACCCAGGTACAGCAACTGATCTAGGAGCATTTCCATTGTATGCAGTAGTTTGCACGGTGCTGTCCGGAAATACCATAGTACCGGTTGAATGGAACTGAAATTCACCAGCAAACATGCTAATTAATGAATCACTTATATCTAGAACACTAGTTTGATTTACTGTTTTAAAAGAATGATTATTACTTGTATAATTGTTTGTTGGTTCAGATAACAGTAGTTTTGTCTTATTAGGTGAAGCAGATACGTTGTTGGTTTGAAATACTAAATTAATAGCATCGTTACCTGGGCCAAAGTCTTCTATTGCATTTGCAACAATTGCTCCAACTCTAACATGCCCATAATTACTTGTGCTAGTTGTGCCGGTAGATGCAGCGCCATTGAATACAATACCGCCAAGGCTATCATTATTCTTTATTGGAGTGTGTCGAGATCCAATTGCACTAGTACGACCTGTGTAGATTGAAATAAAGTTTGTACCAGTTACTGTATCATTTTCTGGCGAAGTATCAGAAGATGTAACACCAAATATACCAACACTTGAATTTATAAATTCAATAAGAGTTTTACCAAATCCTGGTTGCATATTTGTGCCGGTAGATGTTACCAATGTAGGAAATGCTCCATCTATTCCAGATCCAAATCTAAGCAGACCAAGTGGAGGCAATGGCTCAGGGCCGGAGATATTAGGACCGGATGGAAATCCTCCAAATATCATTCGCTGGCGGCTTTGATCAGACATCTGCGTTCCTGATGGCTGTACTGAAATTTGCCATCCAGCTCCGCCATTATTTGTTCTGCCAGACACCCCGGCAAAATCTTCAAATGCAAATGTTCCTAACTGAAAAGAAGGGAATGTGGTATCCGACGGTTGATTTACACCATCGTATCCTACAAACCTAACTTGTCCAAGGCTATCAAACTTCAAAAGCGGGCCAGCCATGTGGCTTTTAGCAAATGAAGTGAAACCGTGTCTTAATTGGAACGTAGAAGTACTGTTATCAACCAATGTGATATTATTAAACGATACGGAACTTGTAGAAAATAAAGGCTGGTCGGTTCTATTATCTCCAATAACAGTATTGTTAAAAGAATCAGTTATCTGTGTATAAGGAAGTCTCCTTGCAAACCCGTTATCTGATACAATAATATAAGTACCAGACGAGGGTGCGGTAATTGACGGTAATGAATTAATGTTTGGCATTTTAATAATATCCTGTTAGGTATGTTGCTGTGTTGATTACATTCGGCAACAATTCTTGAACTGTTACTAACAACGGTTCGTTATTTTCGTTTGTTAATCTTGGATCTCCACCACGATAGCTATCGTCCGGCAACTCTGCAGGACCCGATTTCAAGAATAGTGCAACTGGAGTATTGCTATCTAGTATCGATATAGTAGTTGTGTTTGTAATAGTATTATTCCAAACAGCATTGGTCGAAGTTTCTTTTCTAACAATAGCTAGTTGAACATTGTTCTCCAACATAACCGTTGCAGTATTTAACTTTAAAGTCTGAGCCGACTCAACTTTAAATTCAGGTTCTATATATGTTACTCCAGAGAATACATATCCGGCTGCTGTAGAAGTAGAAGCAGTTCTGAATTTTGTGTAGACCCAAACTTGATTGGTAGCAGTTACCAAATAAGCATTTCCAATTGATACATCAGACGGCAACGAACTTACTGTTGGTACAGTACCAACAATATTTTCAATAGGAATACTATCATACGTTACTGTAGTGTCATGTTGGTACATACCATCTTTTCTTAGTTTACGTCCACCATAGTATACATCAATTTGATCAACACGAGCAATGCCTGGGATTGTTGTATTCAATGTAATTCCATCGCTCTGCAATAAATCGCCATTATTAGGATCTGTAATAACTTGGCTTGCAGTACTAATAACATAGATATTTGTCAATGTATTAGTAAAGGTATTCTGAATATAAACTGCTTCAGGACTTTCGATGATTTGGTTAACACCTTGATCAACTACTTTTGTTCCTGCACGTAGATACCATGCTGGGCCTGTTCCCATAGTAGCTCTACTCAATTGACGTAGTGTACTAGTGGTTGCTTCGCGGAATTCAATGCGTTCGCCGTCAATAAAAACAACACCTGGAATGTTTTCTATAACATTAGGCTGTGTTAAAACAGAAGTATCGGCAACATGAATTTCAGTATCAGTAAAACTTAATGGTTGTGTTAGGTATGTTGTATTATTAACACTTAGTCGTGTAAATGTTGTTCCACCTAAAATATCACTAAAGATTTTGTAACCCATAATGTTATTAAAAGGATCTGGTGCTTGCATACTCATGATTTCAACAATGTCAGTTGAATCAATAGTCCACGAATCGGATATTTGTATTGTAGCATTATCTTCTAAAATACTAAAATCAACACCATTTGCTAACCCGTAAGTATCGTTTGATGCCCTATATAAAGTAACCCAAACATATTTGTCATTTAGTACAGGACGAGAAATTGTAAATCTCCTGTTGGAGTCTCCAATAAATTGTTCTGTATGAATCAACATACTGTCGTGATCTGTATAGGTAACAATTTCTAACTGAGAACTTTCTGTTACTACACCCGGAGATAGTATTAATGTATCACCATTTACTGTGAAATCATAATAGTAGTTTGTACCTGTTGTTTCAATTGCAATTTTATCTCCAACTGCTAAAGAAGTAGTTGCAGTATTAATAACAACTGTTTGAGATACGCAATTATACTCTGTCCTACCTATTTGTACACCGTTCTTATAAACACTAACTGTTGATGTATTAAATGTCACAGGTGTTGTCGTTGGCACAGAAATAGTAAAGGTAGACTCCGCTACATTGTCAACTGTATGATAGTTAACGCTAGGCGGTAGAAGTCTTCGAGTACCTTGAGAATCTGTTAATTCAACTACTGTTTGTACAGATACTGGTCCAATGTCAGCTGGAGGGAAATCTAAACTAATTGTAGTTGTAGCTCCTGTGACATTTACATTCTGTTGACGAATTTCGTTAAAATATTCATGTGATTCTGCAAAGAACCATGCCTGTAGGAAATTATTTCCTGCAGGTACATTATAAATTTTAACAAATGCTCTGTCATCTTGCACATCATTGTATAACATAAATCCAAATGTAGAAGTCGATGTTGTGCGAGGAACGTAAGATCCGTTCATTGTTACAAATGCATCTTGAATGATTCCGTATTCTGCCAAACTTTCAATTCTAACTGTCGATGCAGTTTGTGCAAAGAAAGATCCATGGTCAACATATCCAAATGTATTGCCCGAGCCGCCGCCTACTTCAACAATAGTATAGCTAACTTTACCTACTATTGATTGAGGTGGAATATATAATTCTCGTGTGCTCCAATCAATAGAGAATTGAGTTGAAGAAGGATTTCCACTATTAACATAATCTAAAATAATACCGTTGCAAATAACAGTTATTGCATCAACTGTAGAAGGATTTTCAGGTAATACAAATGTCTGAACACCAGATGATACAACAGTATCAAATGTTCCATTTAAAACAATCGGTGCTCCAGATGGTCCTTTAGTATATACACTAATTCCTAAACTTTCTGCGACTGCTCCTGGAACAACTTCTTCCGGTGCAGGACTAGAGAACGGTGTTATAAAACTGTATTCTCCATCGATTACTAAATCTTCAGGGTTCAGTCCTAATGCACCAACAGGTAATCCGTTAGCCCATGTGCCGCCATTTACTAAACTATCGACGTATACTCCACCAAACGGGTTATTAAATTCAATACCTTCGTATTGTCCACCAATTTGTGTATTAACTTCTACTCCAGACATTAGTTGAGCTAAATCAACTCCAAACATTCCAGGAGTTGCAGAATAGTAATTTAAAATACGTTCTGCGGCGTTTAATATACTGCTGTCTTTCTGATAATGCACAGTGATAATAGAACCTGCCGATGGAAGCATATCTACAAATACAATCTTACCAAACTTCTTACGGTAGCCGTTAACTAGGTCAGTAAAATGTGTAATATATACATTACTACCAAATACTAAGATTCCGTCTACTCTAATTTCAAACTTAGAAATATCTAAATCTGGTGTCCAGTTTAGTACATATTCAACTGTTGCACCGTCAGCAATAAATGTATCAACAGCACTAAATGTTCCAACTTCACTATCAGTTGTTATTCTATCAAACTTCATAGTAATAGAATTGTGACGTACAGGATTATTTAAAACATCAGAATCTGTAACTGTAGGAACATTAAACGAATTCGTAACTGTATTAAAATATGCAGGGAAATCAAAATCATCAATACGTGTATTACTTTCTTCAAGGATAGAATGCTCAGTTGTAAAGTTTCTTATCTTTGTGTGATAAGGTTTAACTTCGTTGATATAATTCTCGTAGAAAGAACTGTCTTGTAATTTATAAACAGGTGGTTGATTTAATTCACCAGCACTATTTGTAACATTAATGAACGATGTTTTAAATGCCCAATCAAGCAATTTCTGTTCAGTGAACGCATACTTAACAGCCTTAAAGAATAACAGATTCCAATTAACTTTAAGTTCGTTAATGAATATGTCATCTTTCAATGCTTTTAAAATATATTGAAGTTCAAGGTCTGGTGTTTGATCAAACAATGTTGAATCATATGTGTTGATATAATCCCATCCTAGGCCGCTGTTTAAGACGTCCCATATACCATTAGAGATTTGAATGGTGCCGTTTTGGCTGTATACCAAGTTATAACCTTTACCAAATGTTCCGTAAACATTTGGAGAGATTCTTTCAACTACTACATAGTAACCTGTACCGCCGTTATTAATTTTAACGTACTGACCTTCTTCAAGTGTTAGCTCGTTTAACTCATAAGGGCTTCCAATTACATAGGTATAAATCTTATAAGGATTGTAATCAGAACTTGCCCAGTCTACATAATCCCAGTATAACTGAGTGTTGTAGCTTTGTGTGTGGGCACGATTCCAGCTTAATGTAATATAATCAAATTCGTATTGTGTCCATTTTCCATTATAGGTATCATCACTTAGAACTATAATAGTCTGCGGACGGGCAACAAATTTGAAGTTACTGATATATCCTTTGCCAGATGAAATAATCTGTGTATCAATAATACTACCAGTGTCATCAACAATGGTAGCAATTTTTAAATCTCTGCCGTATGTATTGGTTGCATCAACTTCAAAGAATTTAGTGTTGCCACCGTCGAATGTAGTTGTGTTATTATCAAATGTAGTTGTATATGTGTAGCTTACATCATCAAATGTTGGGCCTTCATATCCAATAATATCTCCAAGTATATTACGAATTGGATTTAGTATGCCATAACCGTATCCAGGATTTACTACGTGAATACTTGACACTTCGCCATTGGCATTTACTCTGCACTCAATTATAGCTTGCTGGAATCCAGTTGTATCAACTCCTGCTAGTTCGCTATTATCTTCAACGATACTGTCATACTTGTTTGATTCTCTAATAGGAATTTCTTCCTGTGCATTTAAATTAGCAAAACTATATTTTCCAGTAACAACATTAGAAATTAGAATGTTATTAGAAAATTCAACAATGTTTCTTAATGCTTCTAACCTATTCTTAAACAATGTTTGTTGAGGTCTAATGCCAATACCATATCGTGTACGTTCAGATAACAACGGAGAGGGTACAAGGTTACCTAAACTGTCGTGACCTAATAAACTATCAATAAGTTTTTTCTCCATTGCCGGTGTAGGCATACTTGATGCAGAATTTTCTTGCAACAATAACCACTCAGTATGGCGTGGAGGAATTGTAGATTCTGTAGATAGATTTTGGGCAATATTTAAACTAATATTTTCATCAACTAACTTGTTTCCAATATTAGTTAATGCAATTGCATTTTCAGCAATGGCCGCTGCAAATGATAATCCATAAGCAGACGGGTCAGCAATTATACTAGCGACCTCATAACTGCTGATGCGACGATTCTTTGCATTAGGAACAGTAACTTTATTTTTTACCCAATAGTAATAAACATTACTAAATGTATTTGTAATGGTGTCGTAAACTTGTTTAACAGAAATAACGCTGTTATCAGCAAACTTAGGCTGACCACTGATACCTTTTGCTAATCCTTTTGGAGTGTCAGCTTGAGATGCCCATTCGGTTGGAAGCAACGAAGTACCAATCCACTCGTATACATCGATAGTTGCTCCTGGGAATAGCTTACCCCAATTGTTACGACGGTACTCAAGGTCGCTCTGTTCGTACCACTGATACTTAGCGGTACTTAAATCCCACCATAGTTCTCCCACGTGATCGTCAAGCCAGTTTTTAGTTGTATCATTATTAGTACCTGCAACACCAATAGAATAAATTGCAGGGTCGCTGACTAACTTATATGAAAGTTCTTGTTCAGCAATGCCAGCTACTTTTCCTTTTAACGGATCTATGATATCTAGATACTCGACTACTTCGTCTTTAACTGTGTTGATCAATGTTATACGTTGAACTGTACTAACATCAACTAATGGAGTTTGTTTACGAATGCTGTTCCAACTAAATGAAGTGTTATCAATTCTATTAAATTTATAAAAACCACTTAGTGCCGCTATATTATCATTTGCAGGTGCTCCTACCAATGCTAAGTTATCTTCAATAACAACACTTACACCATAATTAGTTCCAGGAGTAACTGCAATAATAGGATCTGTTAGTTCCTGACCAAGTACAAATCGTTTGTTCAATCTGTTGAAAATGTATACTGCACCAGAGTTTGCTTCTGTTCCTGTAAAATCAGTAATGCCGCCGTCGAATGTAGTTTCTCCATTATCAAATGTAGTTGGGAAAGTATGATTAACTCCTAGTGCAGAAATTGCTAATATATTTGTGTCTGCATTGACACTAATAGACTTACCAAACTTCATGCCATCTGTTGCAACAGGATTTTCTAAAATCTGATCAAGTACAAATGTTCCAGTAGTGTTTATATAAACAGCAACCTTACCATTAGATGCATCTTCGTTTTCAACATCCGGTGCTCCAACAAACAAGTAATCACCTAATGGACTCATTGCAACTGTTTCACCAAATCTACTATCGTTACCAAAAGGAGAAATTAAAGTTTGTGTACGTGTCAAAGATTTATTAAAGATAGTAACAAATCCTAATCCAGTTGAATATCCAGGTGCACCTACTGCAATATAAGATGCATCTTCTGCTCCGCTGATTGAATAGCCCCATTCACTACTAGGTGTTAATGTTATTGTGCTATCTGTTAATGTAGTTGGAGAGGATACAGAAATTGTTCCGTTTAAATCTCTAACGGTATATGCATATACAGCATTGGCTGCGCCAATTAAAACTTGTTTCGTTGAAGTATTTCTTTCAACAAATACACTCTTACCAAAACTGCCAATTGAAGGAGTTGGGTTAGAAATCCAAGTGCTTGTTCCTTGTGCAAGAAGAATATCGTCAACTGCACTAACTTTCAAAGCACCTTCTGATGAATATGCTAACGGTGCTCCTGCAAAAATTAGACCAAATCGTGAAGATCCAAAAGAAATATCATCGTAAACTACTGTGCTTCCGTAGCCTGTTACTCCTGAAATAAATGGACGGAATCTTCCAATGTTTGTTAACGACCCATCAATACCTTGTTCATAAACAAAAACACCACCGTACTGAGACGATCTAAAATATGTTGGTGTTCCAGAAACAATTATATTACT
>Ga0114982_1000279_pt1 | contig 27863 bp, 20 predicted proteins | sample Shrwel_input2_FT_FD_87183 | JGI IMG/M metagenome (GOLD analysis project Ga0114982, IMG submission 87183) | Subsurface microbial communities from deep shales in Ohio, USA - Utica-3 well 1 S input2 FT | ecosystem: Environmental > Aquatic > Deep subsurface > Shale gas/oil reservoir > Produced... | reverse complement strand
CCATCGATCAGGTCGTTCTTTTTTTACAAAATAGAAACCCAACTTTAGCAAGACAAATTTGCTCCATGAATTTTTTACCCGAAGCTTCCAGATTCAATCAGCTTGATGATATGGAATTTGCTTTTGGAAATATGGGTTTACAGGATAAAGCTAAGCATTTGGCTACTTTATATTTAGAAGATTTATCTGATTATATTCTTGAACATATAGATTCCGATTTTGGTTTCAGCAGATATGCAGAACGATTGGGGAAAAGTGCCAATTCTTTTGACGAATTATATTTAAAATTAAATTCAGATCAGACTTTTATTGATGATATTACTTTAATAACTCTTCATGAAAAAATAGAAATGGTTCAACCCAAACTGGTTTGTTTTTCTGTTCCATTTCCTGGAAATTTATATTCCGCTTTTCGCTGTGCAAAATATATCAAAGAAAATTATCCTCACATTAAAACAGCAATGGGCGGCGGTTTTCCAAACACTGAATTGCGGGAAGTGAAGGACAAGAGAGTTTTTGAATTTTTCGATTTTATTACTTTGGATGATGGCGAATTGCCTTTGGAATTGCTTTACGAAAATTTAGACAAATCTGAAAATTTAGAGTTTAAAAGAACCTTTTTAATCGAAAAGGAAGAAGTTGTCTATAAAAACACTTCCACAAAACCAGATTACAAACAGGCACAAGTCGGAACACCCGATTATTCTGATTTACAATTAGATCAATACATTTCCGTTATAGAAATTGCCAATCCTATGCACAGTTTGTGGAGCGACGGAAGATGGAACAAGCTCACAATGGCACATGGTTGCTATTGGGGAAAATGTACTTTTTGTGATATTTCTCTGGATTACATTAAAATATATGAACCTATTTCTGCCAAAATTTTAGTTGACAGAATGGAAGAATTAATCGCCACAACAGGCGAAACAGGATTTCATTTTGTTGATGAAGCAGCGCCACCTGCTTTGATGCGGGAAGTCGCTTTGGAAATTTTGCGAAGAAATCTCGTAGTAACTTGGTGGACGAATATCAGATTTGAAAAAAGTTTTACCAAAGATCTTTGTTTTCTATTAAAACTTTCGGGTTGTGTAGCAGTTTCCGGTGGATTGGAAGTTGCGAGTGACCGATTGTTAAAATTAATAGATAAAGGAATTTCTGTAGAACAGGTTGCGCAGGTGACGAGAAATTTTACAGAAGCCGGAGTAATGATTCATGCTTATCTGATGTATGGTTATCCTACTCAGACGGTTCAGGAAACGGTGGATTCTTTAGAAATGGTTCGTCAGCTTTTTGAAATGGGAATTTTACAAAGTGGATTTTGGCATCAGTTTGCGATGACGGCTCACTCACCTGTCGGATTGAATCCTGAAGAATTTGGGGTAACTCCGATTAAACAGGAAATATTATTTGCCAACAATGATATTGATTTTACAGACCGAACCGGAATTGATCATAGTAAATTTAGTTTTGGTTTAAAAAAGTCATTGTTCAATTACATGCACGGAATAAATTTTGAAATTCCTTTACAGGATTGGTTTGATTTTAAAATTCCTAAGACTACGATTCATCCTGATTACATTCATGATTGCCTTTTGGAGGAAGATAATTTTGTATTTAAGTCAAATTCAAAAATTATTTTTTTAAGTAAAAACGTAATTGCTGAGAATTACATAAAAACAAAAAAGCAAAACTCTTGGGCGTACACGAGAATTACGTTTCATTTAAAAACTAATGTTGTAGCGATAGAACTGGAACAGGAAAAAGCGGAATGGCTGATTAAAGTTTTTTCTGAAAATCCTGTTGATAGTTCTAAAAAAATTACACTTCAGCAACTTAAAATTCAATTTGAAGAAATTTTTGAAGATTTTGAATTATTCTGGTTTTCAAAGCCTATACAAAAATTAAAAGACAATGGAGTTATTTTGAGTTTGTGAATTTTTAGTTTTTAAAATTAAAAGTAATGTTTGTCATTCCGTAGGAAACTAAGGGTTCCAATTTCATCGAACATCTGTTGAGATTCCTACGGAATGACAAACTAACTGTCAAAAAATAAAGTACTGAAAAATAATTTTAAGTATTTTTCACATTTACATTAAAGTAAAATTTATTTTTTATCTTTTTCAACGCCGTCTTTTACTACATCACCCACAATTACTTTTTCTTTAATTTTAATAAAATTCGGATCCAGAATTGCCATTCTCTCTGCAATTGCTTTATAAGTTGGAAACTTAAGAATCGAAGCCCTTCCCGACATTTCTTTATACAAAGTAAAAGTTTTTCCGTTAGCAGTTTTCAGTTGTTTTGTAGTCGTAATATATTTTCCTATATATTTACTTTTAGCATCATAAATTTCAATATCTACAAAAGTCTTATCTGTAATTTTGTCATCCGAACCAAAACTTACGGGCAGATTGGTGAAATATCCTACAGGAGTTCCGTTGCTTAAAATTTCGCCTACATTATTGATTTCAAGATTTAATTTATCAATTTTCGTTCTGATATTGTAAGCTTCTTTAGTTTTATTATCTAATTTCCGTTTAGGCATATCTTTGAAAAGTTCATCTAAATTTTTGATATTAATTCCTCGCTCATCAATAATTTTCAAACCTTTAATACAGGTATATACAGCAGATTTTTCATCACCTGAAAATGCAGATGGGGATATGTAATCTACATCTAAGGTTTTCTCTCGATTGTAAACCCGATTAATTTTTACATAACTGTCTCGTACAGAATCTACGACACTTTTATCAACAAATTCTACAGTGAAAATCGGAGTTTCCTTTAAATCCATAAATGTATATTCATTAGATTTATTAGAAATTTTGGCTACATGAGTTCCGTCTATACTTACAATTCCTCTCTTAGTTTTAATGATCTGAGCATTGAATAGAAAACCCAGAACTGTAAAGAACATGATTAAACTTTTTTGCATGAATCAGATTTTTACAAGGCATAAAAAAAGTGTAACAAAGTTACACTTTCTTGAAAATATATTTAGCTTCTTATTTAATTATTCGCAAAGGATAATACCCTTATCGTGATTAAATTCTATCACACCACTTTTAATAGGATATGAAAAAACAGAGTCTTTTTCATTTTCTTTCGTAAAGTTTTTAGCAAAGGCTTCGTTGATAGAATTGGTATACAACTTCACTTTTCCACCAACTAATGAAGAAACAATTCCTGCGTGGTTTTTCATGATATGGAATTCACCATTTTTTCCGGGAAGCAAAACAGAGTTTACATCACCTTCAAAAACTACGTATTCTGGTGTTAAAATTTTTATATTCATTTTTCTCAGATTAAAGAGTAAAGAGAAAAGAAAAAAGAGTGAGAAATATCTTTCCTCTTTTTTCTTTATTCTATATTTCTAATTAAGCGTTATCCGCTAACATTTTTTGTCCGGCTTCGATCGCTTCTTCGATAGTTCCTTTCAAGTTGAAAGCAGCTTCCGGTAAGTGATCTAATTCACCATCCATAATCATGTTAAATCCTTTGATGGTATCTTTAATATCTACCAAAGATCCCGGAATACCTGTAAACTGCTCTGCTACGTGGAAAGGCTGAGATAAGAATCTCTGAACTTTTCTTGCACGGTAAACAACAGATTTGTCTTCTTCAGAAAGTTCTTCCATACCAAGAATTGCAATAATATCCTGTAGCGCTTTGTATCTCTGAAGAATTTCTTTTACTCTCTGTGCACAGTCATAATGCTCATCACCAATAATTTCCGGAGCCAAGATTCTTGACGTAGAAGCCAATGGATCTACCGCGGGATAAATACCTAATGAAGCAATTTTTCTATCTAATACTGTAGTAGCATCCAAGTGAGCAAATGTAGTTGCAGGAGCCGGATCCGTTAAGTCATCCGCAGGTACGTAAACCGCCTGTACTGAAGTAATTGAACCATTTTTAGTTGAAGTAATTCTTTCCTGCATTGCACCCATTTCAGATGCCAATGTTGGTTGGTAACCTACCGCAGAAGGCATACGACCCAAAAGTGCAGATACCTCAGAACCAGCTTGTGTAAAACGGAAGATGTTATCTACGAAGAACAATACGTCTCTACCTTGTCCTGTTTCTCCACCATCTCTGTAGTATTCAGCTAATGTAAGACCAGAAAGTGCTACTCTTGCTCTTGCTCCAGGTGGCTCATTCATCTGTCCGAAAACGAATGCTGCTTTAGAATCTTTCATAGCTTCTAAATCTACTTTAGAAAGATCCCAACCTCCATTTTCCATAGAGTGCATAAAATCGTCACCGTATTTAATAATACCAGATTCTAGCATCTCTCTCAAAAGGTCATTTCCTTCTCTCGTTCTTTCACCTACTCCGGCAAAAACAGAAAGACCACCGTGTCCTTTTGCAATATTGTTAATCAACTCCTGAATCAATACAGTTTTACCAACACCTGCACCACCGAACAAACCAATTTTACCCCCTTTTGCATAAGGCTCAACTAAGTCGATTACTTTAATACCTGTGAATAAAACTTCTGCAGAAGTTGAAAGTTGATCAAATTTTGGAGCTGGTCTGTGAATCGGAAGACCACCTTCCTTAGAAATATTTTGAAGCCCGTCGATAGCATCCCCAACAACGTTGAATAGTCTTCCGTTTACAGCATCTCCGATTGGCATTGTGATAGGATTACCATATCCTATAACTTCCTGACCTCTTTGAAGACCGTCTGTAGCATCCATTGCGATACATCTTACTGTATCTTCACCAATATGCTGCTCTACTTCTAAGACTACTTTTTCACCGTTTCCTTTAGTAATCTCTAACGCATCATAAATACTAGGAATTGCTTCCACATTATTAAAAACTACGTCGATTACAGGACCAATAATTTGAGAAATTTTTCCTTTAATTTGGTTTGCCATTGCTAAATTTTTTCTTGGTGCAAATATAATGAATCTTCACAAACCTGCAATTCCTAAAAAAAAGATTTTTATCATGCTTTTTCAATAATTTATCAATGTAACAGTTTACCAATTTATCAATCATTTTGCAGATAAAAAACATTGGTAAATTGTTATATCAATACATTGTCACATTATACTTATATTTGCTGTCAAAATTTTTCCAGCTTTGAATATCTTCAAGAATTTTAAAGATTACCACTCAGAAAAACCGTTGGCACTGTCTCTAGGCATGTTTGACGGAGGACATCTTGGTCACAAATACATTATCGACGAGTTGAAAAAAGTGGGTTCTGAAAACGATTTAGAAACTGCAATTCTTACTTTTTGGCCACATCCGAGGTTTGTTTTTAATCCCAATGAAGATTTAAAACTTCTTAACACGATAGAGGAAAAGAAAGTTTTGATGGAAAAATATGGCATCAACAACTTATTTTTAAAAGAATTTGATGACGAATTTAGAAATCTGACCGGAGAAGAATTTGTAAGGCAGATTTTAATTGAAAAACTGAATGTAAAATACTTAATCATCGGGTACGATCATTCTTTCGGGAAAAATAAAAGCGGAAATTTTGAATTGCTTCAAAAATTATCAAAAGAACTTGATTTTGAGGTAGAACAAATGGAAGCCATTAATATTCACGAAAATAATATCAGCTCAACTAAAATCAGAAATGCTCTTTTAGCAGGAAATATTAAAGAAGCCAACGAAATGTTGGGTTACTCTTACTCTGTTTCCGGAACTATTGTACACGGAAAAAAATTGGGAAGAACAATCGGATATCCTACTGCCAATATACAGACAAACACAATAAAACTTTTACCTAAAAAAGGTGCTTATATTGTTGAAGTTTTTGTAAACGGAAAACAATACAAAGGAATGTTGAGCATCGGAACCAACCCAACTGTGAATGGCGAAAAATTAACAGTAGAAGTATATATTCTTGATTTTAATGAAGATATTTATGATGAAAATATCACTGTAAAATTCAGAGATTTTCTACATGAGGAAATTAAATTTGAAGGTCTTGAAAAATTAGTCGAAAGATTGGATGAGGATAAAAAACTGACTCAAGATTATGATTTCTAGAACTAATAATTTTGATTTTCTACGTTTACTTTTTGCATGTGCTGTAGTTGTAACGCACTCTTATCCTCTTTCAGGTCTTTCTGACTCTGATTTTTTAAGTGATATTACATCTTCCCAAATTGCTCTATCCTATTTAGGTGTAAAAGGTTTCTTCATCATCTCAGGATATTTAATTTTCAAAAGTTTGTTGCGGTGTGAAAATCTTTTAGATTTTTATTGGAAAAGAATATTAAGGCTTTTCCCTGCACTCATTGTTGTTTTAATTCTTACCGTTTTATTAGCTCCTTTTGTTTATGAAGGTACAGTTCCTTATTTGAAAAACAAATCTGTACTCACTTATATATCCCAAAATATAAGTTTGTTTTTTTTACAATTTAAAATTGAAGGAGTTTTTGAAAATAATCCTTATAAAGGTGTTATAAACGGAAGTTTATGGACAATTTGTTACGAGTTCAGCATGTATATTATGGTGTCTCTACTATTTTTTATACGTAAAAAATCTTTCCTTAAAGCCGTTGTTATTATTATATTTATTTCAAGTTATATATTATCTCTTTTTTATCCTAACTTTCTCAATCGTCCATTATTAAATATTTTTTCACTAAGCAGTATAAGCTTGTATGATTTGATGTGCTTTTTTACAGGAGGAATGATTTTGACTTACTTGAATATCAGTAACAAAAAGTTAGAAAACATTATCATAATAACTTCGTTTATTGTACTTCTTGGCAGCCTATATTTTAAAATTTTTAACTACACCTGCTTTTTTACACTGCCTTTACTGGTAATTCTTATCGGTAAAAATTCCACCAAATATATTAATGAAATTGGACATATATTTGGAGATATTTCGTACGGAATTTATATTTATTCTTTTCCGATTCAGCAGGCTCTCATGTATTTTTTTAAATTGGATCAGTTTTGTTTAATGTCAATATCTTTATTACTCTCGATTATAATTGGATATGTTTCGTGGCATTTGGTTGAGAAAAAAGCTTTGGGGTATAAAAACCTTGTGGTTAACTTAGAAACAAAAGTCAAATAATTTTGTTTAGAAAAATTGACTTATTATATTTCTTAAAAAAAATGATTTATGAGCCTGTGATAATTTTGCAGAGTAAAAATATAAAATCCTAAAATTTAAAAATATTTAATCAACGAATTTTCGAATTCATTGCTCTTTAAAATTTTTGGCCTCATTGAGGTCAAGTTATATAAAAACAAATCGGCGGCATCTTCGATGCCGCCGATTCTAAATAATAAGAATGTTAATATGAAGTACTACTATTTATTTTGACCAATTAATTCTTTTTGTCTGAACATTTTTAGAATCGGTTCCGACCATAATATCGAATTCTCCGCCTTCCCAGTCGTAATTCAACTGATCGTCATAGAACTTCAGATTTTCGGGAGTTAACGTAAAACTGATGGTTATTGTTTCTCCTTTTTTAATGAAAACTTTCTGGAAACCTTTCAGTTCCTTCACAGGTCTTACCACTTTTCCGAACAAATCTCTGATGTACAACTGCACCACTTCTTCCCCGTCATAATTTCCGCTGTTGGTAACATTAACATTGATGCTTAAGGTCTGATTTCCTTTAAGACTGGTAGAACTTAAATTCATATCAGAATATTTAAACTGGGTATAACTTAAACCATAACCAAACGGAAATTTCGGGTCATTATCCAAATCGATATACGCTGAAACGTAGTTTCTGTCGGTATTGTTTTTTGCCGGTCTTCCGGTGTTGTAATGGTTATAGTAAACAGGAATTTGTCCTTCCGTTCTCGGAAATGTCATAGGAAGTTTTCCGCCCGGATTTACCGTTCCGAAAAGAACATCTGCAATAGAATTTCCGGCTTCCGTTCCCAGCCACCAAGTATACATAATTGCCGGAATATTGTCTGCTGCCCAATCGAAAACCAAAGGTCTTCCCGCGTTGATCATTAAAACAATCGGTTTTCCTGTTTTAGCAATTTCTTTCAAAAGATCTTCCTGAACTCCGGAAAAATGGATGTTGCTTCTGCTTTTTGCTTCACCGCTCATCGCGTGACCTTCTCCTAAAGTCATGATCACGACATCCGCTTTTTTTGCTGTTTCCACCGCTTCCGCAAACATGGATCTGTCCTGATCATCTACATTTGCGCCTTTTGCATACAGTAAAGTGGAATTTTTATCCAATTGATTTTTAATTCCGTCAAACTGAGTTACGATTCTTTGATTATCATCTTTAAATGCAATCGACCAAAATCCGTGATTGGCAGAAGTCTCTTTACCGAAAGGACCGATCAAAGCAACCGTTTTTACCGATTTTGAAAGAGGTAAAATGTTCTTTTCATTTTTAAGTAAAACAATACTTTTTGAACCAAATTCTCTTCCAAATTTTCTGTTTTCCTGATTATTTAACTGCTCTTTCTGTCTTTTTTCGTCGCTAAATCTGTAAGGATCATCGAATAATCCCATCTCGAATTTTTTAACCAAAATTCTTTTTGCCGCATCATCAATCAACTTTGGATCTACTTTTCCTTCTTTAACCAGATTAGGAAGTTCAGCCATATAAGCTCGGCTTTCCATATCCATGTCGCTTCCTGCATTTATGGCTCTTTCCGCCGCTTCTTTATTATCTTTTGCGTAACCGTGAGGAACCATTTCGCCAATACTTCCCCAGTCTGAAACCACAAAACCTTTATAATTCCATTTCCCTTTTAATAAATCTCTTAAAATGTATTTGTTTGCCGTTGCCGGAATTCCGTTAATATCATTAAAAGAGTTCATGAATGTTGCCACTCCAGCTTCAGCCGCTGCTTTAAAAGGAGGAAGATAGGTTTCGTTCAATTGTCTTAAACTCATATCAACAGAATTGTAGTCTCTTCCACCCACTGCTGCTCCATACGCTGCAAAATGTTTTGCACAAGCCATGATAGCATCAAGATTTCCAAGACCTTTTCCCTGAAAACCTCTGATTCTGGCAAGACCGATCTGTGTTCCCAGATAAGTATCTTCTCCCGAACCTTCCATTACTCTTCCCCATCTCGGATCTCTTGCGATGTCAACCATGGGTGCAAAAGTCCAGTGAATTCCGTAAGCAGAAGCTTCAATCGCTGCAATTCTTTCGGATTTTTCAATTAATTTTAAATCCCAACTTGCAGCCTGACCCAAGTTTACCGGAAAAGTTGTTCTGTAACCGTGAATAACATCCTGTCCGAACAATAAAGGAATTTTCAATCTAGATTTTAAAGCTAATTCCTGAAATTTTCTCGTTTCTTGCGCTCCTGCAACATTCAGCATTGAACCTACTTTACCCTGTTTTATTTCATTTAAAACATTGGCAGAATTGGAATTTTGAGGACCAGTTGCATATTCAAATCCTGAATACTGAACAAGCTGCCCCACTTTTTCCTCTAACGTCATTTTTGATAAAAGTTCAGAAACTTTCTGATCGATTGTTTTTTGTCCGAATGCATTGAATCCAAATGCTGTAAATGCTAATATGAAATAAAGTCTTCTCATTTTCGAATTTTAAAAAATATAAGTCGCTGTAGAAATTTCAGGCATCGTTACGGTAGCCGTTTTTTGATTATATTTAATATTAAACGTTTTATCCGTTGAATTACTATTTTGAACAATTAAAACTGTTTTTCCTACAGGAGTTTTAAATGCTACTGTCGAAAGATTATCGCTTTGTGTAGAAGCTATTCTCTGAGAATTTACAGGAACAAATTTTGAAGCGTGAGCAATGATATAATACGCAACATTTTTATCGTAGCTATTTCCTCCATTCACCGTAATTGCACCTTTGCACTGTGTGCATCCTCCTGTTGTATGAGGTCCAAATGATGCATCATTTGCCACATTCCATTCCAGTGCTGTTTTACTCCAGTTTCTCATTGATCCTATGATAACATTTTTTATATGCCAATCTAAATCTCCTGAAAAATTCCCTGTAGAACTCGTCCATTGTTCAGTGAAATATACGTTTTTATTCGGAAATAAATTATGAACATTACTTAAGGCAGAAATATCACCTGCATACAAGTGAAAAGCAGAACCGTCAACATACTGATTTGCAGCTGCATCATTTAAAATACTTAAAGGATAAACAATATTATCACAATTATGATCGTATGCAATAATTTTGGTATTGATATTTGCAGCCTGAAAAGCCGGTCCCAAATTATTTTTGATGAATGTTGCCTGATTTGCTGCCGTCATATACATACTTGGATTATTTCCCGGATGTAAAGGCTCATTTTGTGGTGTAATAGCATCAATTTGAATTCCCTGAGCCTTCATTGCCTGTATATATTTTACAAAATACTGTGCATAAGCTGCATAATACTCTGTTTTCAAACTTCCTCCGATACTGTTTCCATTATCTTTCATCCAAACAGGAGCCGTCCACGGAGTTGCCAAAATTTTAATATTCGGATTGATGACCAGAATATCTTTTAACATCTGAATCAAAGCATTATCTTTTGTAAGGCTAAATTGTGAAAGTGTAGCATCAGTTTGTCCGGAAGGCATATCATTATAAGTAAAAACCTCACTGTTCAGATCCGAAGCGCCAATGCTGATTCTTAAATAGTTAACAGCAATTCCTGATGAACCAAACAAATCATTCAATAATTCCTGCTTTTTAGCAACAGAAAGCTGATTAATAACCTGCACACTTCCCCCCGTTAATGTATAACCAAAACCATCCACTGTCTGAAAAACCTGTGAAGCATCTACATCAATAGTTGTTCCCGAACCCGAAGTTCCTGAAAAATATGCATTATTCTGCTTTTGAAGTTTCACAGTTTGATCGCCTTTCGTAAGCCAGACTTCTACAGGATCTCCTGAAACACTTCCACCTCCGTTAACTGGGGTTTCATTACCTGCAGGATCTGTGGTTGTACTGCTACAGTTTAAAAAAGAAAGAAGTGCTACACCGCTAAGTGCAGCACCTCTAAAAAAGAAACTATATAAATTTTGTAATTTCATTTTTTAAAATTTAGTGAAAATTATTGTATTCTTCGGAATTCCACTTTATCAATACTTAATCCGTTAACGGTTTGTCCGCCACATTTTATGAAAAGATAAACAGTTCCTGTAGTTGTAGCAGTGAAGACACCACCATTTTTGGGTGCATCACAACCTACATTTGAAACTTTACCTTTAAAAGCTGTTTTTCCGCATCCTGCCCAAGTATTGATATTTCTGTACACTGTTCCGCTTACATCAGATCCAACTGCAGGAATACTGTTTAGTACATATACTTCAAACCAAGTATTAACAAGAGGTGTGGTGGAAGATGCTACCATATCAATTGAATACTTTTTTCCTGCTTCTACCTGAACTGCCTGATAAATTGCCTGTTGTGCATTATCGCTTGTCACAATAGTTGCTTTTCCATTAGAAAAAATCCATTCTGCACCAGAAGAACTTATAATGTGTTTTGTCCACTTAGCGATTTCGTCCGGAGTATCGAATCTTCCTCCTTTTATCATGTTTCCGGAGATAGGATCTGAAGTAGGAACTACAACAGTCTTAGAAGCAGTACCTGCCAAAACTCCTCCGATACCATAAGCCTGATGTTCTATAATGTATGTTCCTGCATCCGGAAGAAAAATATCTTCTAAATTTTTACCAAAGTTGAACCCTTCATCATCAATATTCCACTTTGTGTTTATATAATTATTAGAATTAGTTTTAAGTCTGTATCTGTTTTCTGCTGTTTTTGATATTGTAAAACCCGCATCTATATTTTCCTGAGTCAGCCCGTTTCCTTCGTCTGTAGAATCTGGTGTGCAACTCATAAAAGAAGAAATAGTGATGCCTAATAAAAGACTTTTATATATAAATTTAGTTTTCATTGTAAAAAAATTAGTAGTTAGGATTTTGTTTAAGAATTGTCCCTGTAAGTTCTGTATAAGGAATTGGCAAGATTTCGTTTTTACCAGCAACAAAACCTTTAAATGCTAATTTTGAAGGTGCATCTCCCCATCTTACTAAGTCAAACCATCTGTGTCCTTCACCTACTAATTCTCTTCTTCTCTCATCTTTTATTGCTTGTAAACTGACAGGAACTGAAGTAAGACCTGCTCTTAGTCTTACTGCATCTAATAAAGCTTGTGCTCTTGCACCGGAACCATTAAGTGCTTCTGCTTCCATTAAATAAGTATCTGCCAATCTTATTAAAATATAATTTTGACGATAATTTAATTCTGACGGACCAGGCAAAGTACTTACTTCATCTTTTGTAGGCATATATTTGTTCAGAAAGTAACCAGAATCCATATAAGCAGGCGAATAGTCTGCTTGTCCGGCCTGCTTTAGAGCTTTTACATTTAAAATTGTAGCATTCATTCTTGGGTCACCCTGCATAAAATTGAATAAATTTTCTGTAATAGGATTGAATGCCCAACCCGAAACTACATCCGGAGCAGTAGTTACAGCTGGTCTTGTATAAGATCTTGGAGCAGTCATAATATTGATAGAGTTTCCTTCATCATTACCCTGTCCCCAAAAACCCCAGTCTGAATTTCCTTTGTTAGTATGCATTACTTCAAAAATGGATTCTGAAGTAAATTTGTTATCTGTGATCCAAAGATCTGCAAAGTTAGCAACCAGCTTATATCCGTATTGGCTTGTTCCACCCGGAGTTCCGTTCACCTCAAGAAATTGTGCAGCAGCTTCAGACTTTTTGTTTTGATATAAGTAAACCTTACCAAGCAAAGCTCTTGCTGCACCCTGAGTAAATCTACCTCTCTGATCACCAGAAACCGTCATTGGGAGATCCGGAATAGCAGCAAGCAAATCTGCTTCTATTTGAGCATACACATCATTAGGATTTGCTTGTGGAATATTGTAATAATCATCAGTTGCCTTAATTTCTTTAAGAATTAAAGGAATATTTTTAAACATTCTTACTAATTCAAAATAAAATAATGCTCTTAAAGTCTTAGATTCTGCTGTGAATCTTTTCTTAACAGCATCGGTCATACTCGCCTGAGGAATTTTATCAATTAAAACATTTGTTCTTGATATACCTTGATAATAATCCCTCCAATAACTTGCAGGCATTGTATTTGGGTTCAATTGATAATTTGACATTCCCTGAATTCCTGCACCATCGGTGGAACTACCTCCACCTGCGTAGAAATCATCAGAACCTGCATTAAAAAATGTAACCATATTCTCAAAACCTGATGCATATTTTCTTACCGGATCATAGGCTCCTACAAGTGCAAAAAAACACTCCTGTTCATTTCTAAAGAAATTGTCTGTATCGAAAGCCCCAAGATTTTTTACATCTTCAAGATTATCTGTATTACAGCTCACATTCATTAATCCTGTTCCTAATAATAATGTTGCTGCTATGCTTATTTTGTATATTTTATTTTTCATTTTTACTTGTATTAGAATGTAAGATTTGCTCCAAAAAGGAAAGTTTTCGCCTGAGGATAATAGGCTCTATCTATACCAAAGCTATCACCTGCCGCAATTTCAGGATCATAACCTGTATATTTGGTAAAGGTGAATAGGTTTTCTGCTGTTACATACAAACGTAATTTGCCAACACCAAAGTTTTCAGTCATTGTTTGTGGAAGTGTATATCCTAACTGTACTAATTTTATTCTTACATAATCACCTTTCTGCAAATAATAATCTGACATCCAAGTATAATTATGATTGGTATCATTGGTGGAAAGTCTAGGAGTAGAATTAGTAGTTCCTTCACCTGTCCAACGGTCAAGAATAGAAGTCTGGTAGTTTGCATTTAGCATATCAAGACGTCTAAGACCTTGGAAAATCTTGTTTCCAGCCTGCCCTTGAGCAAAAACCATGAAATCCCAGTTCTTGTAATTTAAATTTACAGTAACACCAAAAGTATATTTTGGAACAGAATTTCCAAGGTTTACTTTATCAAGATCTGTGATTTTTCCGTCACCATTAGAATCCTGCCAGATAAAATCTCCAGGTTTTGCATCTGGTAAGATTAATTGTCCATTTGCATTTCTATATGCATTAATCTGCTCCTGATTCTGGAAAATACCTAAATTTTTGTAACCATAGAAAGAACCGTAAGATTCACCAACCTGAATTCTAGATACAGGACCCATTGACTGAAAGCCTGGTCCGTCAATATATTGTCTTCCTTGTTCCAGACTTGTTACTGTATTTTTAAGATAAGCAAAGTTACCATTTACAGAAACTCCAAAGTCTGACCAGTTTTTCTTATAACCCAATTCAACTTCTACCCCTTCATTTTCCATATCACCAATATTAGCAGTAGGTGCTACAGTCACCCCAACATAACCTGGAATCTGAATTTGTCTTAAAATATCTGATGTTTTTTTCTTGTAATAATCTACAGTTAAATTAAAGTTATTTAAAAATTTAATATCTGTAGCGATATTTAACTGAGAAGTAGATTCCCATTTCAGATTAGGATTTGCTAATGTATTCGGAATATATCCCGGTAAAATTACATTATTTCCATTTGTATAGTTTGCTCCAGGAACGTAGAAACTTGCAAAAAGGAAATCTCCGATACCGTCATTTCCTAAAACACCATATCCTCCACGAAGTTTTAAGGTGTTGATAATTTTATTCTGTGGCCAGAAATTTTCTTTTTCAACATTCCATCCTAAAGAGAATGCCGGGAAAGTTCCCCAATGATTGTTGGCTCCAAATTTTGAAGATCCATCACGTCTCACCGTTCCTGTGAATAAATACTTATTTGCATAATCGTAAACAATTCTACCAAAATAAGATGCTTTATGGGTATTTATATTATCCCAAGCATTCATATTTTTTTGATCTTGCGGAATAAAGAAATTGAATGAAGCATCTTCATAACTGCTTATTGGAAGATTGGTATGTGTTACCGTTTGTCCAAATCCGATGTTGTATTCGTAATATCCTGTACCTGCCAAAATATTTAGATTATGTTCACCTAATTTCTTTTGCCAATTTAAAGTATTTTCTAAACTCCATTCTAGTTTTTGCTGTGTCGTTCTGCTTAAGCTGTTGAAATTTAAATTACTGTAATTGGGATTTAGATAGAAAAGTGGTGTGAAATTTTGACTTCCCCAATAAGCTTTCTTACCGTTAATTGATGATTTAAATGTGAAATCGTTTAAAAATTTTACTTCTGCAAAAATATTTGCGATAAAATCATCAGACCATCCTTTATTTCCTAATTGAGTATATCTAAATGCAAGCGGATTAGACATTTCCTGCCCAACCAATGTAGAAATACCATAAGGATTTCCATAAGGATCTCTAACTATATTTGGGTTAGAATAAGTGTTAGAACCTGCTAAAGCTGGATCTGTAACAACTAACGGTGTTGTAGGATCTAAATTAACAGCCGAACTTAGAGGACCTCCAAATTCACCATTAGCATTAATTCCCTGAGACTTTGTATGAGTGTAAGCAAATGTTTGTCCTAAAGTCAACCAATTGGTAACCTTGTGAGTAGAGTTTAAACGACCTGTAAGTCTCTTATAATATGAAATATCGCTCATTACGATCCCGGTTTGATCAAAATATCCAAAAGAACCGTAAAAAGTTGACTTCTCATTTCCTCCGCTTATACTCACTTCATGATTAGATCTTTCACCTGTACCGAAAATAACATTTTGCCAATCTGTTCCTTCACCTAAAGACTGAGGATTTTGAAAAACTGGACTTTGACCACCATTCACGTATGCCTCATTTAAAATAGTTCCGTATTGCGTAGCATTCAACAAATCTAATTTTCTTGCAGCTCTTGCGGTACCATATGATCCGTTGTAAGAGAGATTTAATCTTCCTTTTTTACCTTTCTTGGTAGTTACTAAGATTACACCTCTTGCCGCAGAAACCCCATAAATTGCAGATGAAGCACCATCTTTTAAAACTTCGATGCTCTCAATATCTGATTGGTTGAGCCATCCAATACCATCTACAACGATACCGTCTACAACCCAAAGCGGATCATTGTTTGAATAATAACTTGTAATCCCTCTTACACGAATTGTTGCCGCTGAACCAGGTTGTCCTGAGTTTGAGATCACATTTACACCTGCAGCTCTACCCTGCAAAACCTGCTCTGGTTTTCCTGCCGGAATATTCTCAATATCGCTTGCCTTTATGCTCGATATTGCTCCCGTAACATTACTCTTTTTCTGAGTACCATAACCAATCATTACTACTTCTTCAATTTTTTGTTCCTTTTGAATTGTGTCTGTAGTTGTGTTTTGGGCATTGAAATTTGCAGTAAAATAAAGCACTGCAATTGCTCCCAAACTTCTTGATATTTTTACATTCATATACAGTTAGTTTTTTTAATTCTCAAATTGAGACAATAAAAATATATTTTTTTTTAATTATTTAACACTTAATTCATAATTATTTTAATATTTCCACTATTTTTGGGGCTTCAACAGCATAAATTTTATGTTAATAATCCTAATATTTCACTAAAACTGCCATAATATAATCCCCAAAATGAGCATCAACTCTACAAATATTGCGCTTCCGCTAAGATTAACGTTCTTTATTTTTTCGATGGTACTGAACTGTATGGGAATTGTAATTCTTCAACTTTCACAGGAAAATATAGGCTATGATAAACTTGGTTTTTTAGAAGCATTCAAAGATTTACCAATCGCATTTATATCATTATTTGCTGTTAATTTTATCAGTAAAGTAGGTGCCAAAAAATCTCTCATTCTTGCCTTAATTATTGTAGGGATCTGCTCATTTATTCTTCCTTTTGTTGAGGTATTCTGGTTCTACAAACTTTGGTTTGCCATCATCGGAACATGTTTTGCCATAGGAAAAATATGCGTTTACGGAATCATCCGAAATAATATTACGGTAGAAAAATCTCTGGCAAAAACCATGAATAACGTGGAGGCTTCTTTCATGATCGGTATTTTTGTAGTGAATGTAGGTTTTGGCTGGCTAATCGCAAGTGAATATTCAGACTATTGGAAATTCGGGTTTATGTTTATTTCTGTTGTTTCTTTAATTACCATTTATCTTTTATCAAAAATCACCATTATTGAAGCTGATAAAAATTTAGAAAACAACATTTTTTCCAGTTTAATTTCATTTAGAAAGACATCGGTTATCTTATTCTTTTTCGTCATATTCTTTATTGTTTTAACAGAACAGAGTTTTAATTCTTGGCTTCCCACCTATTACAGAAATCACCTCAAGGTTAATTCATTTTTTGCAATTCAGGCTTCTTCAATGCTTGCGATGTTCTCTTATATCGGCAGAATAATTACAGCAAATGTTATTCAGAGGTTTTCTTTGGTAAAATATTTTACCTTTTGTCTTTTAAGTATCATGTTTCTTCTGAGTCTCATCTTTGGTATTCAGTATTTCGGTTCAGATCAGTCTGAAATTTCATTATATCTTTTCCCTATTATTGGCTTGTTCCTGTCACCACTTTACCCATTGATTAATTCTAAAATGATTTCACAGATCGAAAGCCAGAAAATAAATACCTTTACCTCACTTATTGTAATATTCTCTTCTTTGGGAAGTTCTGTAAGTTCTATCACAATGTCATTACTCTTTGAAAATCAGATACTCACATTTTATTCTCTCTATATTTTAGGAGCTGTTTTAATTATATTTTGCCTCAGTACATTTTATTTTAAACAAGATTATCTGAAAAATTAAAAAATAATTTTATTTTTACTGTCATGAAAACGTACGGTTCTAAAAACATCGAAACACTTAAACAGCTGATTGAGGAAAAAAATTTTATCCCCAATATTTCTGTTGACTGTACTATATTTGGATTTCATAACAATATCCTAAAAGTTTTACTTTTAAAATATCACGATCTTGATATGTGGTCGCTTCCCGGAGGCTTTGTTTTTCTTGATGAAGATCTTCGTGAAGCCGCGGACAGAGTTTTATATGAAAGAACACATCTTAAAGGTCTCTTTCTTGAGCAATTTCACACCTTTGGAAGATTAGATAGAACACAAAATAACGTACACCAGACTTTGATCAATAACAAAGGTCTTGATATACAAAAAGATCACTGGATTTTACAACGCTTCATTACCGTTGGATATTGCAGTCTGATTGATTTTTCTTTGGCAAATACGTTTCCCGATGCCTTCAACGAAACCTGTGCATGGTTTGAAGTAAGCAAACTTCCAAAAATGGCATTCGATCATGACAGAATCATTGCAGAAGGGCTTAATCATCTTCGTAAAAATATCGACACTCAGGTTGCAGCAAGTAACCTTTTGCCTGAAAAATTTACCATGAAAGATCTTCAGGCTTTATACGAAACTATTTTAGGTGAAAAATTCAGAAGAAATAATTTTCAGCGTAAAATATTGAGTATGAACTCCCTGGAAAGATTAGAAAAATTATATGACGGTTCTGCGAATAAAGCTCCTTTTCTCTACAAGTTTATAAAAGAATAGTTTTTTTCTTTTTTCTAAAAAAACTTTCACAGACATCACGAAAAGTATTATTTTTAGGAAAATTAAATTTCATGTCATATTATCCTCTTACGACTATTCCGGATTATTACGGAATTGATGCTTTACTTACCGAAGAACACAAGCTTATCCGCCAATCGATAAGAGATTGGGTAGAGAGTTTTGTAATGCCGAAAATCGATCAGGCTGCTCAAGATCACACAGATTTACCCGGATTGATGAAAGAATTGGGAAAAATTGGTGCTTTAGGTCCTTATATTCCCGAAGAATACGGAGGTTCAGGTTTAGATCAGATTTCTTATGGTTTAATCATGCAGGAATTAGAAAGAGGAGATTCTGCAGTACGTTCAGCAGCTTCTGTACAGAGTTCTCTAGTGATGTTTCCTATTAACGAATTTGGTTCCGAAGAGCAGAAAAGAAAATATTTACCAAAGTTAGCTTCAGGTGAAATGATCGGTTCATTTGGATTAACAGAGCCTAATCATGGTTCAGATCCAAGTTCTATGGAGTCTCAGTTTAAAGATATGGGAGATCATTATCTGTTGAACGGAGCAAAAATGTGGATTACCAACTCACCTTTGTGCGATATTGCTGTAATTTGGGCTAAAAATGAGGAAGGAAAAGTACAGGGATTAATTATTGAAAGAGGGATGGAAGGCTTCACAACTCCTGAAACACACAATAAATGGAGTTTAAGAGCTTCTAAAACAGGAGAATTGGTATTTAATAATGTAAAAGTACCGAAAGAAAATCTGCTTCCGGGAGTTACAGGATTGAAAGGACCTTTATCTTGTCTGAATTCTGCAAGATACGGTATTTCATGGGGAGTAATCGGTGCAGCTATCGATTGCTATTGTACGGCAGTTCAATATTCGAAAGAAAGAAAACAATTCGGAAAACCAATCGGAGCATTTCAGTTACAACAGAAAAAATTAGCCGAATTTTTAACTGAAATCACAAAAGCTCAGTTGCTTTGTCTACAGTTAGGAAATTTAAAAAACGATTATAAAGCGACTCCGGCACAGATTTCTATGGCGAAAAGAAACAACGTAAAAATGGCGATTGATATTGCCAGAGAATCGCGGCAGATTCTTGGCGGAATGGGAATCATGGGTGAATTCCCGATGATGAGACACGCTGCTAATCTAGAATCAGTCATTACTTACGAAGGAACGCACGATGTTCACTTACTGATTACAGGTCTTGACATTACAGGCTTTAATGCTTTTTAAAATAAGTGAAAGTCCGGTTTTTAAATCGGGCTTTTTAATTTAAATCATTGACTTGATGAATATTTTACAAAACATTACGTAATAAATTATAATAAATGAAAAAATTTTTGATCTTAATTTTGAGTTTAGGATTTTCAGTTTTTACAATTGCCCAAGAAAATTCTCCTACAATAAAAGGGAAAGTGAAAATTTCAATAATTGAAGGAACTTTTGATTGTGATTTAACAATTAGTAATATTCCAAGAATTCAGGATTATTTAATAAGATTAAATTCAGGAATGAATTTACTACATATAAAAAGTAAAAAACCTCATGATTTTATTTTAGGATTTAATAAATCTGACAAAGACTCAACTTCAACAGGTGAAAGTTCAGCTTATTACTTTCCAGGGAATGCAGGGAAAGGCAAGTTTTTACCCAAGGAATTACAATTTAGATATGTTGGTAAATATCCTGTCGCAAAAGATACAATACATAATTATTCAAAAGAAGATTGGAAAGGAAATATAGCATTTAACGGATATTCTGTGAGAGCAGATGGTTCTCAAAGCGCATGGTATCCTTATTTATATGATGCCAAAAATGATATTTCTTATGAAAAAATGTATTATGATATTGAATTTGAGTGTCTTGATTGTTCTTCAATTTATATAAATGGTAGTAAACCAATAAAGTCTTCAAAAGTAAATCTTAAAAGCAATCAGCCTTATGAAATGGCAATATATTTTGGTAAATACGATTTTCTTAATGACGGCAATTTAATTTTATTGAACCCTACGTTTTCAAAAAATGATATTGATGATTTCTCAAAATTAGTTTCTCTGTACAAACAGTATTACGAAAAAAAGATTAATATTAAATATTCTGAACCACCGGTTTTTGTTAACACAACACCTACCGCACCCAAATATAGTTGGCTATTTGTTTCGTATCCAACAATTATGGGAATTGGTTATGGGAATGATGGGATAGGTGCGCTTTTTGACAAAAACAAAGATTGGTATAAACAATTTATAGCACATGAATTAGGACACTATTACTTTGGAACATTTAAAGTTTTAAACTCGGAACTTGGTGATATGATTTCAGAGGGTTTTACTGAATATTTATCACTGAAATTGGTAGAAGAAATTCAAGGAAAAAAAAATTACATAGAAAAGATTGATAAAAAGTTTGAATATTTAGCCGATTTTAAAACGCTGCCTATATCAAAAATTAAGTCAATTAGCGATATAAAAGATAGGCAAACTTTTGTATATGACTATGCTCCAATAATGTTTATCGCTGTAGAAAAAGAAATAGGTTCAAAAAAAATGTGGGAGTGGATAAGAAAAATATTAGAAACAAAAACAGATTATACAAATTATGATTTCTTATTATCAACACTACGAATCACCTTAAATGATGACAAGAAAATTGAAAAAATAATTGAGCAGTATTTCAATAATGATAAATCAACCGAAAATATTATCAACAAACTGAAAAACAAATAAATACAATCACCAGCAGGAACTTGACAAAAAAGCAGATTCAGTGCTGACAGACAATGTAGTGCTTAGAAATCTGCTTCTACTTCAATTGCCTAAAAAGTAAATTTTAATAAGAATACATTCTGATATTCTCAACGAAATTAATTTCAGGATTCAAAATTTCCAGAATCAGACTTTTTACAGACTTCATTGCATCATCCAGATTTCCCTGAGAAAATTCCAGAGAGGCAACTCCTTTTTTGGCATCAGCAAAACTCCAGATTCCGGTTTCTATCGGGAAGCCCCAAAATTCGGGTAAACTTTGAATTACATATTGATAAATACAAAGCTGTAAAGCCTGTTTGCGCTCATCTTTATGAAAATAATGGTCTGCATTTTCAGCATCTATTTTCACGTTCAGGTTTTTAATTTTTGCCGTTTTGTAATCAATAATTCTTACAGTTCCGTTCAGACGGTCAATTCGGTCGATAAACCCAAAGAAAGAAACCTTATCATTTTTAGCTTCATCAATATAGAAATCGACACTTTCGAAACGTCTTTCAATATCTATAATTTCTAAAGTATTTCCGTTTTTTATAAGCTCCAGATCATGATTCAAAATATTCAGAATTACTTTTCTTGCAATTGCCTTATGAATAAAATTCATCCCTTTATCGTAAAACTCAGGCTGATGTTTTAACTTCTCAATGGCAATATTTATATATTCATCTATCTGTTGAATTGATTTTTCTAAATCATTAACTTTTAAAACTTTACCCTTTATTACTTCATATATTTCCTGAAGACTGTAATGGACAAGATTTCCGTAATTTCTAATGGAAAGTTCTTCTTCAATTTCATCTGTTTCTGAAGTATTTAAAATTTTAGACAAATAAAAATCGATAGGATTATAGAGATAACTTGTGAGATGGGAAGCTGAAACTTTTTCTTTCCACTTTTGAAGCTGCTGCAAAACAATACCTGTTTTTTCTATTTCGATTGGCTGACTAGAAATGGGTTCTGAAGTATTTTCAACAATTAAATGTTCTATTTTGTGATTGCTTTCCATCTCAATCTGAGTAATAAACCTGCTCTTTTCGCCTGTATTCACCCCCGAACTCAATGCATTAAAAAGCAGATGAACATTCTGCGCATCCTGAATTAACCGATAAAAATGATAAGCATAAATGCTGTCGTTTTCAAGAAAAGTATGCAGATTGAAGTGCTTTCTGATATCAAAGGGAATATAGGTATTCTGAGAATTTCCCAAAGGTAATTTCCCTTCATTTACTGACAGAAGAATCACGTTTTCAAAATTGAGAAGTCGGGTTTCCAAAAGTCCCATTACCTGAAGTCCTTTTAATGGTTCTCCCTGAAAATCGATGCTTTCTGAATTAATATGCTGATTAATCAGAACCTCTAAAGTTTCCATTTTAATCTCGAAACCATAAGGAGAAATCTGATTTTTGATAATTCTGAACGCATTTTCGAAATGAGACACGTTTTCGTACTGTATATCATCGAGTTTCATCCATTTTATTCTCTGGCAAAACTCAATCAACAAATCTAAAAACTGATAACCGGAATCTGCTTTCTGCAAAAGATTAAAATAAGACAATTCCGATAAAAGTTCGTTTAATAACTTCTTAGAAATGTAAACAATATTCCTTTCTTCAATTTTAGACTTAAAATTATTGATTACTTTGTCATCTTCTGTAGATTTCGGCAACTCTTCCAATATTGGAAACACATCCCGATAATAGTAAGACGATTTATTTTTTTCTAATTGCTTCTGAAGATAAAAAAGCTGCTTTATAGCATTAGAAAACGACAGATTTTTCAACGGAAAACCCATGGTAATGTTGAGGTTTTCAACATCGTGCATCACGTCTAAACTTGCAGGGAGAAGATTCTCATCCAGCAAAACAACCGCTGTATTGGTAAATGTTTTATTATCAATATCCTTAAAAAGATCGGGTAAAACCTTGGTTTGGGTTACATTTCCAGAAACTTCGTAGATTTTTATATTTTTAGGCTGATTAAAATCGTCTTCTATCCAGTTGAAAGCTCTGCTTTCATTAAATTCTTTCCACATTTTGTGATTTCGAAGAAACTTTCCCGCTTCCTGTCTTTCATCATCAAAATAATAATGATCTCCCTGAAAAAAACATTGCGCTTTGTCCCACTGTAAAAGATTTCTTACCAATTTTTCTTCAACCGGAGTGAAAGCATTAAAACCGCAGAAAACGAAATTTCCTTTTGTATTTTTAGCAAAATCTACAATTTTAGTTTTAGCAGCTTCGTGAATCATTCCCGGAGTTGTCCAGTTTTTTTCTTTAAGTTTTTGTTTTAAAATCGGAAGAAAAACATTCATGTTTCGCCAGAAATTCAGAAATTTCTTTCGTGGAACTTCATCATCGTCTCCCAGATCTTGCGCCCATTCTTTGATTCGCTCTTCATCAAACATATACTGCAAAACCGCCTCGTCACTTTCAGAAAATTTCAGAATATCATCCCAGTCTTTCTGTAGCGTGGGAAACCATTTTAGAAACTCCGCAAAATCATCATTCGGAATAAGATTTAAACTTTTATAAACATCAAAAGAGAACAACCACAAAGCGATCCCCTGAATAGATTGCTGATCTACAATATCAATGATCAATTCTTCGATAGTGAAAAAATTCGGTAGAAAACCAGAATAATTATTTTCTTCTAAAATCTGTCTGATAAAAACGATGGGTCTTTTACCTGGTAAAACGACATTAAACTGCGACAAATCTGTATTTTGTGCCAATAATTCGTTGATGATTTTATTTAGAAATTTCAAAGTTTTTTATAATCTTTTAGTTGTTCCAGCTCATTGCTGATGATTGCATTATATTCCGACTGCTTTTCTTTATTCATACCGTGTTCGGTAACCCCGTCATACAACGCCTGAAAATTTCTGTAATCTTTAAGAATTCGGCTATAGATCGTTTGAAAATATCTATCGTAATCGCCTGAAGTTTTTATTTTTGAAATAATTTCTTTCCGTATTTTCCGAGCATATATTTCTGCAATATCAAAATGTTTCTGCTCATGGTTCAGAACATAATCTGTAATTCTTGTATCGTCTTTCCAGGATTTGTCTTCATTAAAAATGGTTTCGATATTTACTTTTGCAGCTCCTTTTGGCTTTGAGGATTTCACAACGGAATAAACCCATCCGCAATGAGTATAGGCTACAATATCTTTTCCATGCTGGTTATTTTTATTACTTTTAAAATTGCTCCAAACCAACTTCCTGTCTTCCATCCACTCTATTCTCTGACTCCATAAATGACTGGATATCAAAAACAAAATTAAAAATACATACTTCATTTATTCTACTACTATTGTTTTGGTAATGTAGCTGTTATCGCCTTTCCAGAATTTAAATGTATAGGTTCCTACTTTCTGCGGACTGAAATTAATCTGATTAGCCGAAACATGATTAGCCTGTACACAAGAACCGTTCGTATGATATTGATAGGCAGTCACATTTCTGGTAAAATTATCTGCCTGAATATAATCATAACCATAAAATCCCTGACATTGTGATGCGTATGTTGAATACGTTCTGATACTTTGTACTCCAAAAACCGCCATTGTATCATTTACTATTTTCACGCTGTCTATTTTTACTTTATCTGCGTACTGAATAGTTTCATAATCATCATCTTCTTTACAAGATATTAAAGAAAATCCTACAAAGATTACTGATAAAGCTGCTTTAAACAATGTTTTCATCTTGTTATAAAAATTTATGATTATTAAACGTAAATTATCAAAAAATATTCCTTCGAAATGCTAAATTACGAATTAAAATTACCTTTTGATAAATAAACAACTTTTTTAGTATCAAAAAATTCTTCCTCAAAATAATTTTTAAGATTAAACAGCTCACATCTAAGACCTGCTAATTCTTCCGCCAAATCTCCTCCTTTCAAATATAAAACACCATTGTGCTTTGTATTAAATTGCTCTTTCTCAAACTTTCCTTTCAGCCATCTCAAAAATTCCGGCATTTGCGTTACAGCTCGACTGACTACGAAATGGAATTTTTCTTTTACTTTTTCTGCTCTTCCATGAATAGCGGTAAGGTTTGTTAAACCTATTCCTTCTGCAACTGCGTTTACTACAGTAATTTTTTTCCCAATCGAATCAATTAAGGTAAATTGAGTTTCTGGAAACAAAATCGCCAAAGGAATTCCAGGAAAACCGCCTCCAGTTCCTACATCAAGAACTTTTGTATTAGGAGCAAATTCCATTATTTTTGCAATACCAAGAGAGTGAAGAATATGCTTTTCATAAAGCGATTCCATGTCTTTTCTTGAAATTACATTTATTTTTTCGTTCCATTCACCATAAAGGCTTTCTAAATTTGAAAACTGCTCGATCTGTTTTTCGGAAAGTTCCGGGAAATATTTTTGGATTAACGCTACTGACATACGATTGATAATATAAAAAGCAAAAATAAGTTTTATTTCACATTCCATTCAAATTAAGTTTTTATATATATTTGTTAAAAAGACAAAAAGAATACATGAATAAACTTTCAGACAGAGTAAATAGACTAGGATACTCTCAGACTTTTGTAATGTCTAACAAGGCTAGAGAAATGAAAGCCAACGGAATAGACGTTATATCTCTCACATTGGGCGAGCCGGATTTTGATGTTCCAGACAATATAAAACAGGCAGCTTTTGATGCGATTAATGAAAATTACAGTCACTACTCTCCTGTTCCGGGATTTTTGGAACTGCGACAGGCGATTTCAGACAAGTTAAAAAGAGACAATCAACTAGATTATAAACCTACCCAGATTTGTGTTTCTAATGGTGCAAAACAGTCTATCATCAATGTTTTGGCTGCAATTATTAATGATGGCGACGAAGTGATACTTCCTACCCCTTTTTGGGTAAGTTATGATGAAATGGTAAAAATGATGGGTGGAAATTCTGTAATGCTTCCTACATCTTATGTTACCGATTTTAAAATAACCGCAGAGCAGCTGGATGAAGCTATTAATGAAAAAACAAAAGCAGTTCTCTTCAGCTCTCCTTGTAATCCTTCCGGTGGATATTACACCTATGACGAACTGAAGTCTTTAGCAAAAGTAATTACCAAATATCCTCATGTTACGGTTATCTCCGATGAAATCTACGAATACATTAATTACGAAACAAAAACAACATCGATTGCGCAATTTCCTGAGATTTATGAGCAGACCGCAGTAATCAACGGGATGTCTAAAGCATTTGCAATGACGGGATGGAGAATAGGATATTCTGCTTGTCCGGAGTGGTTGGCAAAAGCTTGTGAAAAAGTACAGGGACAAATGACGAGCGGAGCAAATACTGTTGCGCAAAGAGCTTCTATTGTTGCTTTAAAAACCGATCCTTCAGAATACAAATATATGATTGATGCTTTTGAGAAAAGAAGAAATCTGGTATTTGATTTAATGAAAGAAATTCCTGGGTTTAAAGTGCTTTTACCAAAAGCAGCGTTTTATTTCTTTCCCGATATTTCTTATTACATTGGTAAAACTCTGAACGGAACCGAAATAAAAGATGCAGATGATTTTGCTATGTTTATTTTAGAAAATGCTCACGTAGGATGTGTAGGCGGAGTTTCTTTCGGAAGTCCGGAATGTATCAGGTTTTCGTACGCTGCGTCTGAAGATGATCTGCGGGAAGCAATGAGAAGAATAAAAGATGTTTTAGAAAAAGCAGTTTAAACTTCATATCATAAAACTTATCAGATCTGATTACCAAAATCAGGTCTGATTTTTTATAAATAATGAATTCATAATACCAATTCAGCTTAAAAACAATTATAGATTTTATTTATCGAAATTCATTTTTACGATAGATGAAAATATTATATATTTGCACCATTAAATTATAAATCAAAAATAAAAAAATTATGTCTTTAGTAGGTAAAAAATTTCCAAACGTAACGATTGACGCAATGTCTGAAATGGGTGATGATCTTAGAATCAACATCTTCGAAGAAACTACAAAAAACCAACAGAAAGTACTTTTATTCTGGTATCCAAAAGATTTTACTTTTGTTTGCCCTACAGAACTCCACGCTTTTCAGGAAGCTTTGGGCGAGTTTGAAAAAAGAAACACAAAAGTAATTGGTGCTTCTTGCGACACAAACGAAGTACACTTTGCTTGGCTAAACGTTTCAAAAGACAACGGCGGTATTGAAGGAGTTACTTATCCGCTTTTAGCTGATACACACAGACAATTGGCAAATTTATTAGACATCGTAGATCAGGATCTGGAATTTGACGAAGAAGGAAATGAGTTCTTCACAGGTTCTAATGTAACTTACAGAGCAACTTATCTTATCGACGAAACAGGAAAAGTATTCCACGAGTCTGTAAACGATATGCCTTTAGGAAGAAACGTAAAAGAATATTTGAGATTAATTGATGCTTACACGCACGTACAAAAACACGGTGAAGTTTGCCCTGCAAACTGGGAAGAAGGGAAAGATGCAATGAAAGCCGACAGAACTTCTACTGCTGAATATTTAGCTAAGAACTAAGACAATGTGCTAATTTGAAAATGAGATAATTTGAAAATTAATCACATCAATTTTACGAATTATCTCATTTTCTATTTTCAGTATTTTCAAATTAATAAATTTTCAAATTAAAATT
>Ga0114982_1000278_pt1 | contig 28026 bp, 23 predicted proteins | sample Shrwel_input2_FT_FD_87183 | JGI IMG/M metagenome (GOLD analysis project Ga0114982, IMG submission 87183) | Subsurface microbial communities from deep shales in Ohio, USA - Utica-3 well 1 S input2 FT | ecosystem: Environmental > Aquatic > Deep subsurface > Shale gas/oil reservoir > Produced... | reverse complement strand
TCACTGTAATTAATATCCACTATATTGCCTTCATCCACCACAGTGATATGAATATGGCCTTCTTCGATATCTTCAAAACCATGAATTAATGAATTCATCAGTAAGTTGGTAAAAATCTGCGAAATAGCGCCGGCCGGACAGCTAAGAGTCATATTTTCCGGACAATTGACTTCGATATGGTGGCGGGTCTTCTTAAAGTGGGGCTGCAGACTGCGGATGATTTCATTCAAATATTCATGGAGCTGAATAGTGCGGATCGCTTCGCTGGTCTGATCGACGGCAATTTGTTTAAAGCTGGCAATCAGTTCTGATGCCCGGATCAGATTGGTATTGAGCAGCTCAGTGCCTTGCTTGGCTTCTTCGATAAAATGTTCCAGCGCCTTGGGCGAGAGCGTTTTTTCCTGATAAGAATGTTCCAGCACAGCCAGTTTCTCCGCCAGAAAACTGGTCGCGGTCACCCCAATCCCGACCGGGGTATTCACTTCATGGGTGATACCCGCTACCAGACCGCCCAGAGCGGCCATTTTCTCCGACTGCACCAGCCGATCCTGCGCCTGACGTAAATCACTGACCAGTTTTTCCAGTTCAGTTTGTTTGCTGCGCAGCGCATCTTCGGTATGACGCCGGCGTTCAATTTCTTCCCGCAAGGCTTGTTGTTTAACTTCAAGCTCTTGTTTTTGTTGCTGTAAATCCATCATCGCCTGACTGAGACCTGAGGTCTTCCGGGCCACTTCCTGCTCCAGAATTAAATTATGCTGATCAAGCTTTTCATTCGATTGCAGGAGCTGGCGTTGGGTATTTTCCAACTGGCCTTTGTAATCCTGCACTCTGGCAATTAAACGGTTAAAGGCATCTGCCATCACGCTCAGCTCGTTGGTATCGCCATGCTGGATTTCGACTTTGGTGTTATCCAGGTTATCCAACTCCAGTTCTTCAATTTGTTGCGTTAGCTCAGCCAGTGGCAAGGTCAGTTGTTTCCGAAAGGCGATTAAAAACAGAATGATCAGAAATGTGGTTTTCAGTAAGGCGTTACCGATCAGGAAATAAATCCCGACTTTAATCCGATCCAGCACAATATTCCGGCTGGAAAACAAGGTGACATCGCCGACTTGGGTCGCCCGACCGGAAAATTCGAAAATCAGTGGAAAGGTATAACCAAATAAACCAGATTGTTGTTCAGTCAGCCGCACGCCTTCTTTGACCAGCTGATTACTGTAACGCTCATTGATATCAATGTATTGGCCAAGCTGAGTGATCACGGCGCCGCTGTCATCCCGTACTATGATGCCCTCAATGGAAGGGATCGCCAGCAAGCCATCGGCAATAATCAGTGCCTGTGCTGTGTTCAGCTCCCAGATGGCGCGGGTCAGACTGCCGGAAATGGTTTGTTGCAAAGTGGAAAGTTCGCCATTGATATGGTTTTTGGTATTAAAGTACTCGGCGACTATCTGTCCCAAGGTCACGACAAAGGTCAAAATAAAATAGACTGACAATACCTTGGTCAGCAGTTTTCGGGATAAACTTTTTTGCTGCATCTGACTACCTGTGTTCAGTCTTATATTTACGGCGGATGGAATAAAATTAGCTAAAAAAAACAATAATTAAAATAGCAAAGTGCGATTAAATTCCAGTAATTAGCGCTCGCTGTCAATCCAGACCGGTATTTTATTTTTCAATCGTCATCTTGATGTTGCAACTATAGCTGACAATTGTGTCAGCTGAAAATCTCGGCATCGATGTAAATGTATCTTCAACCATTCTGTGAATTTAAGGTAAGCTGTTGCATTCATTGGGTCAACTGGTTATATTTTGCCCGTAACTTCGCAGAATTATTAGAATTATTGAGGCTGTACCGAATGGCTTTGCCAGTGCTTATTTGTGACGATTCATTGTTGGCGCGAAAACAGGTTCGAAAAAGTTTACCTGACAGTTTTGACGCTGAATTTCAAACGGCCGGAAACGGGTTGGAAGCCCTGTCTATTCTGCGACAACAGGAAATTGGTTTGGTGTTTTTAGATCTGACCATGCCAGAACTGGATGGTATCGGCGTGCTTGAAGCGATCAAAGCCGAACGGATAGATTGTTTTGTCATTGTGATCTCTGCCGATATTCAGCCTGAAATGCAAAAGCGGGTGATGGAGCTTGGTGCTCTGGCATTTGTGCAGAAACCTGTGAGCGAGGACAAGCTCAGTGGCATTCTCAAACAATACGGACTGATATGACCAGCATAGGTTTTAGTGACGAACAACGCGATTGTTTGCAGGAAATCATTAATGTCGCGATGGGCTTGGCCAGTGATAAACTGGCCAGGTTTCTCAATACTTTTGTCCATTTGCAGGTCCCTTCGATTGCTTTAGTTGGCGCCAGCCATCTGCCGGCAGAATTTGAGCACCGTTATCAGGATGCTGAAGTGGCGCTTGTTAGTCAGGGTTTTTTTGGCGATGAAGGCCTGCGTGGTGAAGCCATCGTGCTGTACCAGATGGAAAATGCCCATAAGATTGCCGCTTTATTAGGCTATGACGTGGGGGATGTGTCAGAAATTGAAATGCTGACCGATATCAGTTCTATTCTGACCACTACTTTTTTAAACGGCCTCGCCAGTCAGATTGAAAACAGTCTGTCTTACAGCGCACCACGTATTCTGTCATCGCGCCAGGGCGAAGTGACCAGTATGCTGGAAAACACTTCGTTTCATTGGGAACATGCATTGAAAGTCGATATCAGCTACCAGCTGATCGATCATTCTTTTAACTGCGATATGATTTTATTGATCCCGGGTGAAGCCGTGATGAACATCAAACATATTCTCGATCGGATCCTGGAGGCATACTGATGCCACACGCCTGGTTAAGCAGTCCTATCCTGGCGCAGCTCAATTGTGGGGTCATCGTGGTCGATGACGCCTATCAAATCCATTATCTGAATGCTTTTATTGAACGCCATGCCAATGTGCAGCTATCGGCGGCGCTTGGCCAGTCGTTGTTCCGGGTGTTTCAGGATTTACCTGAAGCCTGGTTAAAACGTAAACTGATGAGTGTGCTGGATCTGAAAACGCCGGCGTTCAGTAGTTGGGAGCAACGGCAATATATCTTTAAATTACCGCATTTAAGACCTGTGACCAGCAGCAGTCAGTATATGGCACAAAATTGCACTATGGTGCCGCTCAGCACCCCGCAACATGAACAACCTCTGGTGTGTATTCTGATTGAAGACGCCACTGATGCTTTTGTCTATCAGCAACATTTAAGTAAAACCTTGATTGAACTGGAAAGGGCAAACCGGCAGGATGGCCTGACCAAAGTGCTAAACCGGCGCTATTGGGAAGAACAGCTGAAACAGGAAATTCACCGGGCGCAGCGTTATCGCCATCCGTTGTCGCTGATGCTGTTTGATTTAGACAAATTCAAAGATTTAAATGACAAATATGGTCATCTGGGTGGCGATTTTGTGTTGATCGAGTTGGCGTCTTTTATTGGTAGTTTGCTGCGCGATTCAGATTTGCTTGGCCGTTACGGTGGCGAGGAATTTGGCATTATTTTGCCTGATACTGAACTGGAAGGGGCGGTTGAAGTGGCGGAGCGGATTTGTGCTGCAGTGGCAGAACATCCGATGTTATTTAACCAGCAGACCATTAGAGCCAGTGTCAGTATCGGTGTCGCGGCTTTTCAACCGACCCAGCATTTGCTGCATGATGATTTAATCCGTTGTGCTGATATGGCGCTTTATAACGCCAAGCGCAATGGTCGTAACCGGGTCTGCAGTTTTTTATCCGGCGAAACCAGTTACCAGAAAAAAACCAATTAATTTCCTTTAAAAGGAAATTGGTAATTTAATTACACATTTAGATTGACAGACGTCTAAAACTTTGAGCATATAGACTGCATGAAAACTATCCATATCAATACCACCACCACGATTATTACCACCAGCCCTGCGGGGTAGGAGGTCGGCGGCGTATTGTCCTGAAAAAGGCCCGTGACCTCACCAGTCACGGGCCTTTTGCGTTTAAAAAGGAGTAAACCTATGAAGGTGCTGAAGTTTGGTGGTTCGTCGTTAGCGTCAGTTGAGCGGTTTTTGGAAGTGGCTGGCATTGTAAAACAACAAGTTAGCGCTGAACCTATAGGTTTAGTGTTATCGGCGCCGCAAGGCGTGACCAATTTGCTGGTGGAACTGACTGATCTGGCTTATCTCGGTGCAGACTATCGTCTGCTGTTGCAGCAATGGGTCGATCGGCTGGCACAGTTACAGTTGCAAGCTGAAACCAGGTTAACTGCGGCAGATCAGTTGCGGCTGACCGAGGTCAGGCAACAGCAGTACCAGCAACTGAGTAATCAGCTGTCAGGTGTAACTTTATTACGATATTGTCCTGATCATATCAAAGCGCAAATTCTGGGCTTAGGTGAGCAATTCAGTGTAGTGCTGATGCGTGCTTTACTGAGTAGCCTGCAACTGCAGGTGCTGGCGCTGGATTCAGTGCAATGCGTGAAAAGTCAGGGCGATTATTTAAATGCGGTGGCTGATATTCCAGCTTCGGAACAAGCGTTAGCGGCCGCGTTAGCCGGTCAGAATGCACAGGTGTATGTGATGGCTGGTTTTGTCTCCAGCAACGCGCAGGGCGAACTCTGTTTATTGGGTCGCAATGGTTCTGATTATTCGGCGGCTATTGTCGCGGCCAGCGTACGGGCCAGTGTTTGTGAAATCTGGACTGATGTCGATGGCGTGTACAGTGCCGATCCACGTCAGGTGAAGCAGGCACAGCTGATTGATCATTTGTCCTATGACGAAGCTATGGAGCTGTCCTATTTTGGCGCTAAGGTGCTGCATCCAAAAACGATTGGGCCGCTGGCGCGTTATCAAATCCCTTGTTACATCAAAAATACCCTCAATCCGGCCGCGCCAGGCACTTGTATTGATGCCAATAACAACGGTGACAGTCTGGTGAAGGGGATCTCCAGCCTGGAACATTTGGCTTTGATCACGGTGTCGGGCCCTGGTCTGAAAGGGGTGGTTGGCATGGCATCGCGGGTGTTTGCCACTATGGCGCGCGAACAAGTGTCGGTGAGTTTAATCACGCAGTCTTCCAGTGAATTCAGCTCAGTTTTTGTGTTGGCCAACTGGATTTAGCAGTGGCGAAAAAAGCGCTGGAAACCGAGTTTGAACTGGAGTTACACGGCAAGTTGTTGCGGCCGCTGGTGATCCAGCCTGATATGGCGATTGTCAGTTTAGTCGGCGATGGCATGCGTCAACATCGGGGTGTGGCGGCGAAGTTTTTTGCTTCTTTATCACAGGCCCGTGTCAATGTGGTGGCGATTGCGCAAGACTCGTCAGAGCGCTCGATTTCAGCGGTGGTCGAACAAAAAGCCTGCCGTAATGCAGTTAAAGTCTGTCATGAAAACTTCTTTAGCCATGTGCCGAGCATTGATGTATTCCTGGTTGGCTGTGGTGTGGTCGGTAGTGAACTGCTGGCGCAATTTCAGCGTCAGCAACAGTTTCTACAGCAGCGCAATGTCCGGTTGACCGTCTATGGCATCGCCAATTCACGGCAGTTGCTGTTAAACGCGCAAGGGGTCGATTTAAGCCAGTGGTCGCAGCAGATCAGTTCTGCCAGTGCGCAATTTAGCTTAGCGGCACTGAGCCAGTTTGTGCAGGATAACCATCTGACCAACCCGGTGCTGATTGACTGCACCAGTGCGGAAGTGGTGGCGATGCAATATGCCGACTTTTTAGCGGCAGGCTTTCATGTTGTGACACCGAATAAAAAAGCCAATACCGCCAGTCTGGCTTATTACCGCCAGTTGCGGCAGGTCGCGCAGCAACACCGGCGGCGTTTTTTATATGAAACCACGGTCGGGGCCGGTTTACCTGTGATTGATACTTTGCAGGGCTTGCTGAATGCCGGTGATGAGCTGATGGCTTTTGAAGGGATTTTATCCGGTTCGTTATCTTACTTGTTTGGTGAGTTAGAACAAGGTGCGCAGTTGTCTGCAGTGACTGCCAAAGCCAAGGCGCTGGGCTTTACTGAACCGGACCCACGTGATGATTTATCGGGGATGGATGTGGCACGTAAGCTGTTGATCCTGGCCCGTGAGTCTGGCTTGCAGCTGGATTTGTCGGATGTGGTGGTCGAGTCAGTATTACCGGCTGATTTTGCGCCAGGCAGCACAGTGGCTGACTTTATGCAGCAATTGCCAGCGTTGGATGCATGGTTTGCCGACAAAGTCGCTGCCGCCCGCGCTGAGGGTAAAGTGCTGCGTTATATCGGTGAAATTGTCGATGGTCAATGCAAAGTCGCGGTGAAAGCCTTAGCGGCCGATCATCCGCTGGCGAAAGTGAAAGACGGTGAAAATGCGCTGGCGATCCATACCCGTTATTATCAGCCGATCCCCTTTGTGTTAAGGGGTTATGGCGCTGGTGCAGCCGTTACTGCCGCCGGTGTGTTTAGCGATGTGATGCGGACCCTTGGCTGGCAGCAGGAGATGTCATGATGCAGTCGTATTTTGCACCGGCTTCTACCGGTAATTTCTCGGTTGGTTTTGATTTGTTGGGCGCCGCTTTTAGCCCGCTCAATGGCGATTTGCTCGGAGATGAATTGGTGATCCTGGGCGAAGCTGAAGCATTGTCTTTAGTGGTCTCCGGTCGTTATGTGCACCAGTTACCCGCCGATGCCAATGACAATCTGGTGTTGCAGTGCTTTTATGCCTTTGAAAAAAAGCTGGGACGTAGGTTGCCACGCTTGCAGCTTGAGCTGAAAAAACATCTGCCGGTTGGCAGTGGCCTTGGCTCCAGTGCCTGCTCTATTGTGGTGGCCTGTTATGCCTTTAACGATTATTTTGGCCGGCCTTTGTCGGACTTTCAGCTGTTGCAACTGACTGCTGAATGTGAAGGCGGTGTCAGTGGCGCTGTACATTACGACAATGTGGCGCCTTCACTGGTCGGTGGTTTACTGCTGATGTTGCCGCAAAGCCCTTTGCTGTATCGCCCTTTGCCATGGTTTGCGCACTGGCAGGTGGTGTTGAGTTATCCTGGCACAGTGCTATCGACCCGGGCGGCACGCGAGGTGTTGCCATCAACGCTCAGTCTGAAACATAGCATTGCTTTTGCCGGTGCTTTGTCGCGATTTGTCAGTGCTATGTATAGCCAGGACGAAACGGATGCGGTCGCGGCGTTACAGGATCTGGTGGCCGAACCGGCACGTTTAGCGCTGATCCCAGAGCTGACGCAAATCCGCGCTGATCTGATGGCGCAAGGCGTTGCCCATGTCGGTATTTCCGGTGCCGGTCCGACCTTGTTTGCTGTTTGTCAGACACCAGCGCTGGCAGAACAAGCGGCGGCTTATTTACGCAGTCATTATGAAAAAAATCAGGATGCGATGACCCGGATCTGTCAGCTTTCGACCACGGGCGCCCGTCGTATCGGTTAATAACAACATTTGCTCAACTCGTTTTTGCAACACAGGATGAATCAACATGCAGTTACGTAATATCAAAGTTCCGACGCAACAGGTCAGTTTTCTGGATGCGGTGCGGATTGGCTTGGGGGAGCAGCAGGGATTATTTTTTCCGGCGCAATGGCCAAAACTGGACGTCGACGCATTACTGGCGTTACCTTTTGCGCAGCGCAGTGCCGCTATTTTACAGGCTCTGATTGGCGATGAAATCCCGGCCGCCGAATTGCAGGCACTGGTGGCGGACGCTTTTTCTTTTACCGCCCCCTTGGTCACAGTGACAGAGCAGATTGCTTGCCTGGAATTATTCCATGGTCCGACGCTGGCATTTAAAGACTTTGGCGGTCGTTTTATGGCGCGGGCGTTAATGGCATCGCAACAAAGATCCGGGGTGAGCAACACCACTATCGTCACCGCCACTTCCGGCGATACCGGTGCGGCCGTGGCCCATGCTTTTTATCAGCGGCCCGGCGTGCAAGTGGTGATTTTATTTCCCCAGGGCAAAATCAGTGTACTGCAGGAGAAACTCTTTACCACTTTGGGCGGCAATATTCACACCCTGGCGGTTGATGGCGATTTTGACCAGTGTCAGGCGCTGGTGAAAGACGTATTTAATGACCGCGACTTGGTGGCAGCGCTGAATATCAACTCTGCGAACTCGATTAATATCAGTCGGTTGTTTGCCCAAATTTGTTATTACTTTGAGGCCGTGGCGCAAGTGCCGGTGGCAAAGCGCGCCAATATTGTGGTGTCAGTGCCGAGCGGCAACTTTGGTAATTTAACCGCAGGTCTGATTGCCAAAGTACTGGGACTGCCGATCAAGCGGCTGATCGCCGCCACCAATGCCAATGATACCGTGCCGCGTTATTGGCAAAGCGGGCAGTGGCAGGTACAACCGACAGTGGCGACCTTATCCAATGCAATGGATGTGAGTGCGCCGAATAACTGGCCACGGGTGGAAGATTTACTGGCACAAGGGGTGATCAGCCGGGCGGATTTATCCACCACCATGGTGGATGAAGAAGATACCCAGTTCGCGATGCGGCAATTGGCACAGCTGGGCTATCTGAGCGAACCGCATGCGGCCGTGGCTTACCGGGCGTTAAAGCGCGAATTGCAGCCCGATGAATTTGGTATTTTCTTAGGGACTGCGCATCCGGCCAAGTTTAAAGAGCAGGTGGAAAATATCCTGGGCAATCCGATTGCATTGCCACCGGCACTGGCGGCGGTGGCTGGCGAGCCAAGTTTAGCTGTTCCGATGGCGGCGGATTTTGTAGAATTGCGCAAAGTCCTTTTGTCATTGCCTGCGCAATGACCTCAGCCACAGGAAAACAAGGTGCATTTAAGCTGGCATGAAGTGATAGGGGCTGAGAAAACTCAGCCTTATTTTCAGCAGATTATTCAAACTGTAAAACAGGCCCGCGCTGCCGGTGAGGTGATTTACCCGCCGGAAGCCGATATGTTTACCGCTTTTAAACTGACCGATTTTGCCAATTTAAAAGTGGTGTTGATTGGTCAGGATCCATATCACGGGCCGAATCAGGCGCATGGTTTATCTTTTTCGGTACGGCCCGGTGTTGCTATTCCTCCGTCGCTGCGCAACATGTATAAAGAGCTGGCGCTGGAATATCCGGATTTTCGCCAGCCTGAGCATGGTTGTCTGGAAAGCTGGGCCACGCAGGGCGTATTGTTGCTAAATACTTGTCTGACTGTGGTGGCCAATCAGGCCAACTCGCACCGTCATTTAGGCTGGGATCAGTTTACGGATCAGGTGATCCGTGCCATCAGCGAGCAAGCAGATCCTGTGGTGTTTTTACTCTGGGGTGCGCATGCCATCAAAAAGCAGCAGCTGATTAACCCGCAAAAACACCATATTTTGACCGCACCACATCCGTCACCGCTGTCGGCGCATCGTGGCTTTCTCGGCTGTGGCCATTTCGCCGCCGCCAATCAATGGCTGGTGCAGCAGGGCAAAACCCCGATTGATTGGCAGCTTTAGTGGGGTGAGCCACGTTTTGGCTGAGTAGAGCAGATAGCTGTATGTCGATGAAAATGCTAACGCTAACGCTAAGTTTGGTCTTGGCTGCAGGGGCAAACAATCTACCTGCGATTCAGGCATTGGATAATACAACAAATCTGCCAACATCAGCATGTTGACATTAGGTGACTGGCAGGCAGCTTACTGCGGCAGACGATAAAACAGCACTGTAGCCAGGCTACAATGCTGGGGTACCGGACAGTGCAGACAAAAAAGCCCACCGCAGATTGGGGGGGGCTTGTTGGTTACATCAGCTGATCCAGTAAGTCGTCGTCGAAGTTAAAATCAATGTTTTCCAGCTCTTTGCGTAATCTCTGCCGCTCTTTCACCGCTTCAATTTCGCGCCATTTGCGCTTCACCGCCCGACTGCTTTTTGCGGCAGGGCGTTCCAACATGTTCAGTAAGTCTTCAAAGCCTTCCATACTGCACCTCGCTGATTGTTGTTATTTTCGCCAAAATTGATACCACACTTTGTGACAAATTAAAATATCTAAATGACAGAGAAATGAATGAATCATGAACAGTTGACAGCAGGCAGCGCTACCGGATGGTTGCGGTGATGGCAGGGGGGGAATGAGCTTTAGCGAACGAAAACTGAGTTGCAGCAAAGCAATACTGCAAAAAAGCAGAACCGGTTTACACCGGTTCTGCTGCTGGTGGTTTATCGCTGGAACAAACGGATTAAGCGGCTGGTGGACGCATCAAACTGATGTTGTTGCTGGCCGGACAATACCTGATAAATCGGTGTTGACAGCTGTTTACCCAGCTCCACTCCCCATTGGTCAAAGGAGTTGATATCCCACAACACGCCTTGCACAAAGACTTTATGCTCGTATAAGGCGATCAGCGCGCCGAGGTAATAAGGCGATAATTCCGGTAACAGCAGGGTATTGCTGGGTTTATTGCCTGGCGATACCTTGTGCGGCGCCAATTCGGCGGCCTGCGCTGCGCTACCACCAGCGGTTAACACTTCGGCGGTGGCTTCTGAGAGCGTTTTGCCTTGCATCAGGGCCTGAGTCTGGGCAAAACAATGCGCAGCTAACCGGTGATGGTGATCGGGCAGTTGATGGGCGGCTTTGATCGGCAGAATAAAGTCCGCCGGCACCACTAAAGCACTTTGGTGTAACAACTGATGATAGGCATGCTGACCATTGGTGCCGGCATCGCCCCAAATTACCGGCGCTGTGGCCGCTGTCAGCGCATCACCTTGGATATTCACCCCTTTACCATTACTTTCCATATCCAGTTGCTGCACATAAGAAGGCAATAAGCGCAGATAATGGCTGTAAGGCAGCAGCGCTTGTGCCTGGCAACCGAGACCATTGATATACCAGACGCCGAGCAATGCCAGGATCACTGGCATATTCTGCTCCAGCGGCGCCTCGGCAAAATGCTGATCCATCGCATGCGCACCGGCCAGTAATTGCTGGAACTGACTGACGCCCAGCATCAGGCAGAGCGGGAAGCCGATGGCAGACCATAACGAATAACGGCCACCCACCCAGTCCCACATCGGCAGAATATGGTCACTTTCAATGCCAAAATCGGCGGCTGCTTTGATATTGGACGAGGTAGCCCAGAAATGGCGGGCAATGGCCGCTTTATCCGCACCATTGTCGATAAACCATTGCCGGACTGCTAACGCATTTTGTTTGGTTTCTTCAGTGCCAAAAGATTTAGAAGCCACAAACACCAGGGTGGTGGCCGGATCCAGTCCTTGCACCACATCACTGACCACGGCACCATCGATATTGCCGGCAAAATGAATTTGCAGCGGGCTGATATTGTAAGGCGTCAGCGCTTCGACCGCCATTTGCGGACCCAGCAGCGAGCCACCGATGCCAATCCAAATCAGATCGGTAATAGCTTCACCGGTATACCCCAGATATTGCTGGCTGTTAAGCTGCTCCACCAGTGCTTGCATACTGGCATGGCAATCGGCAATTTCTGCGCTGATATCAGCACCATCCAACTGCAGATCGGCGCCTGCCGGTGCGCGTAACGCGGTATGCCAGACGCTGCGCTGTTCAGAGGTATTAATTTTGGCGCCGGCAAACATCTGCGCTCTTTTCTCTGCCAGCGGGCTGGCCGCTGCCAGTTGCAATAAATGTTGCCAGATGCCCTGATTGATCAGGTTCTTGGAGTAATCCAGCTCAATGCCACAAGCATTTAGCGCATAACGTTCGGCACGTTGTGGATCGCGGGCAAATTCCTGACGCAAATCCAGGGGTTGTTGGGCGAGTTGTTGTAACTCACGCCAGACTGCAGACGACATAACATACTCCTGTAGGTTTAAATCCAATGAGCCTTGTGGCGTCACTGCATAAGGTGACGCGTTGGCTTTGCCGGCACTGACGCCAGGGTCAGCACCTGCCAGATGCCAAATTATTGTAAAGCGGCGCTAATAACTTGCTCCAGCTTGCGCTGATCAATGGCGAATTTACGAATACCTTCCGCCAGTTTTTCGGTCGCCATAGCATCTTCGTTCAGCGCCCAGCGGAATTGTTGTTCGGTCAGACTGGCAGGGGCAGCCGTCGTGGCGCCGTTATCCTGCAAATGCACCACCAGTTCACCTTGTTGTTTATCAAGCTCGTCGAGCAGCGCCGGTGCTATGGTCAGTCGGTCACAGCCTGCCAGCGCCAGAACTTCACCGATGTTTCGGAAGCTCGCGCCCATCACAATTGTTTTGTGGCCGTGTTGTTTGAAATAACGGTAAATTTCCCGCACCGACAGCACGCCAGGATCAGTTTCAGCATCATAGCTTTGGCCGGTTTGTGCCTTGTACCAATCCAGAATACGGCCGACAAATGGCGAAATCAGGAACACGCCAGCTTCAGCACAAGCGCGGGCCTGGCACATATGGAATAACAGCGTCAGATTGCACTGAATGCCCTGTTGCTCCAGCACTTTAGCGGCCTGAATACCTTCCCAGGTGGAAGCGATTTTGATCAGAATTTTATCTTTGCTAATACCATTTTCCTGATACAAAGCGACCAGTTGTAGCGCCTTTGCAATAGTGGCGGCGGTATCAAAACTTAATCGGGCATCCACTTCAGTTGATACCCGGCCTGGCACCAGCTTGCTGATGGCGGTACCGACATCAACCGCAAATTTATCTGAAGCCAGGCTCAATTGCGTTTCTGCAGTGCTGGCATGGCTTTTGGCATAGGCGGCAGCCTGCGCCAGTAAAGGTTTGGCGAAGTCCAACTGACTGGCATTGAGCAGCAGTGACGGGTTGGTGGTGGCATCTACCGGGCGGAATTGTTCGATAGCTGTCAGATCACCGCTGTCGACAACAACAGTAGTGACGGCTTTTAATTGACTTAACAGTGTGCTCATATTGTTTTATTACCATTTTTGATTCAGCTAATTGCTGAGATTGACCAGTAATTTGCTATTAATGTAGGAATATTACAACAAAATTTGCTGTCTTTGTTGAATTCATCCCAGCCTGTTGCTCATTTTTTATCAGGTCATTATAGTGATGTTATTGCCGGTTCTGGCAGCGGTTTTATGCAAAATAACCTTTTCCTATGATGTTAAGGCAGTAATGACTGTGTCGGCCAAGTTTTATAAAAATAAAAAAGTTCTGGTCGTCGATGACTGTGATCCCGTCCGCGCTTCGATCAAAAGTATGTTATTGAAAATTGGTTTCGATCATATTGCAACTGTGACCGATGCCAACGCCGCTATTGCCAATTGCACTGAAGTGCAATACGACTTTATTTTGTCCGACTTTAACCTCGGTGAGGGCAAAGACGGTTACCAACTGTTCGAAGCCCTGAAACATTTGCAACTGCTGAAAAGCAGTTGCTGTTTTTTGCTGATCAGCGCCGAAAGTCATCGCCAGATTGTACATGGCATGATCGAATTGCAGCCTGATAGTTATCTGCTGAAACCTTTTTCCTTTTTGCAACTGGAAAAACGCTTGTTGCGCGCTCTACAAATTAAAACGGCTTTAGCCAGAGTTTACAGTGAAATTCAGCAGAATCAGTTTATTGAAGCAACCAATTCCTGTGATTTGGTGATCAAAAACGATGTTGATTTTGCCATTTATGCCATCCGGCTGAAAGGGGAATTATTACTGCAACTGGAACATTTCCAGGCGGCAGAGCAGCTTTATCAGCAAATCTTGTTGCGGCGTGACTATGCCTGGGCCAGGTTAGGCTTGGCGATCGCCCGTTTTTGCCAGCATCGCTGGCTGGAAGCCGAGTTTGAGCTCCGTGAATTAGCCAAATTGGATGAGACCAAAGTGGAAGCGCTGGATTGGTTATCGCGGTTATTTATCAAACGTGAATTACTCAAAGACGCCTTTCAAACGCTGGCTGAAGTGACCAAATTATCGCCGAAAAACTATCAACGGCAAAAAGCACTGGCCAATCTGGCTAGCATTAATAACGACAAAGATGAAACGGTAAAGATTTATGCCCGGCTGTTGCAGGCGGCACGTTATTCCATCTATGACACGCCGGAGAATTTTCTGAATTACGCCCGGGCCATTATCGAACAGGCGAAAGACGTTAATAAACTGGAGCAAAGCCGGCTGCTGGCTAAAGTGAACGATATCCTTGGCAATATCGGCAAAAGGTTTTCGCAGGAAAGTTATTTGCATCAGGAGTTTGTGGTGCGGGCCCGCATCAGTATGCTCAAAGGTCAGTTGGATGAAGCGCGGGAATGGCTGCTTAAAAGTGATAACTCTGAACAAAGCCGGGTGTTATCGGTGGAGGCTTGTCTGGATAAAGCCAGAGCCTTTTTCGAAGTTGGCAATTTATCCCGCTCCGATGACTATATGGATAAGTTGGCCGCGGTGGTCAGTCATGATGATCTGCTGGCCAATACCCTCAGTGTACTAATTAAACAAGAACACCAGCACCATGAAAACCTGCGTGAGGAAATCAAGACGCTGAATAATGATGGGCTGGAGGCTTATCAGAGCGGCTATTATGGCCGGGCGCTGGAGTTTTTTAATAAAGCCTTTGAGTACATGCCTTATAACCCCAGTTTGGCGCTGAATTTATTGCAAACCATCGGCAAAATTGGCGGGGTGAATAAAGACACGGCCCGGTTGGCGCGTCGTTGTGTGGCCATTCTGGAGCAGAGTGAACTCAGTGAAGCCAACAGCCGGCGTTTTGACGTCATTATGAAAGAGCTGGCGGCGGTACTGTCGCTGGATTAGCATCCTGTCGTTGGATTAACCTTGGGGGTTAGCGGCGCAGGCCGTTTTTTTGCTACACTGCCCGCCCTCTATATTTGGTTGAGACAAAATTGATGTTAATGGTGGTATCTCCGGCCAAGGAGCTGGATTATCAGACCGTGGCCCCGGCAGTTGAAGTCACGATGCCGGCCTTGTTAGCTGACAGTGCAGAATTAATGCAGGTTTGTCGTACCCTGACGCCGCTGCAACTTTCAGAACTGATGCATATCAGTGACAAACTGGCTGGCCTGAATGCGGCCCGTTTTACCCAGTGGCAACTTCCTTTTAATACTGAAAATGCCAAAGCGGCCTTGTTTGCCTTTAATGGTGATGTGTATCAGGGCTTGGCTGCGACCACTTTACAACCAGCCGATCTGGCGTATGCGCAGCAACATCTGCGTATTCTCAGTGGTTTGTACGGGGTGTTAAGACCCTTCGACCTGATGCAGCCGTACCGGCTGGAAATGGGCACTAAATTGCACAACAGTCGCGGGAAAGATTTGTATCAGTTCTGGGGCTCGATTGTGACTGACAACCTGAACCAGCAATTGGAACAGCTACAGGCGAGCGTATTGCTGAATCTGGCGTCGCAAGAATACTTCAAAGCGGTCAAACCGAAACTACTGGCCAGGCCCGTGCTGGACGTGCAGTTTAAAGACTTTAAAAACGGTGATTACAAAATTATCAGTTTTTTTGCCAAAAAAGCCCGTGGCCTGATGGCACGTTATGTCCTTGAGCAGCGGATTGATCAGGTCGAAGGCCTGAAAGATTTTGCGCTGGAAGGTTATCAATTTAGTCCGGCTCAATCGAGCAGCGCGCAACTGGTATTTTTGCGCCACACGGCATAATTTCCAGCCATCACCTGTAGCCATCAGCATTGCAGCATCTGCGCAGCAGCAAAATTGCTGCTGCGCTTTTCAGCCGGCATTTGCTAAAATACTGGCCTGACCTTTATTGAGACTTGACGATGAAATTTCCCGGCCGCCGTAAACTGAAGCATTATTTCCCGGTATCCCAGCCTAAATTACAACTGCCCAGCTTTGAAGTGCGGCCTGAACTGGACACTTATGTGGTGGGGTTGGATCAGACCATCGTGGATGTGATTGCCAATGTTTCCGACCAGTTTTTGGAAAAATACAATATTGGCAAAGGTTTATCTAACCTGGTTGAACACGGCAAAGCCGATCTGATTTATCAGGAATTAGTGCAGAACGCTGCCATTTCAGACCATTTTGCCGGTGGCACCATTGGCAATACCATCCATAACTACTCAGTGTTGGCCGATGATAAATCGGTGTTACTGGGGGTGATGTCGGCCAATATCCAACTGGGGAGCCCGGCTTATCATTATCTGTGTCATACCAGTTCCAAGGTCGACATGAACCATTTGCAAGGGGTGCATGGCGATATCGGTCGTGGTATTACCATGATTACGCCGGATGGCGAGCGTACTTTTGTCATCGATCCGGGCGCGATGGATGCATTAACCCCTGAGTATATTCCGGAGCAAATTATTGCCGGTGCTGCGGCTGTGGTGGTCAGTGCTTATCCACTGCGGGCTGTGGGTCAGCCGATCCAGCAAGCAATGTTACGTTTATTACAGGTCGCCAACCAATATCAGGTGCCGGTGGTGATGAGTCTTGGCACTAAGCATTTGGTGGAAGAACACCGCGAGCTGATTTTGGCGACAGTGCGGCAGTATGTCGATGTGCTGGCGATGAACGAATTGGAAGCGGAAGCCCTGACTGGTTTTGCCGATCCGTTGCAAGCGGCCGAAGCTGCGCTGGAACTGACCGATATGGTGTTGATCACAGCCGGCGCTGAAGGCTTATATCTGTGTGGTTACACCGATGAAGCCGGTAAACGGGAAACCTCAAATCCGATAAAATCCGGTACCATTGCCGATTACAATCAGTTTGAATTTAGCCGGCCGGTCCAGCGTCAGCATTGCAAACAGCCAGTGAAAGTCTTTTCACATATTGACCCTTACCTGGGTGGGCCTGAGCGGATCAAAAATACCAATGGGGCCGGTGATGGTGCCTTAGCCGCTATTTTGCATGATATTGCCGCCAACCATTACCACCGCCACGCGCTGCCGTTGTCGAGCAAACATGAACTGCCTTATCTGGCGTATTCTTCTTTTGCCCAGATCTGTAAATATGCCAACCGGGTCAGCTATGCCATTCTGGTGCAAAATGCGCCACGCTTATCGCGGGGTTTGCCGGAAAAAGAAGACAGTCTGGAAGAAGCCTATTGGGAACGTTAAGTTGGGAACGTTAAGTTGGAGGCTTTAAGCTAACAGCACTAACATTCTGATTTAATGTCTGTTCTTTTGAAAAACCGGTGTTTGTTAACTTTTGTACCCTTTGTGGTGCATCAGGCAACACCGGTTTTTTTATCGTCGATATAAACCGCAATTTCGCCGCATCTGTTTGTCATTCCATCAAGGTCACTTTATAGTCGTCGCAATTTTCTGTCGTCAGGGAAGCCGCGCCCGCTCTATGGCTCCTGTTGACTGCACCAGTAGACTGCCCAGTTCACTGCTGCGGTAAATGCCGGCCGCTGACATCTTTACTGTTACATGGATCCAGAATGATAAGTTTTACTTTATCGCTTTTCGCCACAGTGTTAACACAAACAATACCGCGTTGGTTCAGACCACTGTTGTGTGGGGCAGGTCTTGGCCTGACACTGCTCGCCCCGGTTTGGGCTGATATTCGCATTCCCAGAACCACAGTGACCATTGAAATTGATGGCGAGCTGAATGAAAGCAGTTGGCAACAAGCCAGTCCGATAGAGCTGCTTTATGATACCTGGCCGGCAGAAAACAGTCCGGCACCAGTCAAAACCACGGCTTATGTGATGGAAGATGGCGAGTATTTTTATGTCGCTTTTATCGCCAAAGATCCGGATCCTACCGCCATCCGGGCTTTTTACCGCGATCGCGACAAAGTCTGGGATGACGATAGCGTCGGTATCAAAATTGATACCTACCATGACAGTAAACTGGCCTATCAGTTTTTCATTAATCCGCTTGGCGTGCAGGCGGATTCGATTGAAAACGAAATTACCAAAATGGAAAGTGATGCCTGGGACGGCATTTGGCATAGTGCAGGTAAAATCACCGCTGAAGGTTATCAGGTTGAAGTGGCCATTCCACTGCGGATGCTGAATTTTAACGAGCAGCAGTCGCTGCAAAAATGGAAACTGGAATTACTGCGGTTTTATCCGCGTGATGTCAGACACCGTTTATCCAGTAATCAGATTTCGCGGCAGGATCCTTGTTGGATCTGCCAGATGAGCACCGCCACTGGTTTTGCCGGTGCTAAATCCGGCAACAATCTGGCTATAGTGCCAGCGTTGGTGGCAGGTGCTGAGCAACAGCGCACCCTCAGTCGCGATGGCCATTCCGACTGGCGCAGTGAAAATAACCTGGAACCCAGTCTGGATTTAAAATGGGGTATCACCCCGGATATCAATTTTAACGCTACTTTAAATCCGGATTTCTCTCAGGTTGAAGCTGATGAAGCCCAGGTGTCGGTGAATGATACTTTTGCCTTGTTTTTTAACGAAAAACGCAGTTTCTTTCTCGATAATGCTGACTATTTTGCTTCCCCGCTTGATCTGGTGTACACCCGGAATGTGTCGTCACCGGACGCTGGCGTGCGTTTAACCGGCCGGCAACAACAGCATTCTTTTGCTTTTTTTGCCGCCAATGACAAAACCACCACCTTTATTGTGCCTGGCAATGTCAGTTCAGATATCGCCTTTCTGGATGAAAAAAGTGAAAACGCCGTGCTGCGTTATCGGCATGATTTAAACCAGGGGTTATCGCTGGGTATGATCAGTACCTTGCGCCAGTCAGAGCATTATCATAACCATGTGACGGGTGCCGATTTGAAATACCAGTTGGATGCCCAGAATAAGGTCATTGCGCAATGGCTGTATAGCGACAGTGCTTATCCACAGCACCTGCAGCAACAGCTATCGGCAGAAGCGCGCTTAAGGACACAAGGCGATGGGCTGACCGATCAGGCGCAATATCTGGCTTATCAGCATGAAAACCGCGACTGGAGCTGGTACAGCCGTTATCAGGCGATGGGGCAAGATTTCCGCGCTGATTTGGGCTATCTGCCCCAAACTGACTGGACTAAACAAACCCATGGCGGCAGTTATCAATGGTTTTATCAGCAGCAATGGTTAAGCCGGTTTAAAATCGAGGGCGACTGGGACATCAGTCATAACAGTGATGGCGAGTTGCTGGAAAAAGAAGCTGAGCTGGAACTGCAATGGGAAGGACAACAGCAATCGAATGGTTTTGTCGGGGCCACCCGCCGCGACCGTGTTGGCAGCCGGCTGGATCAGAACATACTGCGGATTGATGCCAATACGGCCTTGTTTGCGGAAAAACTGTTCAGCGCCGGCGCTGAATTTCAGCCGCTGGCCGGACTGTTTCTCGGCGTCGAAGCCGAAACCGGCGATACCCTGGACTTTCGCAATAACCGGCTCGGTGATGGACTGGAACTGGTGCCGGAGCTGAAATGGCATCTGAACCGGCATTTACAACTGCAGGCCCGCCATACTTACCGCACGCTGGATGCGGCGAATACAGAGGTATTTACCGCCAATCTGACTGATCTGCGGCTTAGCTATCAATTTTCGGTGCGAAGTTTTGTCCGACTGGCGCTGATTTATGCGGATATCCGGCATAACCCATTGAATAATATTGGAGAAGTTACAGCACATCAGAAAACCCTTGGCTCACAATTGCTGTACTCCTACAAACTGAATCCGCAAACCTTGTTTTTTGCCGGTTACAGTGACAATGCCCTGAGCAGTGACGAAATTCAGCAGTTAACCCGGGATCGGCGTTCGGTATTTCTGAAGTTCAGTTATGCCTTTGCCCTGTAAATCCGTGGTCATCAGGCGCAGCCATTGAGCTGCGCCTGGCTGTGTTAGGTCCGGTACTGACCAACCAGCTGATTCAGTTCCGTTGCCAGACTGGCCAGTCGTCTGGTAATTTGCGAGGCTTGCTCGGTGCCGGTGGCGGTTTCACCGGCAATCAGCACGATCTGATGCACATTCTGGTTGATGGTTTCCGACACTGTGGTTTGCTGTTCAGCGGCACTGGCAATCTGGTTGTTCATATCGTTGATGGTGGTCACCGCAGTGCGGATCTCCGCCAGGGCAACTTCCACTTTGCCCGCTTCCTGCACGGTGTACTGGCTCTGTTGTTTGATTTGACCAATAGCACCGACCGCTTCTCTGGCGCCCTGCTGTAATCTGGCAATCATTTTATTAATTTCATCGGTGCTGCTGGCGGTCCGGGCTGCCAGCGTCCGCACTTCATCAGCCACAACTGCAAAACCACGGCCTTGTTCACCAGCGCGGGCCGCTTCGATAGCTGCATTGAGTGCCAGCAAATTGGTTTGATCGGCAATACCCCGGATCACATCCAGCACCGAACCGATTTGGTTGGATTCAGTGCCAACGGCATTGATCACGGTGACGCCGGTATCGACCTGTTGTTCCAGGCTGTGGATCACGCTGATAGCCGCATCCAGAATACTGGCGGAGCGTTCAACCTGACGCGCAGCATCATTGGCGGCTTGCGCCGCGCCACTGGCGCTGTTGGCGACATCCTGTGCCGTGGTGGCCATTTGATGCATCGCAGTGGCGACCTGATCACTTTCGGCATGCTGGGTTTGCACACCGCTGGCGGTGTTTTGCATCAGTAATGCCAGTTCGTCGCCAGCCTGGCGCAATAACTGCACTGACCCACGAATATTGGTCACCAGCAGACTGACTTTGCCGGCAAAAGCATTAAAAGCATCCGCCAACGCCCCTAGTTCATGACCCTGACTGTTATCCAGCCGGCGGCTCAGATCGCCATCTCCACTGGCAATATCCTGCATCGCAGCAACGGCACCGCTGAGCGGCGCTGTAATAGTACGGGCAAAAAACATCCCCAGGGTTGCCATTAAAGCAACCAGCGCAGTGGCAATCAGCACGGACTGGATCACACCGGAGCGCATTTCGTCGGCACTTTGTTGTTGCAACGCCGCAATGCTTTGTTCCAGATCGTCAATATAAAATCCGGTGGCCAGCACCCAGTCGGTTCCGGGTAAGCGGATGGCTTTAGCCAGCTTCGGTGAAGGGACTGAGCTGCCAGCCCTGGGCCAGTTATATTGCACGTAAGCACCGCCCTGGCTGGCGGCGGCCAGATATTCCTGCACCAGTTTGCGCCCGTCCGGGCTGGTGGATTGCAGAAAATTTTTGCCTTCCCGCTCCGGATTGTCTGCACTGACGATTTGCACGCCGGCCTGGTCATAAACAAAAAAATAGTTGTTGCCATTGTCATAACGCAAAGAACGTAAGATGTTTTTTTTCTGCTGTGCATCGTCAGTGCTGTTACTGGCGCTGACTGCCAGTTCCAGCAATGCATCTAACTGATGTTTGCGTTCCTGATACAGCGAATTTTTTAATTGCTCAGCACTGAGTTCCGCCAGCGTCTGGCTATGCTGAATGGCAAACAAGGTTAATACCAGCGCCAGTACTGCTACCGGTAATATCGCCAGTAACATAATCCGGCGGCTGATCGAGAGTTGTGGCATCGCATATCCTCACATCTATTTTGCTGTGCAGTGATGCATCAGCACTGAAAACATAAGCTTAGCTTAACCGAATAGATTAAATGAAATATTCTCAGTGCATGTGACGGCGCAGTAAACTACTGATTTCTGTTGGAGATTGTTGGGCTTGCAGGCGAATTTTCCGGATTTGATCCGTGTGCAGCCATTGCAGCAATTTCGTTTCTGTTTGTTGCTGCAGTGCAGGCTGATGAAAGGCCAGCCGGTATTGCACCAGCGGTAATAAATGGAAACTGCGGATTTGCTCCCTGCTGATATTCAGCTCAGCTAAACGCCGGTAAAAAGTGGCTTCATCCATCACCAGCAACTGGGTTCTGCCTTTGAGCAGTATCTGAATGGCCTGGGTATGATCCAGCATTTCCTGATAACTGCTGGCCTGACGGCTGACCTCGGCAAAAGCAGGTCCGAGCGCCAGATGCGCGTTTTGAAATGCGGTCAATTGACAACATGCCAGATCGGTCAGTCGTGTCAGTGGTCGCTTGAAACTGTGCAGGGCAAACACTTTGTTCTGAAATTGCAGATAAGGGCTGCTATAACTGAGGTCAGGCAATTGCTGAGCCTGACGGGTGGCGACATCGATTTTTTTTTCGCGAAGCAGACGCGTCAGCCGGGCGTAGGGGGCCACCACAAATTCCACCTGATAACCCAATTCGGTCAGTAACAGATAACTGAGCAAAATATCGAAGTTATTGGCCGGCCCGGTCCGGCTGCCATTGATTTGATCACTAAAGCCAATACCGACTTTTAAGACCGGCGCTGCGGCCTGCAACTGCCAGCTTAACAGCGCAGTCAGCATCATGCTGAACAGCAACGGCAGCAGCAAATGTCTGCGACGGCGATATTGCATTGATGTTCCTTTTTCAACGGCACGGCCTGAGGTTAGCAGATTTTTACCGACAGTTGGCAGTCCCTGTGCTAAATTCTGTGCCGGTGTGCGGCGACCGGCCGGACTTTGATCTATAACTGACAGACCACAACCGCAGTGGTACTGGTGCAGTAGTGCTGGAGCAGCAGTGCTGGAACCATATACAAGGAGCTTTTATGTCCGTCAGGTTATGCTGTTGTTGCTGTCTTTTGCTAAGCAGTGCGGTACCAGCCAAAGTGCTGTGGCAGGACTTCAGTGTCAGTCTGCTGCAGGGGGAGCATTACCGGGTGTATTTTCCCAAACAGCAAGTGCTGACCTTTGAGCACAGTGCAGCCACCAGTTGGGGTGATAGTTTTTTATTTTATGATCATTTACGTGGTGAAGATGGTAGTCGTAATAATTATGCCGAATGGGCGCCCAGGTTCAGCTTTAGCAAACTCAGTGGTACGCAGTTCAGCAATGGCATTCTGACCGATGTGTTGCTGTCAACACAGGTCGAGATGTCGCGGACCCAGACCAATTATCTGTATGGCGTCGGGCTGGATTTTGCTATTGCAGGTTTTAAATACAGCAAGCTGAACCTGCTGCGACGCCAAAATGAGCACAGTGTCGACAATTGGCAGGCGACGCTGGTCTGGGGTTTGCCGTTTCAGCTGTTTGGTCAGCAGTGGTTGTATGATGGTTTTGTCGACTGGGCCAGTCCGGCGGGCAGCCAGCAAACACAGCTGAACTGGACTTCGCAGTTAAAATGGGCGCTGCATCCATTGTTGGATCTCAGCTCGCCCTTGTATCTGGGAGTGGAATATGTCTACTGGCGACACCGCTTTGGGCTGGCGGATACGCCGCAGCGACCGACCCATGAGTCCAATCTGAATCTGTTAGTGAAATGGCATTTTTAAGGATTTAAACGGCAAGACGCACAGTTGAAACGTTAGCAACTGCGCGTCATGTTCAGGTTAACCCCGGGCTTTGGCAGCCTTTTTCAGTGCCTTTTTCTTGGCGACAGATTTTGGCTTTTTGGTTTTACCCGGCGCTTTGGCTTCTTTATGTTTTGGCCTTAATTCTTCAATCACCCGCCGTTTTAACGCTTGCTCAGTGTAACGTTCCACTTTGCCAACAATACCGATGTCATGGGCTTCGACCAGCGAAATGGCAATGCCTTTTTTGCCAGCGCGGCCAGTGCGGCCAATCCGGTGGATATAAACATCGGCAGTGCGCGGCATATCATAGTTGATGACATGGCTGATATCGTCGATATCCAGACCACGGGCCGCGACGTCAGTAGCCAATAAAATCCGTACCTGACCATTGCTGAATCTGGACATCGCCTGCATCCGTTTGTCCTGCGGCATTTCGCCTTGCAGCCAGCAGGTTTTAATACCGGCAGCTTCCAGTTGACCTGTTAAGGTTGCCAGCCGTTCTCTGGTTTTGATAAACACCAGCACCTTGCTCATTTCCGGCTGTTTCAGCAAATGGATCAGCAAGGCCAGCTTGTGGTCGGCATCATCGGCCAGATGGACCCATTGGGTAATTTTACCCATTTCGCGCCGTGGTGGGGCTGCTTCCAGCAATAATGGCTCTTTCAGCGCGCGGGCAGAAAAACGACTAATGGCGACGCCTTCCAAAGTGGCTGAAATTAACATGGTTTGCCGACGGCGTTTGGCTTCGAGGATAATCCGATCCATTTCACCGACAAAACCCATATCCAGCATCCGATCGGCTTCATCCAGGATCAGCACTTCCACTTCATCGGCATGAAAACTTTCTTCATTGAGGTATTCAATCAAACGGCCTGGTGTGGCCACCAGCAAGTCGTTGTTTTTTTCTAAGGTTTCTTTGTGGCTGCCATAGTTGATACCGCCGGTAATCACGCCGGTGTTTAACGTGGTGAATTGGGTCAGCATTTTGATTTGTTCATAAATCTGATAGGCCAATTCACGGGTTGGCGTCATGAACAACACGCGGGCAAAGCCAGGGTCTCTTCTTGGAAAATCAATCAGATACTGAATGGCTGGTAATAAAAATGCCAGGGTTTTACCAGTGCCGGTTGGGGCGCTGGCTAAGATATCACGGCCTTCCATCGCCACTGGGATCGCCAGTTGCTGGATGCTGGTTGGTTTTTGAAAACCAGCAAAACTCAAGGCTTTATTGATGTCATCATCAAACTGGAAATCGTTAAATGAGGTTATTTCGGCTTGGCTGATTGCTTCAGTCACAGTCACAGTACCTTTTTTTTAATAAACTTACTAACTTTAGTCGGCCAGGCCGGTTTTGTCTGTTTCGGGCTGACAACCTCAGCCCGGATGGCTTACACTGCCGACCTGGTAAATAGTCCTATTGCACAGATTGAACTGCCAACGGCATAGGTCAGACGCAGTGACTTTGATCTATTAATTTTTGTTGTCCCGGGCCGAAGATGAGCACAGGTTTTCGTTGCAAACAATTTTATGTCGATCATGGCGCCTGCGCCATGAAAGTTGGCACTGACGCCTTGTTACTTGGTGCCTGGACTCAGGTGCCAGCTCAGGGGGCGCTGCTGGATATCGGCACTGGCAGCGGTATTCTGAGTCTGATGCTGGCCCAACGCTGTCCGCACAGTCAGATCGACGCGATTGAGCTTGATGCCAGCGCCGCAGCTGTGGCGGCACAGAATTTTGCCGCCAGTCCATTTGCCGGCCGCTTGCGGCTAATGAAAGGCGACATTCTAACCTATCCGGCCAGTGCTGACTATCCGTCTGAACGCCGCTATCGCCTGATCATCAGTAATCCACCGTTTTTTGTCGGGGCAGTTAAAAGCACGGATGCTATGCGGCAGCAAGCCAGGCATACTGATTCGTTACCTTTTGCTGACTTGTTGCGGGTGGTGGCGCAATTGCTGACCGCAGATGGTCAGTTCAGTCTGGTGTTGCCCTGCGCTGAAGCCAGTTTATTGCTCGAGCTGGCTTTATCTGCCGGTTGGCAGTTAGATCGGCATTGCCTGGTACAAACTGTACCGGCGAAACCGCCCATGCGCCGGTTGCTGACGCTAAGCCTGCCTGCCACAGATTCAGGCAGCCAGTCAGAGCCGGTCGCTGAACATTTATTGATCCGGGATCAGCAAGGCCAATACAGCCCGGCCTATCGGCAATTATTACGGGATTTTTATCTGAAATTTTAACCGGAGCCCAATGAGCCAACTCAGTGATTTGCCGCTCAGTCCCGCTGAGTTGGTGCAATTGAATCAGCAACTGCAGGGGCTGCACTTGCCCAATTATGGTCGTGGCAGTGTTCACACTGGTCCTGCCCGTACTTTGCAGATCATTCAACAATTGGGTTATTTGCAAATTGATGCCATTTATGTGGTGCAAAGGGCCCATCATCATATCCTGCACAGCAGACTGAGCGATTATCAGCCGGATTGGCTGGCCCAGTTACAGGCCAGCGGGCAAATTTTTGAGTACTGGTCGCATGCCGCTGCCTACCTGCCGATGGCGGATTATCGTTTTAGTCTGTTTCGCAAGGCCCAGTTACAACAGGGCAAAAAGCACTGGTTTGCCGCTGATCATCAGCAAATGCAACTGGTTCGCCACAGGATCAGTCAGGAAGGGCCGCTAAAGGCCAGTGATTTTGTTAAAACTGAGCAGAAAAAAGGCAGTTGGTGGGATTGGCAACCGGCCAAACAGGCGCTGGAACAGCTGTTTATGCAAGGCGAGCTGATGGTGCTGCGCCGTGACAAGTTTGAAAAAGTGTTTGATTTAACAGAGAGGGTGTTACCCGCTGGCGTGGATTTGCGGTTGCCGGATCTGTCGGAGATGGTCAGTTATCTGATCAATCGTGCTCTTGATAGCCATGGTTTTGCCACCGCCGCCCAGATCAGTTATTTACGCCAGGGTTTGAAAACAGCGGTGTTGCAACAATTGCGGGAGCGGCAAGCGGGTGGGGAACTTGGCTGTTTTGACCTGCAGGGACAGCAATATTTTTACCGGCAACAGTTGCCAGCGTTGCTGCGGGCACCTGCCAGGGTTTGGTTGCTCAATCCATTTGATAATTTATTAATCCAGCGACAACGGGTACAGCATTGGTATGCGGCTGATTTTCAACTGGAAGTGTACCTGCCAGCCGCCAAGCGTCAGATTGGTTATTACAATCTGGCGATTGTCTACCGGCAACAACTGGTGGGTCAGGTTGATGTGAAAGCCGATCGCAAGCAGCAAGTGCTGTTGTTACAACATCTGGTACTAACGAGGCAACCACCGCAGCGCTTAGCCTTTGGCCGCGCCTTAGTGCGTGCTTTTGCCGATTATGCGGCTTTTAATGGCTGTCAGCGCTGGCAACTGGTAAAAGCAGAGCCAGATGTACGTCATTGGTTGCAGTCGCTAGCCAGCACGGATGAACACCACCACGAAGATTAGCTGCGGTACATACTGCTTCTGACGATCAAAAAAAGCAGCCTGGGCTGCTTTTTTTAACGCTGTTCGCTTTAGCTGCGAACAGCGGCGTTGCCGGTCGTGGTCTGACCCTTAGCTGGCGCTACGAGCTTTGATCGTTTCGATGATTGGCGACGCGGCAAAACCATTGCTGGCGGCCCACTCGGCATCACCCATTTTGGCAACCTGGCTGCCTGGTAACTGTTTGATAATGAACTCGGCAACGTCAGCAGCATTGTGCTTGATGGCAAACCGGATCATTGGCAGACCATCACAAGCAATACCGTCGTAGACGTTTTTCAGCCGCAGTCTGCTTTCAGACAAAGTTTTACGCAGGTTGTTTTTGTCGTTGCTAGCAACATAAGCACAAAAGGATTGCGCCAGTTGATCGTTGGCACTGACAGAAGTAGTGAATAATGGTGCAGTGAAAACAGCGATCAAAGATAAGAATTTCAGTTTCATAGCCAGCTCCGGGTCCATTAAATAATTGTTGATGCAACAAGTGTGGTCTCGGAAAGGCAGGGGGGATCCCAGCACGCAGTCACACAAAACAGCAGTGTGGACTGACATCGTCAGACGATGGTAGCTCAGCCGTCATGGGTAATGAAACCGGTAGACCTGCAGCTTTGCGTGATCAGCTTTTCAGCTGACTTGCCCTTCAGTGGCGCGCATTCTATGCAAAGGTAAGGCCAGCTGCAAGCTGTTTTTTGAACAATGGCGATAAAGTCGCAAAAATTTATGACGAAATGAAAGTCCGTTAAAATAGTTTCAAATCAGTCATTTCCGCCACTAGTTGCTGCAACCAGACGGATAAACGTTCGTCAGTCAGATCGTACTGATTTTCATCATCCAGTGCCAGACCGTAGAACCAGTCGCCATCATCAGTGACGGCTTTGGAGCGAATAAAATCATAGCCTTCGGTTGACCAAAAACCGATACGCTGACAATCCTGCTCGGCAATCGCATGATGCAACATCCCCAGTGCATCCTGAAACCATTCGGCATAACCGAGCTGGTCACCCATGCCATACAACGCCACTACTTTATGGCTTAAATCAACCTGGCTGATGTCGTCCCACTTCGCTTCCCAGTCTTCTTGCAGTTCACCAAAATCCCAGGTGGAAATGCCGAGGATCAACAGATCGTACTCTGCCATTTTCGCCAGTGGTTGCTGTTTCAGGTTATGTAAGGTCACACTGCTGCCTGCCGGTAACTGTGGATCCTGACTGAGCAACGCCTGAATTTTTTCTGCCACCATTTCGGTATAACAAGTGGTAGAACCGTAAAAAACCGCAATTTTAAGAGACATAACGGGCCTGACAACGACAAAAAGAGTGACAGTTTAGCAGATGGTGTGGCGAGCACAAAGCCGCAGCCAGCAAGACGTTGGGTTGGTCGCGCTCTTGTGCATCATTTGCTTCATTTTCAG
>Ga0114982_1000275_pt1 | contig 28112 bp, 13 predicted proteins | sample Shrwel_input2_FT_FD_87183 | JGI IMG/M metagenome (GOLD analysis project Ga0114982, IMG submission 87183) | Subsurface microbial communities from deep shales in Ohio, USA - Utica-3 well 1 S input2 FT | ecosystem: Environmental > Aquatic > Deep subsurface > Shale gas/oil reservoir > Produced... | reverse complement strand
TGCTGATTGGTGTTGGTTAAAAACGAAATCATGGTATGAAACGCCAGATCCCAACTGAGCGCTCCAGCACCATCCGGATTACCCGGCAACAGATGTTGCAGCATCAGCAGCAGATAGGCCAGTGTTGCCAGCAGCAGGTTACTGAGCAAAAAGGCTTCAGCAAAAGCTTTCCAGTCCATGCCCTGGGCCGGATTGATGCCCAGCAGCTTAAAAATACCGTTTTCCAGCGGTAAAAACAGCCGGTCACTCCAGTGTGACTGACCGCTGAAAATTGCAGTCATATAACGGCCGATTGGCCAGGCCAGCAGCAGTGCCAGCGTTAAAATCAAGATGATATCCATCAGTTATCCTCAGAACTTTTCCGGTGCCAACATGGCGTAAAACAACAAAGCGCAGACCGCGCTTATTCCTATCAGTTGAACTATCAACACAAAGCTGCTCATTTTTCACTCCAGTGGGACTTATGTACTGCTTAAGGAACTTCTTAAGGAACTTCTTAAGGAACTTCGTCAGGTACTTGGTTATTGACTGCCGCTGGCAATCGCCAGCCGGGGCTGAGCCTGGTGCTGGCACTCAGGCTGAAACCGGCGGCTAAGATAGGGCCGGTCCGCGTAAAGACTCCAGATGGCAAGCGCCTCAGGGCGTAAAGAGTTCGTAAAATTGCGCTTTCAGTCACGGCTTGGTGTGGCAACAATGAGCGGCAATGAGGCTTGCTTTTGCGGCGGTCATGGATTTAAGTGTTTGAAAAATAAATAAAAGATATGAATAGATATTAAAGCGGCACACAAAGGAGACTGGCAGCAGCCAGATCGCTTGCCGCAAGGCTTGGCTTTGCCTGATGCTCAGACTATCAGATGCGGCGGCCTTATGGCTTTGGCATCAGGCTGAGCCCGCAAACGTAATGCGGGGCAATTGAGTGGATAAGATGCGAAGCAAAAAAATATCACAAACCCTGTTTTTCAGCCTGTTAGGGCTGGCGCCATTGCTGTTGGTCTGGGGCTGGCTCAGCGGCCAGTTTCAAGCCTGGCAGCAACAAGATCTGAACGATGGCCCTTATATTTTTTATCAACCGGCTGCAGACCAAGCTTTCACCGCAGATCGCAACGAAGATCCGCCAAGTCCGGCAGCAGGTCAAAACCGGCAACTTCAGGTGCAGTGGATTTGTCAGGGCCAATTGTTGCAAACACAACAGCAACTGCAACAGCCAGTGCTGCCTGCCTGCGGCTTTAACCAGCCACTCCAAATCCGGCCACCGGCGACCGCCTTACCTGCGGTGAAATTCAGCGCCAACAAGCTGGCGGCGCTTAGCGATATCCATGGTCAGTACGGCCTGATGCTTCAGCTATTGCAGCGCCATGGTGTGGTTGACGGGCAACTGCAATGGCAGTTTGGTAGCGGCCATCTGGTGATCGCGGGCGATGTCATGGACCGGGGGCCACAAGTCACTGAAATATTGTGGTTTTTATATCAGTTAGAACAGCAGGCTCTGCAAGCTGGTGGCCGGGTGCATTTGTTATTGGGCAACCATGAAACCATGGTGCTCAGAGCCGATCTGCGTTACATCCACGACAAATACCGTCAGGTCGCCAGTTTACTTGGCCGCAGTTACCAGCAGCTCTATAGCGCTGATTCAGTACTCGGCGATTGGCTGCGCAGCAAACCTGTGTTAGTGCAAATTAATGACAGCGTTTTTTTGCATGCCGGGCTGCATCCGGATTATCTGGCACTTGGTTTATCGATGTCCGCCGTGAATGAGCATTACCGGCAGGGGCTTGGCCTGAGTAAAAGTCTGCTCAAGCAACAGCCGGTGCTGGAGTTTTTGTACGGTTCAATCGGGCCTTTATGGTATCGCGGTTATTTCCGTGCCAAAGACGCCATCCAGTCACCTGCGCTGGATCAACTGCTGCAGCAGTTACAACTGCGACGCATCGTCGTGGGCCATACCAGCATGGATGCAGTGTACAGCCACTGGCAGGGCCGGGTGCTGTCCCTCGATAGCAGTATCAAAAATGGTGTCGGTGGCGAATTGCTGTTGTGGCAACTACCGGGGATGCCAGCAGACACTTTTATGCGCGGTACCCTGGATGGCCAGCGCTTAACGTTAACAGAGTGGCAGGCCGGGCCAGCACAGAACTAAGTCTGGCTGAGCTTCTGTAATCAACTGATTTATAAAAGAATAGATATTAAAAGATATCAATTGGACAGTGAAAAGATGCCGATGGCATTGAGTTGTCTTGCTGACCGCTGATGATACAAGGCCGTTGCTGCACTGCGATTCAGACCCAGTCAGCAACTGCAATCTGCGCCATAGCGTGGACAGCCACCAGATTCGGTTTTGCGCTGAGCTAAGCACCGAGATATGCAGGAAGCACAAGCGATAACAGGGATCCAGCAACATGATAAAAACAGGAAACACCCAATGAATAACAAGACTCTGATCGCCCGTATCGTGCAAACTGCTTTGGCTGGTGGCGTCTTGCTGTCAGTGCCGTTACAGGCAGCAACCCAGACAGTGACTGCCGCGGCCAAACCAGACAGCCCGGAGCGGATCGAAGTAACAGGTTCCAGGATTAAAAGAACAGATATGGCCGGTGTCGCCCCTGTCACCGTCATCAGCGCTATTGATATTGAACGCAGTGGTTTTAATAATGTGGAAGAAATTCTGCAAGCCAGTATCGGCAATGCCGGTCGTACTATCGAAGGCAATGAATCGAGCTGGACTCAAGGCGCCAGCACCATCAACTTACGTGGGATGGGGGCTAACCGCACTCTGGTGCTGGTCAATGGCAAAAGGGTGCCGCAGTATCCAACCGCCACGGGTGGTAATACCAACTTCGTCGATACCTCTACTTTTCCATCCAGTGCCGTGGAGCGGATTGAAATTCTGACCGGTGGCGCTTCGGCGATTTACGGTTCGGATGCGATCGGCGGTGTGGTGAATATTATTCTGAAAAAACAATATGACGGTTCCAGCTTAGAATTACGCCATGAAAATCCGCAACATGGTGGCAATGATAACAGTAAATTGTCTTTTACCAGTGGTTTTGAAACTTCCTGGGGCAATACGGTGCTGGTGGCGGAATACACAGATGAAGAAATTCTGTTGGCCGGTCAACGTGAACTGACTGCGGGTTTAGGCCCGGATAATATCAACTTGCATAGTACCACCTCCGCTTATATCCGCGATCGCAATAAAACCTTTCATAAAGATGAATATGTGATGGCCAATGAGCAGCAATGTTCAGCCTTATTCGGTCAGTTCGCGGTGTATGACAGCAAAGAAAGCCGTTACAAATGCCGTTACAACGCGCTGGCCGAAGATGGTCTGCAAACCGGCAAAGAAGAATACAACCTGGTGCTGAATCATCAGAAAGAATTATCCGATGACTGGAGTCTGAGTGCTTTATTGCAGGCCAGTCATAAAGATACCGTTAAAGGTAATGCGCAAAAGAGCATCAGCCCGACCATTTATATGGACCGCAATAAACCCGGCCGCTACAGCTACAATCAGGCTGATTTTGCCAGCAGCCGTGAATTCCGGGTTTACCGGCGGTTAGACGATTATGGTCAAAGCCGGTTGTATCCGGGGGAGCAGGAAAGTCTGACCAGCTCCCTGGGTTTACAGGGCACTGTCGGTGATTATCAGCTTGAACTGAGCTGGGCTTATGGCAAAAGTAGCTTTACCCGCGAAGGCCGCAACCAGATGTTGATGGATAAATTGCTGGAAGTGATTAGTTTTAATCCGGCGGATTCGGCCAATCCGGACAAATGGTATCCGATGGATGCGATGACACCCGCGCAAAAAGATAAACTTTATGCCAACACTCTGACCGATGCCGGTTCTGGCTTAAACCAGTTATCGGCGGTGATGACCGGCGATCTGCTGGAGTTACCGGCCGGTACAGTGCAGTTTGCCAACTCGGTGGAATGGGCGCGGGAGTGGTATTTTGATTTAAAAGATATCCACACTGTTAATGGTAACCTGCTGGGGCAGGGCGGCACCCAAGGTCGCGGCGAACGGAAACGTTATGCTGGTGCCAGTGAAGTGTCAGTGCCACTGCTGGACAAAGACAGTGGCGTCGGCGCGCTGGAGCTCAGCGCCGCGGTCAGATATGACTATTACGACGATCAATCTGATGTCGGCGGTGCCATGACGCCGCAGTTTGGCCTGAAGTATCAGCCAACCGGGGATGTGCTGGTCAGATTTAATGCCGGTCGTAGTTTCCGCGCGCCGGATCTGCACCGGATGTATGCCGGTGTCAGCCGCTCTTTTACCGACACCACTGTGAAGGTAGATCCGAATCATCCAGTCGATTTGGATGATGCCTTTGAGTCGTACAGTGCCGGCAATATTGGCTTGACCGAAGAAAAAGGTAAATTTGCCAATTTAGGTGTGGTGGCGCAACTGACCGACGATCTGAGTGCCAGCATTGATTACTGGCGGGTCTCGCTCGAAGGGGCGGTGTATAGCGAAAGTTCACGCCGTATCCTGGAAAATAAAGCCTATGATATGACAGGCAAGGCTGACAACTGTCGTGACATCAGTGGCTTAGGTTATATTCTGCAGCGTCAGCCTGGCCAGAGTTATCAGGACGTATTGTGTGTTCGCAGCGGCACCATCAACAGTGCTTATGAAGCTTCGCAGGGTATAGACGCGGAGTTGAGCTACAAGCTGAGCCTGGCAGATTATGGCCAGCTGAAAATCACGCCAAAAGTATCTTATATGATGAAAAAGGAGTACTTGCCGTTTACTGAAGGTGAACGGGAAGAGTACACCCAAGATGACTATCTGCCAGCATGGAAAACTGAGTTAGCGCTGAACTGGAGTGTCGAAGATTTAAGTGTGAATCTGAGCTGGTACTACTTGGGGACTGCTGAAGGTCGGGATGACTGGACGTTTAAAGACAGTGCCGGTAAAGAATTCCAACAAAGAGTCTGGAGTAAACTCGACAGCTACGACAGAGTCAATCTCAACAGCAGCTACCGCTTTAATCAACAGCATAAACTGTCTTTGGGTATCAATAACTTAACTGACAGTATGCCACCGTTATTTAAGCCTGGTCACCCGGAGCGGAATGCACATCCGTACTTTAGTGAAAACAGTGGCTACAACCTGATCGGGCGGATTTTCTACGCCAGTTATCAGTACAGCTTCTAAGTTGCCCAACCTGCCCTGCGCGGGCAAGGTCTGTGGTGAGGAGTGAACAAGCAAGGCCGGTTGCGGCCTTGCGGTTTTTTGCTGTGTGTCATGCGAAGATGATAATGAAAACGTTGTTGATGTTGCTAGCTGGGTTGTGGCTGGGTTGGAGCTGTGCGGCCGGGGCTGAACCGGTCGCGGGTTATCAACAGCCGGATGCCCGCCTGGCTGGGCTGGTCGAACAGCAAGCCTTGCCGCAACCCCTATTGTCGGCTGATGAACAATGGTTGTTACTGGCTTACCCGGCCGCCAGGCCTGAGGTGCAGACTTTGGCGACTGAATTACAGCAAAGTCGCGGTTTGGCCGGCTTGCTGATTGACGAAAAACGCTTGTTGGTGCTGCCAAAGCAACGGATTGGCCGTTATCTGTTACAAAGTCCGGCTGGCCAGTTGCGCTGGCAAATCCAGGCTCAAGCTGGCCATTTTTTCTGGGCCGGCCGTTTTTCGCCGGACAGTCGGTTTTTTAGTTATCTCGAAGTCAGCGCTGATGCTGTGCTGCTTCGACTGGTTGAACTCGCCAGTGGCCAGGTACGGCGTTATCCGGCGCCGCTAAATGCGGTCCTTGGCCCGCAATATCAGTGGCAGCCGGATAGTCAGGGGGTGCTGGTGTTACAGGCCAGCACCGGCAACAAGGCTGTGTTTGCCAGCAAAACGCCGTTGTCGCCGGTGCTACAACAAAGTAGCAGCACGGCAACGCCTGGCCGGACTGTGCAAATGTTGTTACAGCATCAGGCGGACGCCGAGCGGTTTTTGCAGCTTATCACCGCCCCTTTGGTGGCGGTTGATCTGCAACTAAATTCCCGCCAGCTGTTGGCACCACAACCGTTGGCCGGTTTTCAGCTGTCACCTGATCAGCAGCATCTGTGGCTGGAAACATTGCCACCGCCTTATTCCTATCAAGTGGCGCAGCATCAATTTAATCGCAGTTTTTTCTGGTTGCGCCTATCTGATGGGCAGATGTGGCAGCTTGGTAAGCAGCAAGTTGAAGCGCCAGCCTCAGCCATCCGGCAAGTGCACTGGCAGCCACAACAAGCGGCCACCTTGTATTGGTCGCAAAGGGCTAACTCCAAATCACAGCTGCAATTGCACCGGCTGATTGCCGGACCGCAGCAGCCCGCCGACACCTTGTTGCAGCAAGTGGAAGGTCAGTTACAGCATTGGTACTGGGCTGACGATGGCCGGGCCTTATTGCTGCTCAAACAGCGCAAACAGCAACTGGCCTATTGGTGGCGGCCTGCAGCTGCAGCGCAAAGTGAGCATTTCAGCTTATGGTATCGCTTGCCCGCCGGTGCTAAGGTGCCCGGCGTGGTCAGGCTGAGCACCGCTGCCAGCGGTCTGCCGTTGTTGCCAAGCCGGCATGGCATCACCTTGTTACAACAAATCCCGCAACAACAACAAAAGTTATGGCGTTACCAGGCCGATCAGCCTTTAACGGCACAACAGCCGGAACTGGTATGGCAAAGCCAGCCGCAGTATCGCGAACAATTGTTGCATCATGGCCGGGACGGCAGTTTGTTGCTAAAACGCCAGTCGCCGCAGCAGCCGCCCAGCCTGATCTGGCGTCAGCCCGCACCCGCTGCGGAGCTGCTGTTAGCCCAAATGCCGGCATTACCCAAAGCCGTGGCGCAGCTTAGGATTGAGCAAGTCAGCTTTCAACGGGCCGATGGCGTCCGGCTCAGTGGCCGGCTGTATTTACCGGCTGGTTTTGTCCGCAGTCAGGGGCCTTTGCCCACGCTGATTTGGGCTTATCCACGCGAATATGACTCGCAGCAACAGGTAGATGAAGCCAGAGTGCATCCGCTGGATTATCCGGCGTTGGGCGCCAGCAGCGCGGCGGCGATGGCGGCTGCTGGTTTTGCCGTGTTTGACAAAGTCAGTATGCCTATTCTGGCGACGGATAAAAAACGCGCCAATGATCAATATCTGCCACAACTGATTGCCAATGCCGAAGCGGCGGTGGCAGTGCTGGAGCGGCTTGGGGTGGCTAAACGGGGCAACATCGCGATTGGCGGCCATTCTTATGGTGCTTTTATGGTGGCAAACTTACTGGCGCACACGGATTTATTTGCCGCCGGTATCGCCCGCAGCGGTGCTTATAACCGCACCCTGACGCCTTTTGGTTTTCAAGCCGAGCAGCGTCATTTATGGCAGCAACCTGAGCTTTATCTGGCGATCTCCCCTTATTTGGCGGCGACAAAAATCAAGGCTCCTTTGTTGTTGATCCACGGCAGCCATGATCAGAACAGTGGCACCAGACCTTTGCAATCAGAGTTGATGTATCAGGCGTTGCAGGGACTGGGTCGGGTCAGCCGGTTGGTGATCTTGCCCGCTGAAGGGCATCATTATCAGGCGCGGCAATCGTTGTTGCATTTGTTGTGGGAGCAACAACAGTGGTTGCAGCAGCATCTGTCAACAAAGGGCAGTGCGGAGGTTGTTGTTGAGCGTCGCCGAAATTGATACATTAGCAACTTGCTTTTTTAATGAAGTTGATATGCCTGACTCTGGACGTTTTTCAGCACAAGCTTTTTTGCTGAGTCATATTGTGGTTGATCCGGTGGCGCTGACGTTGACAGCGCCACAGCAGACGGCTGTCAGCATTCAGCAGAAACCGATGGAAGTGCTGCAGTTTTTGGCGCAGCAATATCCGGCGCTGGTGACGCGCGAGCAGTTAATTGACGCGGTTTGGGATGGTAATGGTTATGTCGGTGAAAAAGCCCTGACCAATGCCATCTGGCAATTACGGCATCAATTGCAACAGCTCGGGGCGGCAGAGCTCATCGGCACTATCCGCAAAAAAGGCTACCGCCTACAGGCAGCGCCAGCTTTGTTGGCGGCAGCCAATGCCGTGCAGGATCCGGCTTTCGTTCAAACCCAGCCCGACCTCAGCACTGCCACGCCGTCCGCTGGCCGCGCTCCTGGGGTTGCCGGCAAAGCCAGCCTTTGGTGGTTCGCCGTCGGCCTGTTGGCGGTACTGTTATTGATGCTGTTGGTCTGGTGGTTACAGCGGCCAGCCCCTCAGGTACTGCAACAACAACTGACGCAGGGCAGTGGCCGCGCGTTATTTCCGTCGTTATCCGATGATGGCCGTTATCTGGCGTTTAGCTGGCGTAAGTTTGAACAAGGCACAGATCTGTATCTGCTGGACTTACAACAGCCGCAACAACCCTTTAAACAGCTCACCTTCAGCCCTGACAACGAGAGCAGGCCGGTGTGGGGGCGTGACCAGCAACATTTGTATTATTCCGTCAATTCAGCTGTGTTTGGCCGTTGCAAAATTATGCGGCTGGACCTGCGCACCTTAAGCAGTACTCAACTGGCCAGTTGTAACCGGCACAGTTCGGTCTATCTGGATGTGTCACCGGATGGTCGTTATCTGTTGTTTAATGGCTCGCTGACGCAAGATGGCCGCAGCTTATACCAACTGGATTTACAAAACAGTGAAGCCAAACCTGTGGCCTTGCCTTGTCAGCAAAACTGTCAGCATCGGATCCGGGATCTGGCCTTTGCACCGGATGGCCGCAGTTTAGCCATTACCCGCCGTGCCAATGCTCTGTCTGAGCAGGTGTATTTACATCAATTGTCGACTGGCGAAGAAATTCAGCTGACCTCAGATGAAGAAGATATTCTGGGCATGGAGTGGCATCCGGATGGGGAGCGACTGGTCTATGGCGCACTGCGGCACGGTAAGCGCCATGCGGTGCTGCTGAATATCCGTACCAAACAGCGGCAAAATCTGGGGGTGGCCGATTTTGCCGGTCATACCCGGATCACCAGAGCGGGCGAGTTGTATTTCCATCGGTTAAACAGCTCCTCACAACTGGCTTATTTGCCGTTATCGAAAAATAAACCCGGCACTTTGTTTCCGCTGACGGCGTCGGATGAACGTTATGAAAGCCCGGATTACAATCCAAAACGGCAGGCTTTGGTCTATGTCAGTAATAGCTCAGGTTATATGGAGTTATGGCAAGCCGATGCGGATATGCAAAATCCGAAACAGTTGACGTCATTACAAGGGGTGGTGAAGTATCCGCGCTGGTCGGGAAATGGCGATAAGGTGCTGTTTGTGGCGCGTTTTGCCGGTGAACAACGCGACCGGCTGATGTTACTGGATATCAGCACCGGCCAGCTCACCACGTTGCAAACCGGTATTCAATGGCATCGGCGTCCGAGTTGGTGGCATCAGGATCAAGGGGTGATGTTTCGCAAAGGCGACAATTTATTTTTACTGAACCTGGCCGATCAGCAGATCAAACAATTAACCCATCAGGAAGGCGTTTATGCCGCGGTGACAGATAGCGGTAAAGTTTATTTCAGTAAAGGCACCAACCGCGGCTTATTCCAGTTATTGCCGGATGGGTCAGAACAACAGCTACTCAGTGGCGAGCAATTTTCGCCTAAATATGCCTGGACTGTGGTAGGCGAAGACATTTATTTCCTGCAACACAGTCCAAACCAGCTGATGTTGAGCCGTTACGACAGTCAAACCCACCAGGTGACAGACATCCAGTTATTATCGCTGGAATACTTATATCCCTTTAATAGCATTAGCTATGACCCCCAGCGCCAGCGGCTGTTATTGGAGCTATCGGCGATGCCCAGAGCCGATATTGTCAAACTGGAACACCCGTTATTGAAATAAGCTGGTTGCCGGCTTTGGTGTATTTGCAGACAAAGGTTTATTCGCAGACAAAACGATAGCCAACCCCGGCTTCCGTTTTGATATGACGCGGTAATTCAGCGGTGGTTTCCAGTTTTTGCCTTAACTGGCCTATATGCACCCTGACCAGCTCTGGCCTGTCCTGATAGGTGTTGCCCCAGACTTGCTGCAGGATTTGGTTGTGAGTTAAAGCGGCACCTTCGTGTCTGAGTAAACACAACAACAGCTCAAATTCAATTTTGGTTAAATGCAGTGGTTGGTCAGCTCTACTGACGTGCCGCCGGCTCACATCGACCTTGATATCACCAAAGCTGAAATACTCCATGGCAGCTGTGCTCTGCGTTGTGGTTGGATGGGGCGCGCGCAGCGCGACCCGGATCCTGGCCAGTAACTCGCCTGCGCTAAAAGGTTTAGTGACATAATCGTTGGCGCCCAGATCCAGCGCTGTGACTTTGTCCAGCTCCTGTTGGCGCGCCGAAATCACAATCACCGGCACCTGGCTGGAGGCTCGTAAAGTGCGTAATACGCTGATCCCGTCCTGATCCTGCAAGCCCAGATCAAGCAGAATTAAATCGGTTTTTTGTTGCTGCAACCAGCGTAAACCTGTGGCACCAGCCGCCCAAAATTCAGTCTGATAACCCTGACTTTGCAACAGCGTCTGTAAAAAGCTCTGCATGCCGCTGTCATCTTCAAACACCCCGATCATGACGGTTGATTCGGACATAAAGGCCACTCCAGAGTTGCGATAAATTGTTGCTGGTCAGCACTGAGCTGCCGGTAAAAATGGCCCTGATGCAGGCTGGCGATTGTTTCGATGATAGGAATTCCTAGCCCGGAGCTACTGTCGCGGCCACGGGTTGCGGTCGCGGTAAACTGATTGGTTAACCGCAGTTGATTGCGCCCCTGCTGCAGCACTTCCAGATAGAAGGGCGGCTGGCCATGTTTACAGGCATTTTCCAGCATATTCGCCAGCGCAATTTCCAGCAGATCCGCCACTGCCAGCAGCCTGGCACTGGCAGGTAACTGCAGCTGCGCCGGACCCAGCGCGGCCAGCTCAGGCCGGCGTGCCAGTGCACCGCTGATTAAGTCTGCCGTTAACACAGTTTCAAAACGCACTGTGGCTGGGGTCAACTGGGCTTTGCTTAACTCCAGCACTTTTTCAAACTGTTGATTTAACAACAAACTTTGCTGATAAATGTTGGCAGCCTGCTGCTGTTTTTGTGACTCAGTCAATGGCAGGCTGGTATCCGCCAGCATGCTGGATGCCCCCATAATAGTGGCCAGTGGGGTGCGCAAATCATGCGATAACGACCTTAATAACATAGTGCGGTTTTGCTCTGATTCCATCTGTAATTGCTGCTGCTTTTGTTGCTGCTGCAGTTGTAAATTCTGCAGACTTTGCGCCAACAGCGTACAAGCAGCTTGCAGCAGGGCAGATTCGGTGGCGCTGGCTGCTCTTGGCAGTTGCAGCCAGGCTAACCCAGGTGCCTGGCCAATCAGAAAGATGTGTTGTGATCCGACTGGTGGTTGCCCCTGATAGATCTGGACCTGGCAACCCAAGCGGCGGCTTAAAAAGCGCGCGCTGTAGGCGCAACAACTATCAAAGGTTCGCCGGCTGGCCAGTCCGCGTGACAACCGGTACATACCACGTAATTCTGCCATCGAGGCTCTGGTTTGCAGCAATTGTTGTTGTAAAGTGTCGGATAAATAACTAATGGCGGCACCGAGTGCCGCCATCACCACAAAACTAATTAAATTGCTGGCATCCTGCACGTGCAAGGTATTGTAAGGCGGTACAAAATTCCAATTGAGCAGTAACACACTGAGCAATGTGGTTGCCAACGCCCAGCCTTTGCCAAAGCGATAGGCCATCAAGGCTATCCATAACAATTGCAGCATAGCGATATCAGTGATGCTGATGCTGCTGCGTAATTGTAATAACAACCAGGCGAGCAGCAAAGGGATGAACACTGTGCCCGTCAGTGCGGCTGGCCAGCCGGATATTCTGAGCTGACGCATCAGCTTAGTAGCGCCAATAAGCAGGGGTAAAAAAGATCAGCATGGTGAGAATTTCCAGTCGTCCCATTAACATGCCAATAGTTAACCACAATTTAGCGCCGTCTGGTAAGGAGGAAAAATTACCGGCCGGGCCAATAATGCTGCCAAGCCCAGGCCCAACATTGGCGACTGCTGTGGCAGCGCCGGTGACAGCAGTAACCAGATCAAGCTGATAAAACGACAACGCCAAGGCCACGGCGCCAATAGTGGCAAAATAGATAAAGCAAAACGCCAGCACAGTGCCCAGTAATTGGTCATCGACAGTCCGACCGCCGTATTTTTGTGAGATCACGGCCTTGGGATGGATCAGTAGTTTAAATTGTTTCATCAACAGCAACGCCGCAAGCTGGATGCGAAAGATTTTTAAACCACCTGAGGTCGAACCTGAACAAGCGCCACAAAAAGTCAGGTAGAAAAACACCATCACGGCCAATGGACCCCATAAGGTATAATCTTCAGACGCATAACCACAGGTGGTGATAATAGAGACCACATTAAACAGACTATGAGTGATGGCATCAAACCAGTCGCGGTCATGATGCCAGTGTTGATAAGCGGCCAGCGTCAGGCTGCAGACCAGCACAATCGTCAGGAAAGCCCTGACTTGCGGATCACGCCATAAGGCATGGCGGTCAGTTTTCACCATCGCGACATAAAGTACAAAGGGCAGGGCGGCTGCCATCATAAAAAAGCTACTTAACCAAAAAATCAGCGGGGTGTCGCGATACTGACCAAAAGAGGCATCATAGTTGGCAAAACCGCCGGTGGCGACGGTGGACATGCCATGAGTGATGGCATCAAAGCCGGTCATACCGGCGGCGTAATAACTCAACATAGTGACCAGGCTTAACAGCAGATACACCATGCCAATGGAACCTGATAAGGTTGAACTTTTCGGCAGGATTTTTTCCGAAATATCTGAGTTTTCAGTTTTGAATAATTTCATGCCGCCAATTTTTAACATCGGCAAAATGGCAATCGCCATCACGATAATGCCAATGCCACCGATCCAGTTCAGTACTGCGCGCCAGAACAACAAGGCTTTGGGCATCTGATCCAAGCCGGCAAAGACTGTTGAGCCTGTGGTGGTAATAGCTGAAACCGTTTCAAACCAGGCGTCAACCCAACTGCAATTGGGGATTACCAGCCAAATCGGGATAGCCGCAAACACACAGATACTGAGCCAACTCAGTGTTGTCAGGGCAAATAACTGGCGGTTTTTGATTTGACTACTGTGATGGCGACCGCGGTAAATCAACAGATTGGCAAATAACAGCGTAAAACAGGCGCTGGCTAAGAATAACCAGAATATCTTTTCGTCATAAATGACTGCCACTACTACAGCGAGCAGCTTTAAGCCTGTCAGCATCAGCAGTAAATAACCAACAATCCGGTACAACAGGAAACGATTGGCGGAGGTGGTCAACGCCAGTTCAAGGTTTTTGGCCATAACATCTCAACAGCTTCGCTGCTCACGCAGCAGGAACAGTCCACAGTTTTTGCTGCTGCGCAGTGTAATGGGGTTGGTGAAGGGCAGTTATAAAGTTTTTATAAAGATTGTTACTTGAGCGCAGTGCCATGCATCAGGGCAGAGCCATAATTGTCTGCCACCTTCTTTCATTTTCGCTAGCAAGGGCAGCCCCAATAGCATTTGCCGCCGGGATTGCCCGTGCGCTTGACGCAGCACAAGCGGATAGCTCGCAGGTCGCTATCCGCAGGCAAAGTTAACTACCGATGATTTGACCATCTTTTTTACCAATCACCACCACAGCCGGGCGCGGTGGTAATTTCTGCTCAAAATCCGGCCAGCGGGTGGACGGTTGGTCAAAACTGCTGCCATCGGCCGGATGCTGTACCGAGCAGAATAAGTATTTATCATCCGGCGTAAAAAACGGCCCGCAAATTTCCGCCCCGACCGGAGCCCGTAAAAAACGCTTTAGCAGCGCCCGGCCGGCGCCACTGACATCAGTTGCCCAAATGCCTTCGGCGATATCAAAATCTTCGGCGCCATCTGAGGTGATCCAAAGCCGGCCCTGGCGGTCAAAAACACAATTATCCGGACAGGCCAGCCAGCTATTTTCACCGGTGGCCGGGTGGTAACTACTGGAAGGGTCATCCTTGCGGCCCGCCAGTAAAAACAGATCCCAGGCAAAACTGCGCAGACTATGATCGCCCTGCGGCGCCACCAGTTCGACAATTTGACCGGCTTTGTTGGCCGGGCGCGGATTCACCGGATTGAGCTGTTCTGTGGTGCGGTCAGCATTTTTGGTAAGCATGACATACACTGCGCCATTGGCCGGATTGACTTCAACATCTTCCGGTCTGTCCATTGGCGTGGCGCCAAGTAAGTCAGCCGCCTTGCGCACATCTATCAGCACATCAGCCTGACTGTGAAACCCATTGGCCGCTGTTAATGGACCTTCGTTCCACAGCAGCGGCAGCCAATCGACAGTGCCATTGGCATCAAAGCGGGCACAATATAAAATGCCATCATCCAATAACTGCAGGTTGGCCGCTCTATTGTCAGCTTGATACCGCTTATTTGATAAGAACTTATACAAGTATTCAAACTTTTGATCGTCGCCCATATAAGCCACCACCCGGCCATCTTTATTCAGATAGACGTTGGCACCTTCATGTTTAAAGCGGCCCAGTGCCGTGCGCTTTTTCGGCATAGAGGTTGGATCATAAGGGTCAATTTCGACAATCCAGCCCATATGCAAACTTTCGTTCGGCTCTTGACTGAGATCCCAGCGTGGATAATGCCGGGCCCAGCTTTTTTGTGGCTGACTTTGCATGCCAAACCTTTGCAGGCTGGCTTGCTCAGCGCTTTGACTGAAATCACCGGCAAACATGGCATCAATATTTTCTTCGCCAGTCAGTACTGTGCCCCAGGGCGTGACACCACCAGCGCAATTGCCATAAGTGCCTAAGGTATGGACACCGTCTGTGGAAATCGCTGTTTGCATCCGGCGGCTACCGGCGGCCGGACCGCTCAGCTGCATCGGGGTCAGTGGGGTGATGCGGCGGGTATAACCGGAGTTTTTCTGTTGCTGCCATTGTCCCTGCTGTAGTTTGATTTCGACCACAGATAAACCATGAGCGGCAATGTCAGTATCGGTTTGCGCTTTGGTCAGGCTGGTATCGGCAGGTGATCCCGGCCACATTAAGGCCGGCACTGTATATTCATGATTGACCACCAACAAGCCATGCTCAGCATTGTTGCTGCCCAGAGGTAATGGTAAAAAACCAATAAAATCATTATTAAAGCCAAACTGTTGCCGTTGTTTTTCTGCGCTTTGGTTGTTTGGATCAAAGGCAGGACCGGCGGCAAATAAAGGTTCACCCCATTTCAGTAAGACTTGTGCCTGATAACCCGGTGGCACTTCAAGTGTTGGCGTCAGTTGATGGCTTTGTTCAGTGAAGGTCAGGCTGGATAGATTTTTACTGTTGCTGCCTGGCTGATTGGCAAGTGCTTTGCTGGCATCCTGGGCCATGGTTGGCAAGCCAGTGGCAACGGCCAGAGCGCCGCTGCCGGCTAAAAAACTACGGCGTGACAGCCGGCTACCTAATAAATCTGCAAAATGAATGGCCATCATAGCTCCGGAAACTGGCGACGGGGATCAATTGCTGGCGGTGTCGCGCCCGCTGCTTACAGCAAAAAACAGAAACAATGTGATAGTATCACCAAAATCATGACAACAGCATGACAGCCTGGCAACAGTTGGCGCCGGGCTTTGATGTTTAATAAATGCAAGTTGAGACTTAAAAAAGGGGAGGTTGGATTCGGCAAGGTCGGACTCGACGCGGAGCGGCAGTCCGACACCGGGCGCACTTCGTGGTAAATCTAACCTCCGAAAATGGCATGTAAATCAGTGGCTTGGCAGCTTAGGTCGGTAGGTCGGACTCGACACAGCGCGAAGCGATGTGACAGTCCGACAAGAACCATGTTGGACTGCCGCTACGCGTCGAGTCCAACCTACGCTTTTGAGTCCTGCCTTGCATATACTGAACATACAAGGTCGGACTCGACCGGCGCCAAGCGCCGGGCAGTCCGACACTTGGTGTCCAACGCGTGGCGTCCAACACATTTCACAACAAAGTTTATCCATCATCACTGTCGGACTGCCCGGCAAGCCGGTCGAGTCCGACCTACAGATCGAGTCCGACCTACCGATCGGCGGGTTGTTACACCGCTAAAAAGTCCAGCATGCCTTCTGCGGCCTTGCGGCCTTGTGCTATGGCTGTCACCACTAAGTCTGAACCGCGCACCATATCACCACCGGCAAAAATCTTTTGCTGGTTGGTTTGCAGTGGAAACAGACTGTCTTCGCGGGCGATCACCCGGCCTTTGTTATCGAGCTCAATACCTTTATCCTGCAGCCATTGTGGTGGACTTGGCTGGAAACCAAAGGCAATCACCACCGCATCAGCGGCCAGCACTTGTTCAGAACCGGCCACAGCTTCCGCCGAGCGGCGGCCTTTGGCATCTGGCGCTCCCAAGGCGGTCGAGACCACTTTGACGCCACAGGCGCGGCCTTCGCTATTAATTTCAATGCCAAGTGGTTGTAAGTTAAACATAAACTCAACCCCTTCTTCGCGGGCATTTTGTACTTCTTTGCGTGAACCCGGCATATTGGCTTCATCGCGCCGATAGGCACAAATCACTTTGCTGGCGCCCTGACGAATAGCGGTCCGCACGCAGTCCATCGCGGTATCACCACCGCCGAGGACGACGACGCTTTTACCTTTTAAATCAACAAATTGATGTTCGGTTTGCCAGCCCATCAGATTGTTGATATTGCCAATTAAATAGGGCAGGGCTTCATACACTCCCGGCGCTTTTTCGTTGGTAAGACCACCCGCCATCGGCGTGTAAGTACCAAGTGCTAAGAACACGGCATCGTATTCTTCCAGCAGGCTGTCAAAGCTGACATCAACCCCAACCGTGGTATTGAGGCGGAACTCGATGCCCATAGCGCTGAAAATTTCGCGCCGCAATTGCATCACGCCTTTTTCCAGTTTAAACGGCGGGATGCCAAAGGTCAGCAGGCCACCAATTTCCGGATATTTATCAAACACCACAGGTGTCACGCCATTGCGCACCAGCACGTCGGCACAAGCCAAACCGGCCGGACCTGCGCCAATCACGGCCACTTTTTTATCGGTTTTCACCACGGCAGATAAGTCCGGCCGCCAGCCCATTTCAAAGGCTTTATCGGTGATGTACTTTTCAATCGAGCCGATGGTGACAGCACCAAAACCTTCGTTCAGGGTACAAGCGCCTTCACACAGCCGGTCTTGCGGACAAACCCGGCCACAGACTTCAGGTAAGCTGTTGGTTTTATGTGATAATTCTGCTGCTTCAATAATCTTGCCATCATTGGCCAGTTTTAACCACTGCGGAATATAGTTATGCACCGGGCATTTCCATTCGCAATAGGGGTTACCACAATCCAGACAACGGTCAGCCTGACCGGCCGCTTGGGTGTCGGTCATTGGCTGATAAATTTCCACGAACTCGATAGTGCGGGCTTCGTGTGATTTTTTCGGCGGATCAACCCGCTTTACATCGATAAACTGATAAACATTCTGAGCCATTGTTTAATTCCTCGCCCTTACATCGCCTGCACCCGCAGCTCAGCAGAGGAGCGTGCGCGGTGACCCAATAACGTGTTGACGTCACTGGTTTTGGGTTTAATCAACTTAAATTGGGTTAAGCAACTTTGGAACGACGACAAAATCTTGTGCGCGCGTTCAGAACCTGTTGCTTCAAAATGCTGGTGAATCAGACTGCGCAGATGCTCTTGTAAGATCGGCGTACTGACATCCAGACATTCGACTAATTCCGGGTTGACTCTAAGGGCTAAATCCTGATGTTCATCAAATAAATAGGCAAAGCCACCTGTCATACCGGCACCGAAGTTGACGCCGGTTTGCCCCAGCACCACCACCACACCACCGGTCATATATTCACAGCAGTTATCGCCGGTGCCTTCAATCACCGCAATAGCGCCGGAGTTGCGCACGGCAAAACGTTCACCAGCCCGACCTGCGGCATAAAAACGGCCGCCGGTGGCACCGTAAAGACAAGTGTTACCGACAATAGTGGCATTGTCTCTGGCAAAACTGACGCCCTTAGGCGGATACACCGCAAGTTGGCCACCGGTCATGCCTTTGCCGACATAATCGTTGGCATCACCTTGCAGTGACAGATGTAAACCACCGGCATTCCAGACGCCAAAGCTTTGGCCGGCAGTACCGGTAAACTGCACTTCAATCGGCTCAGTCGCCATACCCTGGTTGCCATGATGGCGGGCGATCAGACCCGACAACGCGGCGCCGACTGAACGGTCAGTATTGCGGATCGGTAAAGTTAACCGGCCACCGGTTTTGTATTTCACCATCTGCAGGCATTTGGCTACCATTTGCTGATTGAGTGGACCAGAATCAAAAGGATCGTTGTTTTGCACACAATGCAGTGATTTTTCTGATTTCACGCCGCAGGCTTGTAAAATCGGCGTTAAATCCAATTTCACTTGTCGGGCGGTCTGACCCTGACGTTGCACTAATAAGTCGGTGCGGCCAATTAAATCGGTGATTTCCCGCACGCCCATTTCAGCCAGTAATTGCCGCACTTCTAAGGCTAAGAACTTAAAGTAGTTCATCACCATTTCCGGCAGACCGTTAAAATGGTCGCGTCTGAGCGTCGCGTCCTGGGTGGCAACGCCGGTGGCGCAGTTATTTAAGTGGCAAATCCGTAAAAATTTACAGCCAAGCGCCACCATAGGGCCGGTGCCAAAGCCAAAACTTTCGGCACCTAAAATGGCGGCTTTTACCACATCCAGGCCGGTTTTTAAGCCGCCATCAACCTGGAGACGCACCCGGTCGCGTAAACCGTTTTCCACCAGGGCCTGATGGACTTCCGCTAAACCCAATTCCCACGGTGAACCGGCGTATTTCACTGAAGTGAGTGGACTGGCACCCGTACCACCGTCATAACCGGAAATGGTAATGAGATCGGCATATGCTTTAGCGACCCCGGTAGCGATAGTACCAACGCCAGGCTCGGATACCAGTTTGACTGAAATCAGCGCCTGTGGATTGACTTGTTTTAAGTCAAAAATCAGCTGCGACAAGTCTTCAATGGAATAAATATCATGGTGTGGCGGTGGCGAAATCAGCGTCACGCCAGGCACCGAATAACGTAATCTGGCAATTTCTGCCGTCACTTTTTCACCCGGCAGCTGACCACCTTCGCCAGGTTTGGCCCCTTGCGCGACTTTGATTTGAATGACTTCAGCATTGACTAAATAATGCGGTGTCACGCCAAAACGGCCAGAGGCCACTTGTTTAATTTTACTGTTTTTCTCAGTGCCAAACCGGCGTGGATCTTCACCACCTTCGCCTGAATTAGAGCGTCCGCCTAAGCGGTTCATCGCAATTGCTAAGGCTTCATGCGCTTCCGGACTTAAAGCACCAATCGACATCGCGGCGCTATCAAATCTTGGATACAGTTGTTCGGCCGGTGCCACTTCAGCCAATGGGATTGGCGTGACGTGATCGGTCACCACTGTCAATAAATCACGGATATGGGCAACCGGGCGCTGATTAACAAAATCTGAGTAGACTTTGTAATCCTCGTACAAACCGCTTTTCACCGCTTTTTGCAGGCTTTGAACCACATCCGGGTTGTAGGCATGGTATTCACCATCATGCACGTATTTGAGTAAACCACCATGATTCAGTGGCTTACGTTTCAGCCATGCCATATTGGCGCGTTGTTGCACGTCCTGCTGGAAGTCGTCAAAGTCAGCACCACCGAGCCTGGATGGCACGTCCGGGAAACACAGCTGCATCACGTTTTTATTCACGCCAACGGCTTCAAACAGGTTGGAGCAGCGATAGCTGGCCACTGTTGAAATGCCCATTTTCGACATGATTTTATACAGGCCTTTGTTGATGCCTTTGCGATAGTTAATCACAGCTTCACGCGCGCTGATATTCAACGAGCCTTTTTCGCACAGCTGTTCGACGGTTTCATAAGCCAAAAACGGATAAATACCGGTTGCGCCCAGCCCAACCAGCACGGCGAAATGATGCGGATCGCGCGCAGTCGCGGTTTCAATCACGATGTTGGAATCACAGCGCAGTTGGGCATCGACCAGCGCATGATGCACAGCACCGACCGCCATGGCAGCCGGAATTGGGATCAGATCCGGTGCAATGCGCCGGTCGGTTAAAATCACCAGCACCACTTTATGTTCCCGCACTGCAGTGACAGCGTCCAGCGCCAGCCGACGCACGGCCTGTTCCAGCGTTTCTGCATCCGGCTGATAATTCAGGCTGAAGATCTGATGTTTATAGTATTTTTCGTCGGCACTTTTAAGCTGTTTTAAATCTGAATACATCATCACCGGCGATTCAAATTGAATACGACGGGCATAACCTGCGGTTTCCGAGAACACGTTATGTTCACGGCCAATGCTGGTCGCCAGTGACATCACATGGGCTTCGCGCAGCGGATCGATCGGCGGGTTGGTGACCTGGGCAAACTGCTGCCGGAAATAATCGTAGAAAGTGCGGGGTTTACGCGACAACACCGCCATCGGCGTATCATCCCCCATCGAGCCGACCGCTTCCTGGCCGTCTTTGGCCAGCACTGTGATGACCTGATCAATTTCTTCATAACTGTAGTTAAACAGCTTATGGTAAACCATGATTTCATCATCGCTGAACACGCGTTTACCAATCAGATCCACTTCAAATTGTTCGTACGGCACTAAGCGCTGGACGTTTTGCGTCAGCCATTGCCGGTAAGGGTGGCGGGCGCGTAAATCTTCATCGATTTCGTTGGAGCGCCAGATTTTGCCGGTTTGTGTATCAACTGCCAGCATCTCGCCCGGCCCCACGCGGCCTTTTTCCTGCACTTCATCAGGTGTGTAGTCCCAGATGCCAACTTCAGAAGCCAGCGTAATTAACTTATCTTTGGTAATCACAAAACGGGCCGGGCGCAGGCCATTGCGGTCCAGGTTACAGGCCACATGCTGGCCGTTGGTCAGCACAATACCGGCCGGACCATCCCATGGCTCCATATGCATGGAGTTAAATTCGTAAAAGGCTTTCAGATCATCAGCCATCACCTTGTTGCCCTGCCAGGCTGGTGGCACCAGCAAACGCATGGCGCGGAATAAGTCCATGCCACCGGCTAAAAACAGTTCCAGCATATTGTCCAGTGAACTGGAGTCTGAACCTTTCTGACCAACAAAAGGCGCGGCGTTTTGCATATCCGGCAGTAAGGGCGAGGCAAACTTATATTGCCGGGCGCGTGCCCATTGCCGGTTGCCGGTGATGGTATTGATTTCACCATTATGCGCCAGAAAACGGAAGGGCTGTGCCAATGCCCAGCGTGGCATGGTATTGGTGGAGAAACGCTGGTGAAAGACGCAAATGGCGGTTTCCATCCGGATATCCGCTAAGTCCAGATAATAGCCCGGCAAATCTGCCGGCATCATCAGGCCTTTAAACACAGTGACTAAACCGGAGAAACTTGGGATATAAAAATCATCGTCATTGACGATTTGTTTTTCGATACGGCGACGCACCATATAAAGCCGGCGCTCTAAATCATGATCGCCCCAACCCGGCTGCGCGCTGACAAAAGCCTGCACCACCCGCGGCATCGAATCACGTGCGATAGGGCCAAGCACGGACGGATCTACCGGCACATCGCGCCAACCGACCAGGGTTAAGGTTTCGCGGGCGATTTCAGTTTCGGCAATTTCCAGCGCAAAGGCTGCTTTGACCGGATCCTGACTTAAAAAGAAAATCCCCACGCCATATTTTTTACCTAACACCCAGCCGTTTTCTTCGGCAATAGCCCGAAAAAAACTGTCAGGTTTTTGCATCAGCAAACCACAACCGTCACCGGTTTTGCCGTCTGCTGAAATTCCACCCCGGTGCTGCATCCGGTCCAGGCCGCTGATGGCGGTCCGGACGATGCGATGGCTGGCGGTACCCTCTAAATGCGCAATTAAACCAAAGCCACAGTTTTCTCTGGCCTGGCTGTGGTGATACAACCCCATGACACTTTCCTCCAACCTGTCCTGCATTCAAATAAATATGTTTAATTTGTGAATTATTATTCTTTTTATATGTTTTTTTACGTGTGAAAGAAAATAACGGCAATACTTTCAAGGGTCAAGGGTTGTTAGTGTTTTTACTCTAGTGTTGTTTTTGTAGGTTTTAGCCGTCTATACATAAAGAGTACAGTTAGGTATACCGATATTCCGGCAAAAATGCAAGCTGACTTTTGGCGAATATCCCGCCAGTCATCGCCTGCAGCTGTGCCGACCTGTTATGTAATAAAATTACAGTTTTTGCAGTTTTATGGCAGTAAAAGCGGAAAAAAGCGCAAAAAAAAGCTGCCGAAGCAGCTTTTTCTCGTTAGATTACTAACGGCTTTATGCGTTAGTTATGCGAATGAATTGCATTTGTCTGAGGCTCAGGCGCGGTAGCCGCCCTGCACACCTTTGGCGGTGATAGCCACAGCGTCATGGGCGTGCAATGATTCATAGTGGTTGACGCGCAACCAGAAATCATCAAATTCGCTCAGTTGGTTCAGCGCATATTTTAACCGGCGTGCTGCGTCTTCACAGAACATCAGGTTTTGGCCATTTAAGCGGGCAAATTCCTGTTCATCGGCACGTTTAACGGCAGCCTGAACCGGAGTTTTTAACGCATCTTCAATGGCGTCAATCAGTTCAACAATCGGAAACTCAGTGACTTTATGGTTCAGTTTCACTTTAATCTCAGCCACTGAGCGTTGACTATGTGGTGTTGCCACTATGCCTTGGGTGGTTCCCAACCAATCCACCACCAGCTCACTACTAATTTGCTGCTGGCCGGCAAATTTTGCCACAAAAGCTTCCTGGATCAACTGACGCGCCAGTGCAGCTGAACAAGGGCAAGTGGAAGAATAGGGCACCTTCACGGCCAGTTCGACTGATAATACTTTGTCAATCACCTGACCTGTCACTGTCACCGGATAAGCTTTCCAGCCTTGTTTTTCGGTGATCAAAGCCTTGCGGCGTAAGTGCAGGTCAAAATCAAACTTTACAAAAGCCTGATTGCTTAATTCTTCGTGACTGCTGATAAAACCATCCAGCAAATCACAAAGACTGGCGTGGCTTAAGCTGGATTCACGCGATAAATCGTCCAGCAACAGATACAGCCGCGACATATGAATGCCCTTGGCTTTTGGGTCCTTCAGGTTCACAAAAGCTTCGACATGGGCGCTAACCTGACGCGGTGCTTCACCGGCCAGAGCCAGCATCAGTGGCACTTCAATATTGCTCATTCCAACCCAGTCCAGTACCCCTTCGGTGGTGGCACAAGAGTGGTTGGCTACATCTGGCATCGCTGTCGGCATGAATTCTCCAAGATCCGTCGATTGCAAAAAAATGGCATCAGTCTTAGTGGTAATTAACCTGTCTGGCTGAGCTCTCGTCAGCGCCGCCACAACGGCAGCATAGCTGGATAGCTGAAAAGGGCTGCATTTTACCCCAGTTCACAAATTTGTCTTATGAAAAATTTGCAACACAGCAATCCATTTTTTCGAGCAATAAGCCGAAAAAACAAAATACCCGATTAAAACAGTCGGGTATTCTACTCTTTCCCTTTACGCGCTGACAAGGAGGATGGATCAACAGCGATTTATTCGAAGGTGCCTTTGACCACAGCTTTACCGGCCCGAACCAGGCTTCTGCCTTTGGCAAAAACACTGTCAATGGCCAGATCGTCGCAGCGGATCAGTAATAAATCGGCGTCCAGTCCTGGTTGTAACCGGCCTTTTTGCGTCAGGCCCAAAATGCTGGCGGGCGACGACGTGACTGTCGCCAGTACCAATGGCAGTGGTAGCCGCCAATCCAGTACAGCGCTGCGGGCACTTTGCCATAAGGAGCTGATTTTACCCACTTCCAAGCCTAGTAACTTACCGCTACTGTCGAAGATTGGCAAACTGGCGTTGCCGTCTGAACTCATGGTCAGTTGAGAGCTGTCAATGCCACGGTTAATGGCTTGTGCCAGCGCTTCGGCGGCGGCGATTTCACCATGCTGCAAATCATAGCTGGTAGTGCTGGTGGTAAAATCAATCACAGCACCGGCGGCGGCAAAAGCAAAACCAGCGTCTAATAACGCCTGATTGCGGTTGATATGGGTTGGATAAAACTGCCGTAAAGTTAATTCAGTGCCAGCCACAGCCTGATGTAAAGGCTGTAACAGACTGGCGCCGCTACCGACATGGACGCTGACAATGCCACTTTTGCCTGCCAGCATGCCGCCGACGCGAGCCTGAGCTGCCACTTTTCTGAGCTCTTCTAACGTCGGTTGTGAAGAGCGATGGTCACTAATCGCGATTTCACCGACACCGATAAACTTATCAATCAGCATCAGATCATCGGTGATGGAGCCGAGTAAAGTGCGACAGGGCACCTGATAAGAGCCGGTGTGACACCAAGTCGAGATGCCTTCAGTTTCTAAGGCCCAGGCTTTGGCTAATAAATTGCTCAGGGTGCGGGTGGTGGCATCAGTGCCCAGCACGCCGATGGCGGTGGTCACCCCGGCCAGCGTGGCGTCAGTCAGCATCATTTCCGGCGTGCGGCTGGCAAATCCGCCTTCACCGCCGCCGCCAATAAAATGCACCAGCGAATCGACCAGACCGGGGGTCAGATAAAAATCACTGGCATCAATCACTTCGATTGGAAAATTACTATCGCCCTGACTCAGTTGCGGTGCGATGGCGGCAATCTTGTTGCCCGCCACCAGCAGATCCTGCCGTCCCAAATCATGCGGGGAAAGCAGGCGGGCATTTTTAAACAGTTTTAACGGTAACATAAATATTCCTTAGCGATAATCGATGGCAACTGCGAGCAACACAGCCAGACTGGCCAGCGCAAATAACCCCAGTTGCAAGCGCCAGGCAAAACGGGCCCATTGCATCCAGTCCAGCCGCACCGCACCAAGACAGCCTATTAAGGATGCCGACGTTGGCACAATACAGTTGGTTAAGCCATCCCCCAGTTGAAACGCCAGTACCGCAATTTGCCTGGAGACGCCAATCAAATCGGACAGCGGTGCCACCAACGGCATCGTCAGCGCCGCCTGGCCTGAGCCAGAAGTGACAAAAAAGTTGAAAATCGACTGAAACAGCAGCATCAACCAGGCCGAGAAATAAGGGGATACTTCAGCAAAACTCTGACTGGCCAGATACAGCAAGGTATTGAGTGCCGAGGGCTGGGTGGGATCATCGCCGCCCAGCAGCAGAACTATGCCTTTGGCCATACCAACAATCAGCGCGGCTGGTAATAAATCGGCGGCGCCTTTTTTAAAGGCTTCGGCGGCACCGTTCATGGTCATGCGTTTGCCGATAATTGCAATAGTGGCGGTGGCAATCCCCAGGCTGAAAAACTGACTGGCGATTTCAGCAATATAATAACCGCGGCTGAGTACCCCCCAGATGATCCAGCCAATACCGCCAACAAACAGCAGCAGGATCAATTGGTCGACCCAGTTAAAAGTGCTGTGTTCAAGTTGTTGCTGCTGAATTTGGTTTTTCAGCTTTAAATCAGAATGATAGCTATATGATTTTTCCGGCTGTGCCTTAATTTTAGCAGCGTAATGCAGGGTAAATAACAGGCCCGCCAGGGTAAATAGCAGCCAGCACCCCAGCCGGAATTCAGTACCGGATAAAATAGGTAAACCGGCGATGCCCTGGGCAATCGACACACTAAATGGATTCATCCAACTGGTGGCGAAACCAATCTGGGTGGCGACATAAGTCACCAGCACTGTGGTAATGGCGTCATAACCCAGCGCCAGTAGCAATGGCAGTAACACAATACAAAAAGCGATCGCTTCTTCGCCCATGCCAAAAATGGCACCACCAGCCGAAAACAGCAGAAATAACAACGGAATAAACAATAACTCTAGCTGCCTGGTATAGCGTACCAGCGCCAGAATACCATTGTGGATGGCGCCGGATTGCATGATGATGCCAAAAGCACCACCAGTCAGCAGAATAAACACCATCACGCCAATCGCTGCGCCATGGCGATCACCGGATACCATGCCTTCAAAGGCATAGTTCAGAAAACCTGTTTGGCCGGGTTCGGCAAACAGCACTACTGCTGAGTGAGCATCGGCACTGTAGCTGAAACTGGTTGGATCCAGTCTGGCTTGGCTGGTACTGGTCGGATCCGATGGCGTCAGGGCAAAACTACCAGCCGGAATAAAATGCGATGCCACTGCTGCCAGCAGCATGACAAAAAACAGGATCACCAGCGCATCCGGCATCGCCATTGCGCTGGGTGGGGCCGCACCAGGTCGGTGCCCGCCAGATTGCACTGCTGCAGTGGTATCGGCTTGTGCCGGGTGTTGAGGATTTGACATATGAATTCACCATAGTAGCCAGCAGTTGCATGCTGGCGCTTCGTCACAGGACAACCAGCCAGGCTGGTGCCCCTTGATATGCCTGAGATGCCAGGTCGCAGCGCTACCGGACCAGACTCAGCAGGGGAGTGAACTCCCCCGATCAGCGTCAGAACTTATAACTGGCTTGCAGCCGGAAATTGCGACCCAGTACATCGTGATTGAGCAAATCGACATCTTTATAGCGGCCATAGACAAAAGGCGGTTGCCGGTCAAACAGATTATCCAGATTCAAGGTCAGAGTCAGCGCCTGACTAAATTGATAACCGAGCATCGCATTGACTTTAGTCCAGGATGGGATCCGCCGATCAACCTTGATGCCCTGAGCCGCCAGCTTGCTGATATCGGCCGGATCAAGCAAAGCGATTTCATCCATATAATCACTGGTATAACTGAAACTGGTGCCGGCAAACCAATGTTCACCATCCCAACGCAGTTTCATGCCTGCCAATAGTTTCGGATAACGGAAAGCGCCAGCCAATTGCTCAGTGCCGGCAAAAGCACCGCGCTCACGGCTGAAACTGATTAACCTGGTGACATCAGCACTGAGGCGGAAGTTACCCAGTTTGCTGCTGAACAGCTGGCTGAAACTGGCATCCACACCTTTGGTTTGCTGATTGCCGGTGTTTTCTAACTGCAGAATATGGTCACGGAATAACGGCAGACTGCGGGCACGTCGATCCACTTGTTGCCAGGCCGTCAGCACCTGATCCAGCGGCTGACTGAAACCGGACTTCAGTTGCAAGGCATCACACATTTGCTGGGTAAAGGAAATACCAATCTGGTCCGCCGGCACCAGGCCACAAAACCGCAGGCTCGGATCGGTCAGGGTGTTTAATAAGGTCGCTTCAAGATCGGTGCCGATGGTTTTTTTATGATCAAATTGCCAATAGTCCACTGCCAGCGTACTGCTGTCGGTCGGACTCCAGCCAAAGCCGGCACTATAAGAGGTGGCTTCTTCGGCTTGTAAATCCGGATTGCCAAGCTCCAGTGTATTTGGATTCAGCTCGCCACCGGCATCACCACCACAATAAATAGCAGCAAACTCAGTCAGACAACGGGCGGTACTGCTGGTGGTACGCAGTTCAACACCACCCTGAGTCAGTGATGGTGCGCGAAAAGAGGTAGCGGCAGAAGCACGCAGCACTAACTCTGCCACCGGCCGCCAGCTCAGCGCCGCTTTGGGATTAAAGCTGTTGCCAAAATCGGCATAATGATCAAGCCGGCCAGCCAGTTGTAGATCCACTGTGCTCAGCACTGGCACAAATAATTCAGCATAAATAGCGGCTTGATCGCGATCCGCCGTTGCTTTGCTGGAACCAAAGCCAATCACGTCCACCAGATAATTGCGTTCGAATCTGGACTGAGCCATCAAATCAGGTTGATCAGACAGTTTTTCCTGCCTGACTTCCAGCCCAAAAGCCGAAGCGACAGTGCCGGCCGGGAGTTGCCATAAATCGCCATTGAGGCGCAGATCGGCGGCCAGTACTGTTGATTGACCATGCCGCTGCGGGTTTTCCTGCATCAGGGCGACGACTTGCTGATTATCCTGCTGGCCACCAAAAGGGTTGAACCACAAGCCGTTGTTGCTTGGGGCACAATTGGTGTTGCCATCGGCACATAACTCGCCAAATAAAGCGGCATTAAATTTATCTCTGTGATAAATACCACTGACTGCGGTTTGATCTGAACTGCTGCGCGAGTAATTCAACGC